>Ga0224506_10000849_pt1 | contig 23507 bp, 20 predicted proteins | sample SF_Jan12_sed_USG_2_FD_169108 | JGI IMG/M metagenome (GOLD analysis project Ga0224506, IMG submission 169108) | Sediment microbial communities from San Francisco Bay, California, United States - SF_Jan12_sed_USGS_8_1 | ecosystem: Environmental > Aquatic > Marine > Sediment | place: USA... | reverse complement strand
AATATCCGGGTCATCGCTTATTAGGATGTTTACGTTGGATTCCCATATTCCGCCTAGATTAGGTTCCATTGACGGTTTTTCAGGGAACCACCAAGCGTGTTCTGCCTGTACAAGATTTGGGTACATCTTTGAGAAAAACTGCGCCTTTTGTTTTATTTTTCCAAGTGGAGTTTCTATGTAAACCCAATCTCCGTCTCGAATACCGAATTTCTTAGCCGTTTCTGGATGAATCTGCACCATTGGGTCTGGATGGCTCTGGCGGAGAAATTTTACCTGCCTGAACTGCGAGTGGTCATAATGTATTACTCTCGCGCCTGTCATCAAAGTCAATGGATATTCCTTCGTCATTTCAGGTGAGCTAATGGGACTTTCAGGCGGCTCTACATATTTTGGGAGAGGATCATAACCAAGTTTCTCTAAAATATTCGAATAAAGTTCAACCTTTCCAGAAGGCGTACCAAACCCATATTTTTCATACTTTTTGAACTTGGCTTCTTGCCCCACAATGTAGCCCGTTGATGTAGAACCAGCATGAAGCCTTTCCACAAATTCTTTGAACGTCATGTTTAACCCAGCTTCTTCAAGTCTGTGGTCATAGGCTTCTTCCAACGTCTTAAAGGGCCAATATTCTTCCTGTCCAAGTCTTACTCCAAGTCCCCGCCATAAATCGAAGCCAGTTCTACGCTCGTACATAGGCTCCACAATCCTTTCTTCAGCAGTAGCACTCACAGCGTGAAGCCAAGCCGCAAAATGGGGTTTTTCAAGCCAATCTGCCGCTGGAAGAACATAATCAGCCAACATGGCGGTGGGAGTCATCCAAAGATCCGTTACAACAAGAAGGTCCAAGGCTTTCAACGCTTCGTACACCAGCTTTACATTGGTAGCTGAGGACATGGGATTATTTGCGAGGACAATCAAACCTCGCACCGGATAAGGTTTCCCCGTAAGTATCGCACGCCAAACCATTGGCTGGTTAGCCGCACAAAACTCAATTGAAGGAGCCAGTTCTTGCCAAGGAGATTCTTTTAGGGGGGCACTCATCATTTCAAAGGCTTTCCAAGAGAACAGCCTAAACCGGTCAGATCCAATGGTTTTCTTCTTTTGTTCAGGAGGAAGTTTCTCATCGAGGGGTATTCTCGATTGGGCTTTAGCAAGCTCTAGAGCCCAACCTGGGCTTCCTACAAGCAAGCCTCCAGGGACATCTAGATTTCCAGTTATCGCTTTAAGAATACACACGGTCCTAATGGCATGGGTTGAGTTATATCCTAGCTGATCAAGCTTCACTCCATGAAGTAAAATAGCAGGCTTGGTAAGCGCGTAAAGCCTAGCAGACTCTTGGATTTGATCAACAGGAACACCCGTGATTTTAGAGACTTTTTCGGGGGGATACTCTTTGACTCGTTCCGCTAGCTTGTCAAATCCAAAGGTCCATTTTTCAACAAGCTCTTGATCATACAAAAACTCATTTATTATAACATTTAACCAGCCAAGTCCAAGGGCAGCATCGGTGCCAGGCCTTATTTTTAACCACATGTCCGCTACTTTAGCAGAAGAACTTTCACGTGGATCCACAACAATCAACTGAGCGCCTTCATTTTTGCGGTCCATGATAGGCCCCCAATGGTGAGGAAAAGAGCGGGGAGGGTTTATACCCCATAACACAATACACTTAACTGGTCCAAGTAAACTAGGGACTGGCATTTCTCCAAAGGTGAGATGACTTACCATATGTGAATTTGTAAAACATATGTGTCCAACGCCAAAATAGTTGGGACTACCGAAAAGATGTAAGAATCTTCCTAGATAATTATAGTTGGGCCCCCTCCATTCCCCCCTGGCATTTGCCACCGCCTCTGGCCCATACTTTTCCTTTATCTCCCTTAATTTAGCGGCTATTTCGTCCAACGCCTGATCCCATGATATTCTCTCCCACTTGCCCTCCCCTCTCTCACCAACCCTTTTCAATGGATAGTTAAGACGATCAGGGTGATCGTGAACGTCGATGTACGCCGCTGCTTTATCGCAAACGAAACCTTTCTGCCAGCTATCGGGATCTCCTGTAACCTTAACAACCTTCCCCTTTTCTACATGCGCTAAAACGTGGCACCCAGCATAACAAGCCCAACAAACAGCACTTTTAACTTCCAAGATGAATTTCTCCATTTCTCTAAATTTTATTAAAGAACTAAAAAAACTGATATTAAAATATGTTTGTATTTTTTTGTTTTTGGCTTTCATGGTGCTCCAAACGCTTTTGTCTCCAGTCTCTCTCCGACACTTCGTAGAAAATACATTAAGAGCTAAAGGAGTATCAACAAATAACCCACGTGAATTAACCAAGGAAAACGCAGTCCTCTTTGAAAAGACCCTCCACGAGTTTACTCCAAAATCTTAATTAATTGTGTGCTTAATTTTAAGTCACCTACAAAACTGTGCGGGGAAATTGTGTTGACTAGCAAGTTCAAAGGGGGATATATGGGAAGAGTTTTGCGAGTAGATTTATCTAAAAATAAGGCAATAACACATAAACTTTCGAATGCACTCGCCAGAAACTTCATAGGTGGTCGAGGACTCAATTCGAAGGTTTTGTACGATGAAGTTGGGCCTGATGTGGATCCTCTCGATCCAGAGAACCTGTTGATATTTGGTGTAGGCCCTCTCAACGGAACTATATCCCCGTCTTCTAGTAAATGGACCGTTACCGCCAAATCTCCGCTAACCGGCATCATAGGCGATGGGTGTGCTGGTAGTCGCTTTGGTGCCGAAATGAAGTACGCAGGTTTCGATCAAATAATAATCAAGGGAAAGGCTAAACACCCAGTTTATCTTTGGATCGACGATGGAAACGTCGAAATTAGGGATGCCAGCCACATCTGGGGCAAGACTACTATAGAAACCGAAAAGGCAATAAAGCAGGAGCTTGGAGATCGAGAGGTCCAGGCGGCTTACATCGGTCCGGCAGGCGAAAACTTGGTTAGAATCGCCTGCGTCATGTCCAACTCATATAGAACTGCGGCGAGAACCGGGATAGGCGCTGTTATGGGCTCAAAGAATTTAAAAGCAATAGCCATCCGTGGCGGAAAAGATGTTGAGGTTGCGAACCCGCAGGCCTTTGAAGAGGCTGTACTTGATGCTAAAAGGAAAATCAGGGAGGACCCACTGTATGATGTGTATACCGCCCAAGGAACACCTGCATTGATAAATTGGCTCAATGTGCAAGGCGGTCTCTCAACCAAATACTATGAATTTGGTACTTTCGACAAAGCTGATGACATAAACGCTGAAACATTTTTTAAGAAACATAAAACCATTTCCATAGCATGTTTTGGATGTCCAATCCATTGTACCCACTATTTCATGGAAGACTACGGACAAGGGAAACTTGAGTTTGCCAACCTATTCGCATTGGGTTCACTCTGTTTGAACGGTGATCTATCCTCAATACTTGAAAATATTTCGCTAAGCAGTGATCTTGGACTTGATATCATATCCCTAGGCAGCACAATAGCCTTTGCGATGGAATGCTACGAGAAAGAACTAATCACCAAGAAAGATTTGGGTGGAATCGAATTAACTTGGGGTAGCCACGATGCAATGAACGAACTCATAAGGTTGATCGCTTACAGAAAGGGCTTCGGTGATGTGTTAGCAGAGGGCGTAAGGAAGGCATCCGAAAAAATAGGTAAGGGAGCTGAAAAATTTGCACAACATGCAAAGGGCCTTGAATCCTGCTGCCAAAACTTACCAAAAAAAGGATGGGTATTAGCCTATGCTACCGCCTCAAGAGGTTGCGATCACTTAAGGGGAATGGAGAATCTCGAAGGCAGCGAATTCCGTAAAGAGAAGGCCATCGAAATCTTTGGCACACCGGCGGTCCTAGACCTGCTATCAACAGAAGGAAAGGCGATGCTTATAAAGTGGCATCAAGAACTCCTTGCCGTAGTTGATTCCTTGGAAACTTGTAAGTTTAACTGCGACGTGCTTTACGCCTTAGGCCCAGGAGAGTTAGCCAACCTTTTTTCCACAGCAACGGGATGGAAAATAGATGGAAAAGAGCTATTGACAATAGGTGAGCGCATATACAATGTCGAACGAATGTTTAACGTGAGAGAAGGTATCTCCAGAAAAGATGACGTTCCGCCCAACAGGATGTTTAAACCCTTATCTTCTGGGCGGTATAAAGGCTCTCAAGCAACACCTGAAGAACTCAACAGAATGCTTGACGAATATTATGAACTCCGCGGTTGGAACAAAAATGGTATACCGACAAAACAAAAGTTAAAGGATCTAAATATAACATAAGAGTTTTAGATATGCAAAATTAAGGCAATTCTTAATGGGAGAAGAAATGGAAGCAAAATTACCAACAAACTTCAATAAGAAATCTTCTATCCCCTTTGCACACATCATATTCAAAAGAAGATTAATCTTTGACAATTTTTGTCAACAAGTTTTTTATAGTCGCATCTAATTTTAAATTTCCGCGCGTCCTTTTGCATGCGCGCATTGGGGGACACAGTATGGCACAATGAGCCAAGAGTTGAAGTCTTCTTCAGAGAGAATCGGTCAGCTTTACCCGATATTAGTGGACTATTACGGGAACATTATCGATGGAGACCACCGGTTTGGCGTAGATGCGAAATGGAGAAGAATACGACTGGAGCACATAAAGACGGAGAAGGATAGGCTCATCGCTAGAATCGTCAGCAACACCGTCAGAAGAAGCGTGTCTCGCAAGGAGAAAAGGCAACTGCTAGGCAGACTAGGAGAAATCTACTTCAGCGAAGGAATAGAAAACGGAAGGATAGCATATAAGATTGCAAAGGAAACCGGAATGAGCTACCAGTGGGTTATGAAATACCTACCCGACAGGTTTAAGGATTGTCTGCAATCTGAGAGGGCAAAGCCGGCTCTACGGCGTGGAGCCGGAATGAGCAAACTACCGGATACTCCGAAGGATATGCTGAGCATAAAGACTTACGGAAACACCGACCTCGTGAACATCATGGTAAAGAAGCCCCTCTACAAGCAACTGGAGAAAAAGGCCAAAAAGCTGGGAATAACACCGGAGAATCTCATATACAACGCAATACTATTGATATTAAAAACCTAGCATTGGCATCAGCAACACGTCACTACTCACTTAAAAGAGGCGCGCGCACCTTCTTGCATCAGAGAGCACGCACTCCATTAAAGAGGTATGCTGTATGAAGTTGTTCACGGTGGGTCCAGTTGCCTGTTATCCTGAAGTTCTAGAAGAAATGAAACGTCAAATGTTCAGTCATCGAAGTGAAGAGTATAAAAAACTGCATAGAGAAACTGTAGAATTGTTACAGAAACTTATGGAGACAGAAAGTCAAGTTTTCTTATTTTCAAGCACAGGTACAGGCTTTATGGAAGCATCGGTAAGAAATTGCGTAGATGAAAAGATGTTATGTTTTGTTAATGGCAGCTTTGGTAAGAGATTCGTAGAGGTAGCCATTTCAAATGGAAAAACGGTTGAGACAATTGAGCCTCCTTTAGGAAACCCTATTACACCGGATTTGCTGGATGATAAATTATCGAAATGCCCAGACGTTGAAGCTGTTGCCATCACTCACAATGAAACAAGCATAGGTTTGATAAACCCTCTGAAAAGACTTGCTGAAGTTGTAAAAAAACATGGCAAACTCTTGTTTGTTGACGCCGTAAGCTCCATGGGTGGTGTCGAGATAAAAGTCGATAAATGGGACCTAGATGTTTGTTTCACAGGTTCACAGAAATGCTTCGGGGTTCCTCCTGGTCTCGGTGTGGGAAGTGTAAGTGAAAAGGCTTTGAAAAAATCGGAGGTTGCTAAGAACAAAGGCTGGTACTTTGATTTCAAGCTATGGGAAAAATATCAAAAAACTGCAGGTACACCCGTGACTTCAGTGATACCTCAGATAGCTGGCTTAAACAAAATCTTAAAGCTGATAGACAACTGGGGAGGGAAAGAAAAATACTTTGATTTGTATACGGAAAGGAATAGAAGAATCCGGGAGGGAATACAGAAATTGGGGTTAACTCTATTCCCCAAAAAAGGTTATGAAAGCCCAACAGTAACCTGCATAAACGCACCAAGCAACGTGAGTGGAGTTGAAATATATAAGAAAATGCGTGAAAAAGGATTTGAGCTCGCAAAGGGTTATGGAATTGTAAAAAATACTACTTTCAGAATCGGGAATATGGGATATATTGAATTTGAAGAAATAGAATCAATGCTGGAAGCACTTGGAGAGGTCTTGGCGGGTCTCGGATGAAAGAACTGGCTGAGGGATATAATTGAGGTCGAAGGTGAAGGTTCTCGTTTGCGACGCCATTCCTGATGATGGAATTGAAGAATTAAAGCGGGCTGGTTTTGAGGTTGATGTGAGTCCTACTATTTCTAACGAACTATTGATGAGGATTGTATCAAATTATGACGCTTTGATTGTACGGAGTCGAACCAAGGTTACGAAGGAAATAATCGTGGCGGGGGAAAAGTTGAAAGCAATAGGTCGAGCTGGTGTAGGTCTAGACAACATTGACGTGGAAACCGCGGAAAAAAGAGGGATCGTTGTCCTAAACACGCCTGAAGCACTCGCTGACGCTGTGGCTGAGTTAACCATAGGACTAATGATTGCATTGGCGCGAAATATTCCCCTTGCAGATCGAACCATGAAGGAGGGGAAGTGGATCAAGAAAGAGCTCACGGGTTGGCAACTGAAGGGCAAAACTCTTGGCATGATCGGCTTAGGGAACATCGGAAAGAGGGTAGCGAGGATCGCTAAGGCTTCGGGAATGAGGATTCTCATCACGGACATCATCATCCCGCCTCCCGAATTGCAAAGAGAACTTGAAGCAGAATACATTCCCTCTAAAGATTTCTCCAACTTCCTTCAAAAAAGCGACGTGATTACCATACACGTCCCATCAACACCCCAAACCCATCACATGATTGGCGCCAAGGAGATCCAACTTATGAAAGACGGAACCTTCCTCATCAATACATCAAGGGGCGGAATAGTGGACGAAAAAGCTCTCTTAGAAGCACTTAAATCAGGAAAGTTGGGAGGAGCCGCCTTAGATGTTTACGAAGATGAACCATCAAAAGACCTAAAGCTAACGAGACTGCTCAATGTTGTTTGCACACCACATATCGGGGGTCAAACATTAGAAAGCCAGAGGACAGTAGCAACAATACTCGGAAAGAAACTAGTCAAATTGCTAAAAATTGATTAAGACTTAGTTATGCGTCACTGAAAACGTAAAGTTCTTCTTCGTATCGTCGATCAAGCGTTTGTCCAGGCGGTAGGTGCCTTAGTTTCTTCTTAGAGAGGTGTTCAAGAAGAAGCTTGTTTGCTTCTTTTAAATCCATATTAAGCCACTCTATAGGTACGTTCACGAAAAGAGGGCGGGCCGGGATCACGTGGCGTGTTGACTTGTGCACAAACACCTCTCTCGAGAGAGCTGTTGTAACGACATCCCTTTTTGTGATTCGTGGTGCCATAATCGCAGCTAATGCTTTACCCGATTTGACTTTTTTTACAGCGTCGCTTTCTGTTTCGTAACCAATTTTGTAACCAACCGACCTGAGGTTCCTTTCAAGCTGCTTGATGTATTCATAGATTTCCTTTATGCTCTCTATCTTCCCAGGGATGCCGTAGCGCTTCCTCGACGTGACTATTCCTATTATGATTTCTCTGTCATGCATTCTTCTCTTCAGTTCGTTATTTGCAATCTCCTGAAGGTTGTAACCCAACTCTTCTAGGTCTTTCCTTACGTTTTCACCAGTTTTTTGTCCGTTTTCTATGGTTCTGAACCAACTTCTCACTGTTATGCTTGGGTTGCTATAATTTACTAGACAGACCGGAATTAGCTTGTACCCAAGGTGCTGAAGGGCGGCTACCCTATGCATCCCATCCAAAACCACAAGCGTTTCCTTGTCAACAATCACCGGATGCTTATACGTATTCCATTTAATTTCAAAAGATAGCCAATCAACAATTTCGGGTATAATCTCCTCATGGATGTATAACTTTTTGATTTCCTCGATTTTAATTTCAAGCTCCAACCCAGGATGTGAGATAAAGTACACTATTTTCGCACCACTACCAAAGGTTTAAACCTAAGGATCTTAGCCTTGGTGTTTTTCAAAAATCTAATTCTCCTTCCTTTATAAGAGCGCGCGCCTCTTTTGTCCTTCAAGCTTTGCATTCGGAAAAGAAGGTGATCTGACATTTATTTTTCTTTTTACCTACGTTCGATAAAACAATTGCAGTGATTCTACAGATAGTTTAGTCCTCTTTTTAACGTGGAGATCATTGAAGGATAAGCCTCATGCGCGCACACTTTGTCTTTTAATTTTTAGCTTTGGCTATTTTTCTCCGGCTTTCTTCATTCATTTTATAGAAGAAAACGATTTCAAACGAAGGTAGGTATTCTTTTATCGTTAAGAGTTGAAATCTAGTTGTGGTGAGATAATGTGCAAGATGAGATCTAAACAGTCCAAAGAAGCGCTTTACTTTATGAGCGCTGGATTACCTTAACACCTTTGATTTCTAACATTAGAATTCTGGTTGAAGAGTTTGGTTACAGCTGAGACGTGGAGACTTCTAAATTTGGGCGGACTTGATCCTCTAAGAGCACAGTCTCTGTATGAGGCCGTGGCCCTTGCTGTGGATAGGGGCCACGCTCCAAACACAATTATCCTATGTTATCCTGCGAAACCCTACGTTTGTTTGGGTTTTCATCAGGAGCTAGAAAAAGAGATCGACGTAAAGTTTTGTCGAAAGCAAAAGTTACCCATCATAAGAAGGCCTGTGGGCGGTGGCGCGGTATATCTTGACAGCGGGCAGCAGTTCTATCAAATAGTGGTTAGCGAGGACAGCCCGCTTGTACCATTTGCAGCCGACAAGTTCTTTGAGAAATTCCTCCAAGCGACGGTCCACGTGTACAGAGCTTTAGGTGTACCTGCGGTGTACAAGCCGATAAACGATGTTGTCGCCAACGGAAGGAAGATTTCTGGAAATGGAGCAGGCAAAATCGGGGACGCCAATGTTCTGGTAGGAAACATAATCTTTGATCTTAACTATGATGCGATGGCTCAAGTGCTTAAAGTGCCAGATGAAAAGTTTAGGGATAAGTTGGCCAAGAGCATGCAAGAATGGGTTTCATCATTAAAACGAGAGCTTGGATATACCCCCACAAGAGACCGGATTAATCACCTGCTAATTGAGGGATACCAGAACATTGGAATCAAGCTTGTTCCTGGCGTGCTTAGTGGGAAAGAAAAAGAAATTTTTGTTAAGGAGGTTAAACCGAAACACCTCTCAAAAAAATGGTTGTACATGCCCGAGTTTCGACACCCTGAACTAGATAAAAGGCGGGTTGTTAAAGTTGCAGAGAATGTCAGAATAGTCGAAGCCAGTTATAAGGCAAAGAAAATGATTCGCGTAACGATGGAAATAGCCTTCGACAAAATCAGAGACATACTAATTTCAGGAGACTTCTTTATGATTCCCGAACAGGCGTTGCCTAAACTTGAGGAGGCGCTAGTGGGATCATCAATCGATCGTGGCGAAATTCTAAACACAGTAAAACAATTTTATGACAAGATTAAGGTTCAAACATCGGGAATAAAGCCTGTTGATTTCGTGGAAGCGATAATGAAGGCAGTAGAAGTTAAACGCTGTTAGTTTGCCTCTTCGATGCTCGCGCATCCGGATATTCGATAGCCTTCACGGTCAACTATATCTACTGCTCCGGTTGACTGAGATTTGAAGTTCATTTAGGTGAAAATCCAGTTTTCTCTGAAAGCAAATTATGGCTTTTTCCCTTGATGTATCTGAAGACACAGAAGAATTACCGTTTTTCCTTAACTCTCGTTGCGATCTCCCTCTTGTACCACCTAACGATTATTTCACCGTGAATGAGGGTTTCAAGCTCCTCCGACTTAGTCGGTTTTAACAAAGCTATCCAACCTTCACCATATGGATCCTCGTTTATTAATGTCGGTTTCCTTTTGAGCGTCTCGTTAACCTCCTCTATTGCACCACTTATCGGCGATTCAATTGGACCAACCCATTTTGTCGTTTCCATAGTTGCAACTGCTTTACCTTGGTCAACCGTCTTTCCTTTAGGCCTGATACGGACGGAGCGAATTCTTTTAGCGATGCCCTGTCCGAGATCCGTTAAGCCAACTCTTACCCTTCCATCCGGCTCAACTTTGGCCCATGTTAATCCCTTCGGCCAATAATAGAGCCCTTCACGAAGTTCGTACCCGTCAACCTTAACCAAGCTTACATCACCCCAATTGCCGAATATTAACACAGTCTCAAAAAATTTATAAACATTGCTATATGTTTTGGATGCATCTATTTGATGGTGGTAAAAACTTGTCGAGTCGCGATAGAATATACATGCAATTGTGTGCAATTGTTGGATCAAAGTATGTATCATATGGGCTAAAAGAATTATTCATATATCGGTGGGATCATCTAGGCTGCAGCACGGGGATGGGTAAATGCGACTTCGTAGTCTTGCCTGGGTCAACCGAGGAAGTCCAAGAAATGCTTCGTTTAGCAAACCGCGAGAAAATACCGGTAGTTCCCATGGTCGCTAACTCGTGTGGAGGAATGTCCACACCATTACAGGGAGGAATCGTACTAGACCTAAGAAGGATGAATAAAGTCGAAGAGATTAATGAAGACGATATGTATGCCCTTGTTCAAGGGGGCATCACATGGGGAGACCTAGAAGGATACTTGCAGAGAAATTATCCAAACTTAAGGTTAGCTTTTCCTTATGCTTCTCCAGCAGCAGGAGTTGTACCTTGTTATCTTGAGTACGGCTTCGTGAACCTATCCATGATTGGTGGATGTGGCGCCGAGTTTATCAACGGCTTAGAAGTTGTACTGCCAAATGGAGAAGTAGCATTAACAGGTACGGCGGCCTACGCTCCAAAAAATTGGTCCGGTAGAACAGTAGGTCCAGACATAACAGGATTATTCGTAGGTTATGCTGGAAGAACCGGAATAGTTACAAAAGCAGCCATAAAACTATGGCCGAAATTACCCAGATCAGATTGGTACATGTCAGCAGAAAACTACAAGAAAGGAATTGAAATTGCGAAACGCCTTTACAAAGCTGGAGGACCAACCTTAGGAATCGTTGACTTGGGTACCGAAAATTATGTAGCGCTGATGGCGGGTGCTGGAGTTAGCGGCATGGACCTGAAGAAGGTTCCTTACGAAGCTGAAAAAGTAGGTATACCTGACTTTTATGGATCGATCAGTATGGAGGCTTCCACGGAAAGGGAGATGGAAGCGAAAGCCGAAGTAATATACAGCATTGTTGAAGACGCTGGCGGCCATATAACACTAACTGAAGATGCCTTCAAGGCGACGCCTCTGGAAAATCGTGGAGAAGGCCCAACATACGTCGGTACATTGGTCCAACAATATTACATGTGGTATTTCTATTTCGGGGGTATAGGCGAATACCTTACAGCTCTACTCCCAATTAATCGTATAGCAGAATATTACGAAAAAACCCGCAAAGTGGCCATGGAGTTCGGAAAGCACATTCTATTTTTCCACAGAGTTATGTTTGGAGGGCATTACAACGGGGCTGGAATACTTGTTGAGTCAAATAAAGATGACCCGAAAGATCTGAAGCAAACACGTAAGTGCTTAATGGAAATCGACAAGGTTCGCAGAAAACTCGATGGAGTTGTACACAAACCAAATTACATCAGAGCTAGGCATGAAGTGAAAACGGGAAACCCGACCTCGATGAAGATTATTCAGCAAATAAAGAGAATGCTTGACCCGAACGACATTCTCAACCCGGGTCAAGGCATTTGAGTTCGGAGGTGAGTTTATGTCGAAGAAAAAAAAGATAAGGTATGCCTTCAAAAAGGATTATGAAGCACCGGTGAAGGAGTTTTACCCAAGGGATATCTACCTTCCGGGTAGAGGAATCGGAAAAAAGGTCACTGTCCCTGATACCATGGGTGAATTCGAAAGGTACAAACCCTTAGATTACTACAAAGATCTGCTCCGCTTATGTGTGAAATGTGGGAACTGCCGTTACGTCTTCAGGGACTGGAACAGAGCTTGCCCGAGCGGTGAATTTGGGGGTTTTGAATCATACTATCTAGGAGGCAAAAACGTCTTGTTATGGGGCTTAACCAGAGAGAAAATCAAATGGTCCAAGCCCATAGTTGAAGTCCTCTATCATTGCATGTTGTGTGGAAACTGCCAAGTTCAATGTCAAATTCCAGAAATTCACCATTATGCCACGGAATGGCTTGAAGCAGCTAGAGAAAAAGCTGTGGAATTAGGAATCGGGCCGATGCCCGGGCAACTGAAAATGGGTTATCATATCATAAAAGAGCATAATCCGCATATGGAACTCCATAAAAAAAGGTTAGATTGGTTACCCGTTAGTAGGGAAAGCCTTCCTAAGAAAGCTGAGATTGCCTTTTTTGTGGGGTGCACTCCCTCACATGTGCAAACGCATATTGCAACAGCTACTTTTGAAATTCTTAAGAAGTTGAACGTTAACTTCACAATTCTTAACGATGAATACTGCTGTGGCTCACCAGCACAACAAACTGGTCAGCGTAAAATAGCTATTGATTGTGCACGACATAATGCAAAAGAATTAGAGAAAACCGGAGCTAGCACCGTCGTAACATCCTGCCCTGGATGCCATAAGATGTTAAACGAAGAATATAAAAAACGGTATAAGCTTAACCTTGAAGCAGAAATTGTCCATTCCTCGACGTTCTTTAATAATCTACTCAAAAAAGGTGTCCTGAAATTCAGAAATAACATCGGGAAAGCAATAACGTACCATGATCCATGCCACCTTGGGCGTTATTCGGGGATTTATGAGGATCCGAGAGATTTGCTACAAAACATGCCGGGTGTTAAGGTCATTGAGATGCCTAGAAATAAGCAAAATGCTTGGTGCTGCGGTGGAGGAGGAGGCGTAAGAGCAGGTTTTCCAGGTTTATCATCCTTTGCAGCGTCTGAGCGTGTGAAAGAAGCGAAGGAAACTGGCGCTGAGGCAATCGTTTCATCTTGTCCATTTTGTTACATAAATCTCAGCGACGCGATTGAACAGTATAATGAAAAAATGGAAGTTTACGATGTAGTTGATTTGATCAATATGTCTATCAAATAGGACAGCCGCCAGTTTATTCACTACCATGCTTCGCCATCTTTTTTAGAGAACTTTGGGAACTCCTTTATGGTTTTGTGAATGCCAGAATGCCAAACCATGCATCCTTGGTCGGGAAAAACGCCGCCTAAATTGCGCGCGCAAAAGCGCATCGAATTCTTGGAGACACCAAAAGACAGAACAAAAGATCAAACTGTAAAGAAAGAATGTGAAGAAAACTTGAAAAGATGGACTGAACTCCCGTTCTCATAGTCACTAGAGTGGGTGTAAATAACGATAGGGAGGCCACTAAGCAACATCCAAGTTGGCTTTAAACAGAAAACTCCCATTCACACCAAATATCTTTGGGATGTTTCATCGGTGGACAAACCTTACAGAGTACTTTAATGTTAGGATTGAACTCCTTAGCAAAGCTTTCCAAATAACCGTACCTGACCTGTTTGCAAGAAAATTCCCCTAGCCCCTTCCTGACTCTTGTTCCCTGAGTTCTGCAGTCGGTAACTCGTAAGACTCCTCTGGTCTCCGTAGCCTCGATCTGTTTGTTTCCTTGATCCAGTGCCCAACTAGTGTTTCTCAAGAGATACATAAATGAAGCGATGTCATTTTGTTTTACGTCCAACACTTCTCTAAGATTTCTAGCTTCAATTCTGCCCATTAATTTCCAACATTCAACATCGATTCTCGTGGCGGCATCGGTACCAAATTCTTTCTCTATTCCCAAGAAATACAGTCCGTCTACTCTCCAAAGATTTCTGATGTGAAGAAAGAAAAGATCAAGCAATTTTTCTTTTTGCAGATTTCTTAACATCTGACGATCCTGTTCCATCTCTCGCCCCATCTCGATCACCTCGTAGATATTTTTGTTGGTTAATCATTTTATGTAAATATATGTGCCTGTTTTCGCCATGAATAAAAAATGCCTTATTTAACGGCAGCAAATAAAGTTATAATCTATTGTTACTCAAGACTGTAAATATTTTGAGTTCAAGAACTTTCGGATTTGCCTAAATTCTTGAGATGAATCGCTTATTATTTTCGGCGCTTAAATACTGATCCCAAATTACTTTTGCATTGAAATTAATGCTTTCATGGCTGCAGCAGAGGCATGCGCTGTAGTCTCAGCTATGCCCATTGGTTGTTGCACCGTTCCAGCTAAGAATATCCCTTTAATGGGTGTTTCTGTTGTTGCAAGTTTCGGATGCGTCACCATGAAAAAGCCGTCTTCATCTAGGGGAATCTTAAGTTTTTGTTCAAGGTCTACATGTGGTTCCAGTCCGACTTCTAAAACGACAAGGTCTGCCGTGATGGAGAGGAGTTTTGAGGTTGCCAGATCGTAAACGTCCATGGTTAAAGACTTGTCTGGGCGCTCTCGTGTTTGAGATGGTTGGCCGTGAACCAAATTGACTCCTGACTCCCTAACCTTGCGATAGAATTCTTCAGCCTTCTTGCCAACTGTTCTAATGTCAGTGTAACAGATGTGGGCTTCCGCTTCGTCTCCATACTGTGCCTTCAACAGATACGCATGTTTTAGAGCGGCTAAACATCCAATTCTACAGCAGTACGCATTGTTTTCTTCTTCCCTCGAGCCCACGCACAAAACATAAGCCACGCTCTTCGGCTTTACTTCATCACTAACCCTAACGATTTTTCCTTTGGTAGGTCCGCTGGGACTGCATAGTCTCTCATACTCCATTCCCGTTATCACGTTTCGGTAAACGCCATATCTGTATTGGCCAGCCTTCTCTGCGTCGTATTCTTTGAATCCTGTCGCAACCGCGATCACATCCGCATGGAGTTCGTTTTCTTCGTCCTTTTGCTCATAAATAACAGCGTTTTCTGGACAGGCGTCTCTGCAGGCGCGGCATGAGCCGTCTCTGAAGTAGAGGCAAGTTTCTCTGTCGATCAAGTATTTGGCTGGAACTGGATAGGGAGAGGGAAGGTATATGGCTTTTCTCGTTCTAAGCTTCATTTCGTATTCTTTAGGAACGTCGACTGGACAAACTTTTTCACATTCACCGCAAACTGTGCACTTCTCTTCGTCTACATACCTAGCCTTCTTCAACACCCTAACCTTGAAGTTTCCTTTGGATCCTGCAACTGCTTTGATTTCGGAGTAGGGAAGAATCTTGACGTTTGGGTGTTGAGTGCTATCTTGAATTATGGGTTTCATTAGTTTTTCAGCCTCTTCCATGGTTGGGGAAATCTTGTGGAGAAGTGGCGCATGACCTCCCAAGCGAGGTTCTCGTTCAACCAAATGAACTTGCACTCCCATCTTAGCCAAATCAAGGGATACTTGAAGTCCGGCTATTCCTCCACCGATTACCAGTGCGGAATGCTTACCAACCATCACTATCCAACCAACACCATACCATAGGATTAGGTTTAGAATCACCTTTATCCTTATAATTATATCTACGAAGTGCCTTCAACGTAAAGAAAATGTTCTTTTTCTAGGAAACTTTTTAAACCTCAATAATCTTTGTCAGTTTCTTGGAATCGGTAACATCTATCTGCAATGTTAATCGGGGTCATAAGCATGGTTGATGATGCGAGCATCACGGATTTGATGGCAACAAAAAAGCCGAATTTAGAGCTTCGTTTAAAGGCGTTGGAGAAAATCGGTGACCATAAGCCCTACGACTGTTTTCAGTGCATCCGATGCACAAGCGGATGCCCATCTATGAAGATGTTGGAACTTAAGCCCCATGAAATCGTGAGTCTCGTCAAGCTCGGGTTTGTAGAGGAAGTGATCAATTCTGGCATCATATGGAGCTGCGCCCAATGTTTAACGTGTAAAGAAAGGTGTCCTCAAGAAGTGGCGCCAGTTGATCTGATTCTTGCTCTGAGAAACCTAGCCGTGGAGATGGAAGCTAAAGTTCCCGAAGGCTATCTCAGAAATGTATCATCCATTCTCGAAACCGGATTCATCTTTAAACCACAGCCAACCATAACACGGAAGCTGAAAAAACTGGATCGTGAAAAGTTGGGGTTGCCCAGAATTCCCAAGCCCAACGAGAAATTCAAAGCCAATTTCATGAAGGCTTTAGAAACTTTTTAGAGGTATGCTAATTGAGGATATCTGCCTATTGGGGCTGCGTTATTCCCAACGTAGAGTATGCCTACGAAATGTCTGTTAGAGAAATTTTACCGAAACTCGACGTTGAGCTCGTTGATTTAGAAAACGTTTCTTGCTGCGGCCTTCCTGTAAGAAGCGTGAACGCCTACGCCTCCCTCTATCTTTCCGCGAGAAATTTGGCTTTGGCAGAGAAAACCGGCCTAAAAGATTTGCTGGTTACGTGCAATGGTTGCCATCTCACACTCTCTGAAGCCATGCATTTTTTGAACCATGATGAAAAGCTACGTGGAAAAGTAAACTCCCTACTCAGAGAAGAAGACCTTGAATACACGGGTTTCATTCGAATCTGGCATCTTATCGACCTATTGCACGACAAAATAAAAGAAGAAACAATACAGAAGTCCATGAAAAAGCCGCTCAAAAACTTGAAGCTAGCCTCCCACCCTGGATGCCATACCATCAGACCGAGCAGGCTTGGAAGAATCGAAAATGATCCAGAGAATCCCGGAAAAATGGATGATTTGATCAGGTTACTGGGAGCAACCAGCGTGGACTATCCAGAGAAACTCGACTGTTGCGGAGCCTTACTTCTATGGTCGCATCGAGACGTAGCCTTCACCTTTACTGGATTGAAGATAAAGGCTGTTCAGGAACAAGGCTTTGACGGCCTTGTCGTTTCGTGCCCTGCCTGCCATCTCATGTTCGATGCGAGGCAGAAGACTGCTGGCGTCACGGTGGGAAGCAAACTCAACCTTCCAGTCGTGTACTATAGTCAGTTGTTGGGAACAGCCATGGGAATCGAGGAAGAAAAACTGGGGCTCCATCTAAACCGAAGTCCGGTGGATGAACTTCTAGAAAAAATGGGCTAACAAATTCTTATATATCACTACATGCAAACGCTCTATTCAAAGGTGAAAAACATGATGGATTTTAGCTTCACAGAAGAGCAGGAACTGTTTAGAAAAGCTGTGAGAGAATGGTGCGCGAAAAACTTGCCTTTAGAAAAGGTTAGGGAGATCGACACTAAGCAATCGGTTCCTGACGAGATCACTAAAGGGATGGCTGACCTCGGCTTGTGGCTTATGACCGCCCCAGAGGAACATGGTGGAGCAGGAGCAGATTGGGTGACTGCTTGTATAGCTGCTGAAGAATTAGCTTATGCGGATATTACTATAGCAATCCCTGTGCATTTCTTGGTCGAAAGCAGTTGGGGTTTCGTTGCTGATAGATACTGCACGGAAAGAGTTAGAGAAGAGGCGATACGTCCCGCAATAAAGGGCGAAGCATTTGTAGGAATAGCTACGACCGAGTCTGGAGGAGGTTCGGATGTTGCTGCGTTTAAATCGACGGCGAGAAAGGAGGGGAATGAGTGGATCGTCAATGGAGAGAAGATGTATATTAGTGGTACAGAAGAAGCCCTAAAGCTTGGCGGAGGCTACTGGATAACTGCTAGAACAGCACCAGCACCAGCAGGAGCTCCCCATAAAGGCATGACATCCTTCTATCTTCCAATAAAGGCTCCGGGAGTTGAAGTAACCACGAGATTCGATGACATGGGCAGAATGGGCATATCTACCGGAGGATTCTCTATGAAAGACGTTAGGTTGCCAAAGGACTACCTCATGGGAGAGGAAGGTAAAGGATTCTATATGACCATGGAAGGTTTTGACCTAGCTAGACTCTTAATCGGAGCCACTTCTATAGGATGTGCTCAACGCGCACTTGAGATCGGAATGGAATACATCAAGGAGCGAAAAGCTTTCGGGCGACCAATAGGTAAATTCGAGGGAATTCAGTTTGAATTGGCAGACAATTGGGCAAAGCTGGAGGCCCTACGATCATTAGTTTACAAAACAGCTTGGATGACGGATGAAAGATATAAGAGAAAGCGTTTCACATCCCTTGAAGTTGTTAAGTATATATCGGCTGTTAAGTTGTTAGGTCCGCATCTTGCACTTGACATCTTTAGGGACGCAATGCTGTGGTTAGGAGCTTGGGGATACACCAAAGAATGCCCACTTGAAATGGGATTAAGAGGGATCATGTCCTACTGCGTCGGAGCCGAAGGCGCCAAAAACATTCAAAGAATCGTTATCGCCAGGGAGTTGCTTGGAAAGGAGTTTATTCCATATAAGTAATTCTTTACCTTTCTTCTTTCTTAAATGAAAAACAGGACCAGAAAATTCAACTGATCTTCAGCAGCTTCTTCAATGCGGCAGACAATGCTGGAACTATTTCGTACAAGTCTCCTTCAATCATGTAGTCTGCAACCTCAAATATCGGTGCTTCCGGGTCTTTATTTATGGCAACTATGATTTGAGAGTCACGTATTCCGGCCACATGCTGGATTACACCTGAAATGCCGCAGCCAATGTATAACGCCGGCTTAATCTTATTTCCTGAAAGCCCTACCCAGTCTGTAAACCATTTCCGATCCTCACATAGCGGTCTCGTGTACGCTACTTGACCACCTAACACCTCAGCCAATTCATCAAGGATTTTGAAGTCCTCCTTCTTTTCGACGCCACGCCCTCCAGCAACAACAACCTTAGCTTCCTCTATCTTCACCTTGGCGGCTTCGATTTCTTTAACCTCAACGACTTCTGTTCTAGGCTGTTCAAGTTCGACGTCAACCTTGATGATTTCGCCTTTCCTCTCCTTGTACTCCAGTTTTTCGAAGGCTCTGGGAGGCACGGTTGCGATTTGTGGTTTGGCGCATGAGAAATGGGTGGCTACGGCGTTTCCTCCGTATACCATCCGACCCATCAAGAGTCGCTTATTCTCATCTATGCTTAGGTGGGTACAGTCTGGAACACAACCAGTCTCCAGCCTAGTTGCCACCCTTGAAGCTACTTCCTTCCCTCTCTTCGTTGAACCGATCAGAAGTACGTCAGGTTCGTATTGCTTAGCCAGGCTGGTGAGCGCACTGACGTACGATTCTGCGTGCAGGTTTTTGAACTGAGGGTTGTCAACCATGTAGACTCTGTCTGCTCCAAATCCAATGAGCTCATTAGCTTGATTCTCAACGTTTTGTCCCAAGAGAACAGCAGCCAATTCTGTTTGCAGTTTGTCAGCTAATTCGTTTCCTTTTCCAAGTAACTCAAGTGTCAAGTCCTTGTTTTCTGAAAAAACCCAAACGCCTTTAGGTTCACCCATTGTTTTTCACCTTCCTATAACCCCCTCTTCAATCAGAGCCTTAGCCAATTCCTCCGCTACTTCCTCAACGGTTTCGCCCTTCATCACGATCTTCCTCCTCTCCACCTTCGGCGCCAGAACTTCGGTTACTTGAATTGCAGAGCCCTTTACACCAATCTTCTCTTCAGGTATGCTAAGGTCTCTCATGTTCCACTTGACGATTTCCTTTTTCGAAGCTTTCATGATAGCCATAAGGGAGGGAATCCTCGGCTCATTGATTTCGCCTGTAACCGTCAACAACACCGGCGTTTTCGCCCTAACCGTCTCGTAGCAGTCTTCTAGACTTCGCTCCCCCGTCACAACGTTTCCATCCAAACTTAGCTTCCTCACATAGGTTATCTGCGGAATCCCAAGTCTCTCGGCTAGGCGGGGTCCAACCTGAGCCGAGTAACTGTCAACGGATGCTTCGCCGCAGAGAATTAGGTCAAATTCTCCCAGTTTCTTAATCACTTCAGAGAGAATGTATGAAGTTACTAAAGTGTCTGATTTCTCAAAGGATGGATCGTTTACGAGATAAGCTTTGTCAGCACCAATGGCCAAGGTCTCTCGTGAAGTCATCGCGGCGTCTTCTGGACTAACCGTCACGACGACCACTTCTCCTCCCTGCTTCTCCTTTAATCGTATGGCTTCCTCCAAGGCGTTCTTGTCAAAATCACTTATTTTACGAGATGCACCCGCGGCAATGATAAGTCGCGTAGCTGAATCCACTCTTAACTCGGTTACATCAAGGGCCTGTTTGACGCACACAATTATTCTGGGCATCAGGAAAACTCCACAACATTTACGATGCTTTACAAAATGAAAACAGTTAAGAGTTTTGGTGGAAACTGTTAGAAAAACCTATATGCCTTCAGAATTAGCTGGAACACCAGTCGCGTGCGCGCATTCAGGATACAAACCCTTTGAGAGAACCCTTTATTCCAGCTCTTGTAAGCAAGTCAGTGGCAACTTGCCGAGCTCTCTTCAACACTTTAACTTCGTCTAATTTTTTGAAAGATCTGTTTTCCACTATAATTTTCCCGTCAATAATGACTGTGTCTACGTCATCTCCGGTCGCCACTAACGGTATTCTGGTCATGATATCGAATAACGGGACAAAATACGGCTTGTTCAGGTCGATTAAAATGACGTCCGCCTTTTTGCCTACGTCAAGGGAGCCTATCTCATTCTCTAATCCAAGGGCCTTAGCCCCATTTATCGTAGCCATCTCCAGAATTTTTTTGGGTGGAAGAACGTTCGGATTCATGTTATGAGCCCTTTGCCACAAAGCTTCGAATCGCAATTCAGCCATCATGTCCTGTCTTATCCCCTCTGCTCCAATTGCAACATTTATCCCCTCGTCCAGTAGCATTGGTACCGGGGTTAGACCGCAACCCATCTCCATGTTAATTGATGGGCAATGGACAACGTTGGATTCTGTTTCCCGAAGGATTCGAAAGTCATTTTTGGTAAGTATCACACAATGCATCAATATGGCGTCCGGCCCCATGAAATTCATGTCATGCAAGAACTCAATAGGGGTCTTGTCATACTTTCTGCGAATTTCTTCAACTTCTCCCGGCGTTTGAGATATGTGGGTGCAAACCAAAACATTGTGCTTGTCGGCAAGCTCGCGGGCAGTCTCATAGGATTCCTTAGAACATGAAAATGGAGAAACTGGACCGATAACCACTTGAATCCTCCCATCAGCAGCGCCATTCCACATTTTTATCTGCTTTGGAATCTCCTTGATGGCGTGATCCCTCGACTCAACTATGGCTTCATAGCCCATATCCATGATGCCTCTAACGAATACTCCTCTAATCCCAGACATCTCGAAAGCTCGTATCACTTGGTCAGCTAATCCAGGTTTATGAAAATTGTAGAAGTGATCAGTGATAGTCGTTGCCCCCGACTTTACTAATTCTAAGATCGACGACATTGCCCCTGCATAAACGTCATCAGGCGTCAGGCTCTCTGTGACAGGCCACGTTACTCTTCTAAGCCTCTCCCTTAGAGGCCATTCTCCACCCGCGCCCCGGTAAAGCTTGAACCATAAATGCGCATGAAGATTAACTAGTCCTGGCAGTACCGCCTTCCTATGTGCGTCAATAACTCTTTCTGGCTTATACTTATCCTTTATTTCACTCGTTTTCCCTAAATCGATTATTCTACCATTCTCTATCATTATCGCTCCATCTTCAACTATTCTCCGCTCCTCATCCATAGTAACGATCAAACCATTTTGAATTAAAAGACTGCACAACTTTTGCTCCTCCGAATATTTTATCGTCAACTGGCAATATAATAATTCTATATTTCTGAAAAAGCCTCAACCACGTACCAACACTAAATAGACTAAGGCGACATTGGGATAAATGTACCGTAACCCAGATGTCCAATGATTTCTCCGTGGCTAGCGATAACTTCTCCCCTGACCATCGTTAATGTAGGATAGCCCTTGAGTTTCATCCCCTCATAAGGTGTCCAACCAACTTTATAATGAAGCATATCGGCACTAATCACAGTCTCCTTTTTTAGGTCAATTATCACAATATCTGCATCGGAACCTAACTGAAGCACACCCTTCCTTGGATATAGATGGAAAATCTTCCCAGGTCTTTCACAAAGCATCCTACACAAATCTTGCAAAGAAATTAAGCCCTTGTTCACCCCTTCGCTAATCATAAGTGACAACAAAGTTTCTACACCCGGTATCCCACCAGGAGCCTCCCAGATGTCTCTCCACCCCGCCTCTTTTTCTTCCCTTGTCCCTGGAGCATGATCAGTTGCCACGATGTCCACTATACCCAATTTTAATCCGTGCCATAAGGAGAGAGCGTCATTCTTGGACCTTAATGGAGGAATCATTTTTAAATATGGTCCAAGTTTCTGCATGTCTTTCTTTGTGAAAATCAAATAGTGGGGGCACGTTTCGGCTGTAACTTTTTGTCCATTGGCTTTTGCTTTCTCCAGCAATTCGACTCCTCGCCTTGTAGTCATGTGGGCGATGTGAATATGTACACCAAGCCGTTTAGCTAATGTTATTGCTTTGTTTACGGCCTTATGTTCTGCTACGGCTGGTCTCGACTCTATATGTGCCATCGGCTCCTTTCTACCCTGTTCTTTAAGTTTGTTCGTCCTTTTGGAAACAATATCGTCGTTTTCAGCGTGAACAACAAGAACTCCATTGTATTTAGCGACGGTTTTCATAACTTGAATAAGCGTCTCATCTTCAACTTTAAAGGGAGCACACGTGAAAACCTTAAATGACTTTAAGCCAAGTTTCACAACGGCTGGAATCTCATCCATATTCTCCTTTACTATCATTCCAGAGTGAAAACTGAAATCAATTAGCGAATTTTTCTCACCAACCCTAATCTTTTCCTTAATGAGCCTTGTGAGCACAGGTTTTCTAAGCGGCATATCAATTACAGTGGTCACGCCACCCGCCGCAGCCGCTGTTGTTCCCGTAATAAAATCTTCGCGGTAAGTGTAGTCGGGGTCATATATATGCGAGTGAGCATCTATGACGCCGGGTAGAAGGAAATTTCCCTTAGCATCGATGGTTTCTTCAGCCTTTGGTAAACGAGGAGCCTTGGCTATGGCAACGATTTTTCCATCATCTATAGCTATTCCTGCCTCAAATATTTGATAAGGAGTAACAATCTTTCCATTCTTAATCACGGTGTCAACTACCGTGGTTCCCACTGTCCAAGTCTCCAGAGCTCACAGAATAGTAGCTGTAGAGATTATTATTAAATTATGGTTACCCGTAGAAGACAGCCCTTGTTGGGCAGACGGTAGTGCATAAACCACAACTGTAACATTTACCCTCGTCTATCATAACCCTGAACTTCTTAGGTTTAGTTTCTTCGATTTTAACTGCCTCATACGCACAATATCTTTCGCATAGATTGCAACCAATACAAAGATCTTCATTAATGAGAGGAGGATCCGTTTTTAACCTTGACTCTTTGGGCAAATATTTCAAGGCCATTCCGCGCATGTCCTCAATGGAGTCGTAGCCGTGATCGCGCATAAATTGCTCAATTTCCTTTGCTACTTT
>Ga0224506_10000848_pt1 | contig 23518 bp, 24 predicted proteins | sample SF_Jan12_sed_USG_2_FD_169108 | JGI IMG/M metagenome (GOLD analysis project Ga0224506, IMG submission 169108) | Sediment microbial communities from San Francisco Bay, California, United States - SF_Jan12_sed_USGS_8_1 | ecosystem: Environmental > Aquatic > Marine > Sediment | place: USA... | reverse complement strand
CAATAAGGGCGCAAGAGCTTAAGATGCACACGATGAAACTCGACGAAAACAAGGCTATGCTCTTCATCAACTGTTGGGAACTTCCAGAAACCAGGAAGAAATAGAAGAAGAATTAAGAGAGCTTCTGGAAGAGCCTACCTAAGATGTTTAACAGCCTGTTCTATGCGGTCTAATGCTTTTTTCAACTGTTTATATGCAGAAGCGTAGGAAATTCTAATGTAGCCCTCTCCATAACTGCCGAAGGCGGAACCTGGAACTGCTGTAACATGAGCCTCCCCGACAAGGAATGCTGCAAATTCTTCCGAAGGCATGCCGAAGCCTTTTATGTTTGGGAAAACGTAGAAAGCGCCTTTGGGAAGGGTACAATTGACCCCCTCGATCTCATTAAGCCTTTTGTAAACCAAACGTCGTCTCCTGTCAAACTCTTGAACCATGTCCTTAACACGATCTTGCGGTCCTCTTAGCGCGGCTAATGCAACATACTGCGCTAAGCTATTTACACAGGCAACCGTATACTGGTGCACAAGCCAAACAGAAGAAATAAGCTCCTTTGGTCCATAAACATATCCAACTCGCAGACCAGTCATGGCATAGGTTTTAGAGAAGGAATTGACAACCAGTGTACGCTCGCGCATCCCCGGAAAAGTTGCAAGACAATGGTGTTTAGCATCATCATAAATAATCTTCTCGTATACCTCATCAGAAATCACAATCAGGTCACGTTCAACGGCAATCTTCGCCAAAGCAGCAACTTCATCATAAGAAAGAACAGCACCAGTCGGGTTATTCGGATAATTAAGAATCATCACACGTGATTTGTCCGTGATAAGTGACATCACATCATCAATGGATAGCCTAAAATCATTCGTCTCTAACAACGGGACAGAAACAGGAACACCACCAGCTAACCGAACACTGGGTTCATATAACACAAATCCTGGATTTGGGACTAACACCTCATCACCGGGATTTACTAAGCTAGCAAGTGCCGAGAAAAATGCTTCAGTTCCGCCAACGGTAATTAGTATTTCAGAGTTTGAGTCATAGTTGAGACCATAATCATGATATGCTTTCTGAGTTAACGCCTCTCGAAGTTCACGAATACCATTGGTTGGTGCATAATGCGTCTTTCCTTCTTTCGCCGCTTGCCAACCAGCATCCAACGCATGCCTGGGAGGCGTAAAATCCGGTTCGCCTACGCTCAAGTTAATAACGTCGGGTATTTTTTGGGCTAAAGCGAAAAAGCGACGTATTCCAGAGGGCTTTATGTGTTTTAGGCGTTCTGCTGGTTTGAAGTCTGAGACCAAGAGATGTGCCTCATCATGCATTGTTTTCTCCAACATAAATTGTTTGTGTTCACAAACAAGCAATAATGAACTCGAAATTCCGATAATCTTAAAAGAAGAGCCCGTATACAAAATTGTATCCATCAGAAAGAACCTGTGGAGAGAGAAATTTGAAGCTGAAGGAAAGCGTTCAATCGTGGCTGATGAGTTCTCTAAACGACCCAATTGTAAAAATACTCGCCAAAAACAGCCAGTTAACGAAAACTCAGCTTGAAACATTACTTATTGACATTTTATCTGAAAATATTGCCCGCAAACCCCTAAAATACGATGAAAAAGCCAGATTAAGGCTAACAAAGGCGAAAATAAGCCGCGGAGCCTTTAACAGAACCCTAAAACAGGCAAAAGGAAACATAGTAAAGGCAATTTATACAGTGTTGCTCTTGGGATACTTGGGAATCTTCGAAAGCACAACTCTAGACCCATATCTAGAAATAGCAAACAAACTACAAAAATACGTGGAAGCATACAAAAACATACCAAACAAAAGCGGAGAATTAAACGAACATCTAAAGGTCATAAAAATGATAAGAGAAGAGCTTGAAACAAGCCTAAAACAGCTGTCTAATCCATAATAAGGCACGTGTGACGTCACACATCACACCAGAAACTGAGCGATGTTTCCGTAAGTGAATGTGCATGCGCCAATCGGAACACGAAAAAGACGCAATTCAAAAAATAACTAGGAAACGAAGTCTTTTCGTGCAATGTAACAATTGCTTTATGCTTAGGGTGCTTGTCACTTCGATTGTGATGTGTGATGTCATAGAACCATTCAAGTAATGTTAGGCACCATAATCTTTAAATTTTCAATGGTATAACTGTGATGTGTGATGTAACGTGATTGAATCACATGTAGTCACACGTGAATCACAGGGGCGTGTTGTTTGACCGAAGTTTTACTGGTTCTCGTGGGCGCCTTACTTGCAGTAACCGTCGGCGCCGCAGTTGAATATTATAGGCAGCTCCGTGAGATTCAGAGGGAGTATGAAAAGGCGAAGGAAGCTGTTGAAGACATTGTTTTGAGTTTCAATAGGCAGCTTAAGCGTGAAGCCGAAAAGCTGGAGTTTGTTGCATACAAAGTTGAGGGAGTTTCCTCGAAAAATGATAGGGCTCTTAAAAGAGCGGAAGAAGTTGAGAAACTACTGGTTGCTTTAGAGCCCAAAATTGGTGGGGGGTTAAAAGATAGAGAAAAAATGTCAGCACGGTTGAATGAGGTTGATAAGAAGTTGCGTGATGTTGTTGCATCACAAGAGGCACTAGCCGCAAAAATTTCCGACGTAGAGAAGCAAGCCCAACAATTCCTGATGATTCCTGAGGCAAGGGTTGAAGCGGTGATTCCCATAAAAAGGGAGAAGGCCCTAGCCCCGTTGACTGAAACTGAGTTGTCAGTGCTGGAAATGTTAGCTATGGAAGGCTCCAAGACTGCTCCCGAAATTAAGGATAGAATCAAACTTAGCAGAGAGCACACGGCAAGGTTGATGAAGAAGCTTTACGAAGAAGGCTATTTGGAAAGAGACACTAGCAAAATTCCGTTTAAGTATCGTGTAAAGAAAGAGATGAAAAAACTATTAAAAAAGACGGAAAGCGAAACAACCTAATCAATGTAAGGACATTGATTCCTGTTCACTTAGCTTTTTGAGGCGTTTCTCCATATCTGAAAGTCTTTGCGATTTCGGAAGCCCGTAGTCTTCTTTTCCCCTTTTATCTAAATATTCTGGATAATGTGTGACCTTTATTGGCACAGCAAACCTGATTTTCGGTTCAGATATGAGCAGAGCCTCGCCAACATCGAGCATCTTTATTTCCGTGTCACTATACTCTAGATAAGGCGTGTTTTGAGTGAGGTAGCCCCTGTCGCGACGCAACTCTGTCTTCATAATAACCTTGGTCCAAAGCTCTGCGAAGACGTTGGGGTTTATTCTTGAAGGCCGCGGTGTCACAGCGTTCAACCCAACACGATATTTTCGGTATGTTAGAGCGATGTCCGAAAATATGGTTTTACGTACTTCAGGGTCAAGGAACTCATGGGCCTCTTCAAGGGTTATCAGGAGAGTTGGAAGTCTCTTCCACTCCTCAAAATTGTCTTCCCACATCTGTTTATAATGATACGCAACATTGGATGCTGTGAGGCAGGTGATGTTGTGTTGCTCCTCAGAACTTAGACCTGAAATATCAATGAGACATGTGACTCCCTTGCTAACGTTTTTGATAACATCATCAATGAAGTTATAGTTAGAAGGCGGAAAGAGGGTTGGTGAAAGGTCAGAAAGCTTGCTCATAAGAGCCTCAATTACGCTTTTTGCTTTGTAGTTGATGATTTTGCCAACTCCCACATATCCTTCTGCCCCATAAGCTTCAAGCGATTCCTCTATCCAGCTGCTGCCCAGTTTTTCATACAATCTTCGGGAAACTCTTACTTGAGGCTTACCTATTTCAGGGAAAATCGTTCGCAATCTCCCAGGATGAAGGGTGTGCAATCCTATACATAATCTGCCTTCTCTGGCTGAGTAGTAGCGGACTTTGGTGTGAAAAAGCGGGTGATCCCGTAGACCCCTCTTCGGCTCTATTCCCTTTCCTGTCAACAATTGACCAGCAAAGTCGAAAATGAGCCCGACAGTTTTCGGGCTGTAATCGATAATGCGAGCGTTTAGGACAAGTTCTGTGTTGGTCTTCCCTGACCCAGTCATCCCGAACATGCCCATCATGAGGGGAATAGCCTCAAAACTCAGGCCCACAGAATCGAGCAGATGTTCGCCCGAACGTAGGCGCCCTATCTCCAAGTCTCCTTTAAGTCTCAGGGCAGAAGAGTCTTCTTTTCCAGTTGCGTACACTCTATCTCTATAATTGGGATTGAATGTTGGAGAACGTACCTTACCATCTTTCTCTTCGAGAAAAAGGACAGCCTCGACTTGTCTGTAACTAGAATATGGACCAAAGGACTCTTTCCCTTCCGCCTCACGAAGCTGCTCGCTCATATCTAGAGTTGACGAACTCTTGGCATCCACAACACGGGCATAAAAGCTCTTGCCCCCTGAGTCTATCCGAACAATCTGTCCAAAACATAAATTAACTCCCTCGTCGACAAAGAAGACAATCTGATCTCCCCGCACTTCGCGTATAAACCCTACGGACTCAGACATGCTCAATCCGCTCCCATCTAAAAGGATGTTTCACTCCATGAAGCTCATCTGGGAAGTTACATGACAGCTCTTCCAAGCGAAGTACATCCAACACCCCAGTGTCAACCAACGTTTCCTCAACCTGATCATGGTAGTGAAGTAACTTTGAGTCAGATGGAGCGGAAAAATCATGGGCAAGCCAAAGGGCAACTGGGTACCCAAGACATCTCGGATCCTCAGATACAGATGTGAGTGGTGAAACCAACCCATCTGCTTCACGGTCAGTTAGGTATTCCATTATATCACATCTGAAGGCACGTGAACTATCATGACACAATTTTATAAGAGACACATTGCCGTACAGATGCTTATCTTTATTCGCCTCTCTAACTGGGTAGTAAATCCAAGCAGGATAAGACGCAAGCATGCATGTTGCTGCCATAAAATCTCGACCTTTTTCATCAAGAAGTGTTGGAGACTGTTTACTTATAGCAAAAAGATTGACCTTCTTACGAAGAGCCTCTTCGTATAGCAAGGTGTAGAACCCTCTTTTTCCGCCGAAGAAACTAGCTCCATCCAAAAGAATGTAATCTCCTTCACTTAGTCTCCGAAGAGTCTCGCTACCCATACTAACACTACCCTTAGACTCTTCGTGAAGAATTTTCAAAGCCATTTCACTTTCTAGTTGTAGCCTTCGATCCGTTAAGAAGTTAGAACGTGTCCGGCGATCTCCAACTATGCTGGCAATGCTCTCTTCATAACCCCAAACTACATTGCGTCCTTCCACTGAAGCATGTGCTACCCTCATTAGATAAACGCCCCAGTTGTTTGCCCTTTTCAATGTTCTTGTAGAGCAATCCACGGCGAGGAAAATTCCTTCATATTTTTCCATCTTGGCCAAAGGCTTTATCTTAGACTTGTCAGGCTTAACTGCCATTACTGGTTCTTCTCCCACCTCACGAAATCCTACCACACGACCTTTATCGATGTAATCTGCTAGTTTCTTCTCCATCTCCACTAAGCCTTCTTTGATCTTGTCATTCATTAGATCTTCTCCTTAGATAGATCTTCACAACTTAACATGTTACCATCCCAAGGAAGGGGTACAACTACTTATTATCGTTTATGAAATTAGTAAATCTGCATCACGCATGATATAAGTCTAGGGCATTTGATAATCAAGAAATCACTCTCCATTGGTGTTTTTTCTCACATCTATTCTCGTCAACCAAGTGAAGAACGTTTTCAACCGTCGACCAGCTTCCTATTTGGGTATACACCCCGGTTGTTAGCCTCTTTCCTACCGTTTTTGAACAGAACTGGGTGATAATCTTGTCATGGTACGTGCTGCTTAATTGTGGCTGGAGAAAAACTTGTAGTCATCCTGTATTTCAAGCGGTTAGAGCCCCCCATCTTAACAAGCAATCCCTTACTCGTCAACCTGGCAAGATAGGTTGCCACCGTGCTGAGACTTATCGGCTCTTTAAATTCTTGTTCATAAGCAGATCGAACCTCTTTTGAAGAGACCCATACTATCGGAAAACGCTTCTGAATAATCATGCGAACCTTGTCATACTTGGAAAACTCGTTGCTTAAAGTGATTCCAGGGTTGGCTCCACCACTGGGCATTCCACCTAACAGCTCCACTAGATCTAGAAGACGAAGAGCCTTCTCTCTAGTTATTTGACCCTCAAAGGCTATCGTATATTTATTGCCTTCACTATCGAATAGCTCGATGCGCATCTTCCTCGCTGGCATTAACGGTATGCACCTGTAACGGTACTTCACAATTTTACAGTTCACAAGTTATAGATGTTATGGTGAAAGGGCATTAATAAGGAACGTTGTTTTAAAGCTAAGAAAGAAAAAGAAGAAAACTTTTCACCGCTTTTGTGATCACAAGCTTCACAATTTTTCTAAATGGCAAATAAAGAAAAAACAACCAGCAGTTAGCTATCTCCACTAGAAGAGTAGGGGTGACCTTTTCACAAAAAAGAAGCACGAAAAAGTAAATATTAGCAAAAAGAAAATGAAAAAGGAACAACAGTAAATAAATTTCACAAGGTATTCACAAAATGTGAAGGAAACATAAGCACAGTTATCCCCAACTATCTTTTTTAGTTTGCTCAGCTTGACTGTTAAAAAATAAAGAATTAGAGAATATAAAGAAGAAAAACATCGAAAAAGGTTTATTAAAAAATGTAAGAAGTGTTAAGATGAGAGTGACACCCCTTTGTTTCCATTGGAAGCTACAATCTCTAGGCACAACTTGTATTTGAGCAAAAAATTCTTGTATATATCTAGAATATTAAATAATAATTATTATAACATATTTGTTTACTCTTACCTTCTAGGGTATATTTCTTTGGAAAAGGAAATCAAAATAATCATTAATGATTAATTAGAGATTTCCACTAGAAACTTTGGGGTGTCCCCGTTCTTTTCTATATTGGTATGACATCGACATTTTTTCTCCTTTTAGGAATTTTATGCGTTTATTCATTTTTCTGTATGGAAGGGCTTATCTTTTTCTCTAGTGGAAAGTGAGGTATTACCCGTGGGATGTAAGGAGGGTGCCAATGAATAGCAATAACATACTTGATGAAGTGTTTGAAAAATTCTTTAATAACGTAAAAATCTTCAAAGATCGAGAGGTTCTCCGGCATGACTATTTGCCTGATAGACTGCCGCATCGTGAAGAGCAGATTAAACGCCTTGGGGAAACAGTAGCTCCGGTCTTGAAAGATGCTAAATGTTCCAACATCTTCATTTATGGAAAAACAGGAACGGGTAAAACAGCTGTAACCCAGTACGTGCTGAACCATTTAGAGGCTAAGACGAAAGAATTTAACGCACCGATCAGGTTCCATTTTATTAATTGCCGTTTGGCAGGAACCGAATATCGTGTTTTTGCAAGTTTATCTCAGAGCATAGGTGTTCGCGTACCCTTTACTGGCTTATCTGTTGGAGAGGTTTTTGACAGGTTTAGAGCCGGCTTAGACTCTTCCAAAATAATTTTCATCATTGTTTTAGATGAGATTGACGCGTTAATAAAGGCTCGTGGTGACATCCTCCTCTATGAACTCACACGGATAAATGAAACATTACGCAACAGCAAAGTTTCTCTTATCGGTATATCCAACGATTTACGACTAAAAGAGTTTCTTGACCCGCGTGTTTTGAGTTCACTTGGTGAAGAAGAAATTGTTTTTCGACCATATGATGCTAGCGAATTGAAAAACATTCTTTTTGAACGTGTACATTTGGCGTTTTGTGATGAGGCGTTGTCTGAGGGGGCCCTTGGTCTTTGTGCCGCTTTGGCGGCTGCTGAGCATGGTGATGCCCGGCGGGCTTTAGACCTACTGCGTGTCGCTGGCGAAGTTGCTGAGCGGAAAGATGCAAACATTGTTGTCGAAGAACATGTTAGAGAGGCTGAGAGCCGCATTGAACATAACCGTGTTGTCGAAGCCTTAAGGAATCTCACTTTGCATTCGAAGCTTGTTATCCTGAGCGTTTTTCACTTAGGAAGGGCAAATGTTCACCGTGCTATTACAGGCGAAATCTACGAAGTTTACAGTGAACTTTGTGAGGAATTAGGGCTCACACCTTTGACGCAGCGACGAGTGAGCACATTGATAAATGAGCTTGACGCAGTAGGGTTGTTGAATGCAAGGGTCATAAGCATGGGAAGATATGGGCGAACAAAAAAAATTCGGTTAGAGGTAATGCGTACCCTTATTAGAGGAGTTTTCACTAATGACAATAGGCTTGGACGTTTGGTCAAATATGAGCCAAAATGCCTTTCGAAGCAAGCGAGTGGTAGGCGTTGAAGACGGAAGCTTCCAGAAAGGCATAACCCCGAGGGCCCTTCTTGCCGTCGCTCTGTTCAAAGGACTGAAGATTGAGGGTGTAAAAATCGCGAGGATAGTGGTTGATGGTTTGGATGCAACTGAAAAACTCGGCGAGGTCCTAGGCGAATGGGAATTTGAAGCAGTATTGCTTGCCGGTGTCTCCTTTGCAGGCTTTAACGTTATTGATCCAACAATTATCCATGAAGAATTCGGGAACCCGGTCATTGTCATATCGAGGACGAAGCCCAACAGCAAAGCGGTAAAGCGAGCTCTTGAACGGCATTTTGAAGATTGGCAGTCTCGTTGGAGCGTGTTTGAGAGATTAGGGTTGGTCCATAAAGTTGTTGTTTCAGCCAGTGAGCCTCCTGTTTATGTTGAAACAGTGGGTGTACGTGTTGGATGGGCTGGCAAGCTTATTCGCGCCTTATCGGTTTGCAGCAGAATTCCGGAGCCGATCCGTGTTGCGCGATTGATCGCGCGTGGATTATCCTAACTGAACGGGATGACTGTGGCCTCTAATGTTTGAAGATTTACTACCGGAACCTTTCCAACTGTTGGAACAAACCCAAGCCTGCGCATATAATCTGTCTGCTCCTGCCAACCGCCCGAACTAACAACTAAAACTCCACGATAATTACTGTATTCCAATACGTGTATGTGGCCGGAATGGAAAACGTCTGGAACCCGTTCAATAACCAAGAAGTCTCTATTTTCAGGCGACAAAGGCGTTTTTCCGCCGTATACTGGTGCCAAATGACGGCTCTGTAACAACAAGGTCATAGCCTTTTCGGGATGTTCGTGATTCATTCCTGGAACCGCGGAAAGAACGTCGTCCAAGCTGCGGCCGTGATATAGTAGTGCCTCTACGCCGTGGAGGCTTAGGAAACATGGGTTTCCAAGGGAATGAACTTTTCTTGACTCTTGTAGGGGCTCTAGAAACTCGTTTGAGATTGCTGGCTGAGGCAACGCTTTTCTTGGGGCGTCGTGGTTTCCGGGGATGATTACTACTTCTATATAGTCTGGGATTTGTTCAATGAACATCGCAGCCAACTTGTACTGTTCGTAAACCTCTTTGACTGCCAGCTCTTTAATCTGGTTGGGATAAATGCCTACTCCATCAACAATGTCGCCTGCTATCAAAACATATTTCACGTGGCCTGCTATCTCCCTCGTCTTTTCGCTTCCATATTTGCCGTTAAGCCACAATGTAAAACGGTTGAAGGATTCTTTCTGGAATTTCATGCTGCCAACATGCATGTCTGAGGTGAACACCGCATAGACCGGAATTGGAGCCTTATGATGAGGCTTTCGGGCTATGTCAGGCAAGATTATGTCTTCAGCAATAAGGAGACGGCTTCTTGTTTTTATAACACTTAGGCAGATAACTTGGTCAAGCAGAAGCAACCGTGCTTTTTTCAGGAGTTTCTGCGGGGCGTTCTGTGGCACAAGTACTGTGGCGTTTGCATGCAAGTCTTCAATCGTTAGAAGTATTTTTTGTTTTGACTCTCTCTTTTCGATTACCATGCCGATTATTTTGAGCTTCGTGCTTGCTGGGGCCTTTAGAGCGTCTATGACCGACGCGGCGCTTCTAACGTCTAGCCTCTGCCTCAACAACTTCTCCATTCGCCTGAATCTGTCTCGGAAATATTCCAGATAATCCTCGATTGTTCCGCTTGAGCTTAGTTTTCTACTCGGGTCTTCAATTATGTCGATGTTTGCTTCAACTTCCTTTGCATAAGGGTGAAATGGCTTTTTTCTTTCTGTTATTTGCGGCTCTGACAATGTTTGAAGCGGCTCTTCTAATGGTTGAGTGAGAGCTTCTTTTACCGGCTCCGGCTTTTTCACCAGTTCCTCTAGAAAACTTCTTTCAATAAACAACGGCTTTTCCTTTAAGGATTCTATTTTTTTCACAGCTTTCCCTATGATTTCTGTTGGGTCTTCAGTTGCAGCTAGTATGCTTAAAAACTCAAAAGCTTCCTTGTTTAGCTGGTATCCTGCTGTAATTGTTAATCCTACTGCTTTTTGCAGTTTTTCTGTTTCGCTCATATTTGAAGGGTTCTCCAATCTTGCTTTTTTGGAACGATTATGTAGCCTTCTTCCTCGTCTCCCAAGGCTTCTGTTCGGCTTTTGATGTGAAGGTATGCAGTTAAAGCAGTGGTCACCGCGTCAATTTCGTGATACGTTAGGACATGCTCTTTGATGTCTCCTTCTAAACCTATGCGTTTTAGGATTGTTTGAATTTTTCCCCAGTCTTTGGATGGCATGCTTAAGGCTTTACGTGTTGATGTGGGGTGCACCTCTGTTGTTTCGTATCCACTTTTTGCTATTAGCTTGTTCAATTTCATAGCTCGTTTTGTGAGTTTCTTCATCGCCCGGAGGCTTGGTGGAAAAACTCGATATCCTCTCCTTATCATTTCTCTATCCGCTTTTTTAAATATCCCGCTTTTTGGAAGAGTGAAAGGCGCGTCAACTGCTATGATTGCTGGTTTGCTGCGGGTGATGCCTTCTAGTATTTCTTCATCCGTGTAGATTAGGTTTGTTTTCACCTTCTTGTTTTCCCCGACAGCCCATCCTGTTGGATTTTCTGGTTTTCCAGCCAAGTCTATACCGATTATAGCTTCGTTTTCCAATTCTAACACTCACGTTCAAATTTATATATGCGGTTTTTGTTTAGATGTGTTAATATCTCAGTGTTCGCATATCCGTTTGTTAGCATGGTGATGCAAATGAGTGAAATGCGCAAAGTTCAGCGCACCCCGGGTGGCACATTCTTTGTTTGTATACCGAAGGCTTGGGCTAAACGCTATGGTTTGAAACGAGGCGACATAGTAGCTATCAGCGAGACCAGCGACGATAGGCTTCTCATAGATCCCAAACACGGTGTTGAACCTTCTCCCCGCACTATTACTTTAAGGCCTAGACCCTATTTAAGCCGTGAAATCGTGGGTAAGTACTTGCTCGGGTTTGACATTATTCGTGTCGAGGCTGAGAGGCGTATTAGCTTTGAGGTGCGAGAAATTGTTAAGAAGGCTGTTAGCCGTTTAATCGGATTAGAGATTGTTGAGGAGGATTATTCGGGCATTGTTTTGCAGTGTTTGTTGGACCCTTCGGGCTTTCCGCCAGAGAAGATTCTGCGCCGAGGCTATGCGATTGCTGCTGGTATGCATCGTGATGTGGTTAACGCCCTTGTGGATGGAGACCTGCACTTAGCAAAAAGCGTTATAGCCCGAGATGACGAGGTCAACAGACTTTACTTCCTTTTAGTTCGCATTTTACGCACCGTGATTCAAAACCCGAGTTTAAGTGAGAAACTGGGTGTTCGTCAAATTGAGTGTTTAGATTATCGTCTAGTAGCAAGTCTAGTAGAGGCAATCGGTGATGAGTGTGCGCGGGCGGCGCTAAAAACAGTTGAGTTAAAGGGCGCGAAACTGTCTGAAGACTTAAAGAAGTTGCTTGTAGACTTTCACACGGCTTGCTTTGAGACTCATGAAAACGCCTTGAAAGCGTTTTTCACTGGTGATATCGGCTTGGCTGAACGTGTGCGGGATATGCGGGAGAAAATTGAAAAAATATTTATTGACATCGAAAAGGTTGCTAGGGCGCAGTCACTTGATGTTGTACCGCAGATTCTGACGGTGGCATCTTTTTTAAGACAGATTTATGAGCACAGTGTGGACATAGCGGATCTGGTGATGCCTAAAAAGATTTAGAAGGGAAGCGTATCTACTTTATGCGGTTCCTTGGCCAATGAAACATGTTCGTTCATTCTTAATTCACCAGTATACTGCACTTCACCGCTTATGTGACAGTTAGGTTCGATGGTGATATCTTCACCGTAAACATTCTCTGCGTGTGCTCCGCGTCTCAGTAGAACTTTCTTTCCGTAAACGTCCTCCACATGTGCATCTCTACCGATAACGACTTGATCTGCCTTTATAGGTCCGCGGGCTTCTCCTCTTCTTCCTATTTCAACAAGATGTGCAGTCGCGCCTTCCACAGTAATTATTGAACCTCCAACTTTTACGTGCTCTTCTGCGGTAGCTTTCTGTGAGCGTAGTACTCCGCCTACCTCGATGTTTTTTGCTAAAACTTCCTCGTCGACTTCAACTTTACCTCCTACTTCGAGATTTCCTGAAAGCTCTAGCGACTTGCCTATTTTCACTTCGCCTCCAACATTTATTTCATAGCCTTCGCCAGAACCAGTTATCTCCACTTTGCCTCCCACGTCGATGTCTTTGAACTCTAAGTCCCCTTCGACTTTAAATGAGCCTCCAACCTCTATACTGCCACCCTTATTTTTGTTGGTGAGGCGAACGACTCCGCCCACGCTGATTTGTTCAAATTCTAGCGAGTCCTTCGACTCGAAGCTTCCGCCTACATCCACTTCACGAATTTTCCCGCCTCCAACTTTTGCCGTGCCTCCTACATCCAGTTTTTCGATGTCTACTTTAGATTCGATTGAAACACTTCCTCCCACGTCTATTTTATCCGCCTCTACTTCTCCTTTGGCTTTGAAGCTTCCGCCTACATCTGCATCTTCAGCCTTTACACTTCCATCAACTCTTAAGCTTCCGCCAACATCAACTTCCTCAACCGCTAAATCCTTGGTCACATACAGAGCCGCATCTACGTCTACGCGTTTTGCGGTCATTTTCCCGTAAACTTCTAAGCGGCCATCTTCCACTTCAACACTGTTTTTTATTTCTAGGTCTCCATGAACTGTTACGTTGTCTTCGGCTTCTAGGTTTTCTGCTGAGAGGTTGCACTCAAAAGTGTCGTGTCCTTCACAGTAGATTCTGCCGGAAACCTTCACTGTAGGCGGTGTTCCTGTCCCATTTATGACCGCATGTCTGCCTACCACTAAATCTCCTTCAACAAAATCTAATGCTGTTTTGCTTCTTGAAGGAACGGATATTTTACTGTTCATTATTTAAACCCTCGATGTGAAATTGTATGGGGGCCTTAAAAGGGGAACTCACGTTTTGTGACTACCTTTTGTTATTAGATTGTTAGTGTTCTTCTATGTAGAAACGCGGTCGCTTCGACTTTTTGCTGTGCAAATTTTGACTCGTGGTTCTTAAGCATTTTCGCTGTTTCATATACAGGAAAATGGGTTGCTGTTTTTGAATGGTTTAATTTACCATAGATGTTTCTGATGACGCCAAATAATCTTTGTGTATTGAGAGTTAAGTTATCTTTTGCTTTTTGTTTCCAACCTATTTCAAATTTTACGCGATTTTCCATTTTCATCACCTTTTTCATTGAATAGAAGTATTGCCTCTGAGGCTTTAAAAGGCGACGCACATGTTGAGAACACTTTCTGTAGTTACAAGTTGTTACTGTTTTTACTCTTCTAGGGCGGCGAAGAACTTCCGCATGCGCTTGAATGTTTCCAAATATTCCAGTCCCCACTTTGTTGCTCTGTATTTCTTTCGGTCGCCCACAGTCACTTCTCTTACGAACCCGTGTGAAACTAGAAGATTCAAGACTTTCTTTGTTCTATCTACAGGCATGTTTGCTCCATAAGACATTCTGGTTAAAGAGCATAAACCCTTCTTTACGATCACTTCGATTATATCGGCGTAAATGTCATATTTTGTTCTTCTTCGTTCACTGGGCAAGAGGAGGCTTCTCCGAATTTCCACTATTATTAAATGCTGTATGCCTAATCTTAATTGTGGTGGTGGATAACCGTGCACCCAACAGTTTCTGGTGGCAAACAATACCACATTGCGTGTAGAAAAGGCGACTTGGCTCAGTATCTGCTTGTACCGGGTGACCCAGATCGTGTTCCGAAAATCGCAAAATTCTGGGATTCAGCTAGAGAGGTTTCTTGTCACCGTGAATTCCGCAGTTTCACAGGTAAATACAAAGGCGTTCCGATTTCTGCCTTGTCAAGCGGTATTGGTCCGGCCTGCATGGCTATCGCTGTCAATGAGGCTTCGCGCATAGACGTACACACGTTTGTTCGTGTTGGCAGCACTGGTGCCATACAAGAAGACATCGACTGTGGCGACTTGATTATTTCTTCCGCTGCTGTTCGCCTTGGCTGTGCAAGCAACTGTTACATCATGCCTGAATATCCTGCAGTGGCCCACTATGAGGTTTTGTTGGCTTTGATTGAAGCTGCTGAAAGTCTAGGCATAAGCAACTATCATGTTGGAATAACAGCGACAACAGCGGATTTCTACGCGGGACAGAACCGCTCCATATCCATGGGGACAGAATCTCCTTCTGAAAACCTTCTTCCCACTCTACAAAAAGCAAGGGTACTAAACTTTGAGATGGAAACAGCAACATTGTTAACCTTGGCAAGCCTCTACAGGTTAAGAGCAGGCTCAATATGTGCCGTTTACGCCAACAGATGCAGAAACGAGTTTATGTCAGGAGCAGGCGAAGAAAACGCCATAAAAATCGCAAACGAAGCCGTAAAAATCCTACATTAATGGGATGCCAAAAAACGCAAACAGAAGAGACGCTGGATTTTTCCGTCACTGCTGGCTGTTCGATGAAAACCTTTTAGAAGGCAAACAACTTTGTTTTATCTGCCGGGGTGGCGGAGTGGTTAACGCGCTGGCCTCGAGATCTTGCAATGAAAAATATAGAGGGCTGGATAGAAGACAGGTAAGCCAGTGGGCCTTGGGCTCGCAGGGGTTCGAATCCCTTCCCCGGCGCCATTTTACCAGTTAGGGCTAGCTTCTAGGCTATTTTGGACAAAGAACCGTAATTTGCACGCGTGGGGCACAGTAGCTTCGTTGATAGTCCAGGATAGTTCAAATATCGGTTTATAAAAATAATTATCTCAATTTTTATATGAATTCTGTTTTCTTTAAGCAAAATATCGGGGTTGCAGAACAATTCTGTATCATGGACTACCGTGGCCACTCTCTCAAGTTCGCTCTCCATATAAAACCAAATGTCTTGACAATCCTTTAACCGAAGGTTCTTTGCTCAATCTCAGTAGCATCTCAGTCACTTGTTTGAAGAACTTTTCATCCCAGCTACGAGATTCTTGAATTTCTTTGGGAATAGACAGTAAATCTAACATACCGCAAACGGCGTATATCTCGATAACTTTGACTCCTTCCTTCTCAAAGAGCTCTCTGGCCTCTTCCACGCTAACAGCCTTGTATTTCTCTTCTTCATTGTAGACATAACTCGATTTTGATTTAACTAAAGCAAGGGCAGAATCTGGGTCTTCGTGAAACTTGCTAATAGCGGCACCATACTTATTAATTAGAAACATTGAAATCTTTTCGCCCTTCTTTGTCACTCGTATGAGTTCTTTCGCGGCTTCTGTCTTTCCGTCCCAGCAGAGGACAAAATCAAAACTCTCGTCGGCAAAACGAAGTTTGTAAACGTTACACTCCGAGATCTCTACTTTGTCTGAGACTCCCTCCCTACGCATTTTTTCCTTTGCCACATTCAGCATTCCAGGAGAGATGTCACATAGAGTAACTGAGTACCCCATCTTAGCCAGAGGAAGTGTTATTCTCCCAGTACCTCCAGCAGCATCCAAGATCTTTGCATTTCTGTCTTTTGGGAGATGCACTTTTAGTAGCTCCCAATCTACATAATGTTCAACAGCGCCATGAAATCTCTCATACCATTCATCATATCTTTCAGCATGCTCATCCCATTTCCTTCTCTTACGTTCAATCTCTCGAGATCTATCTTCCAATATTTTTCCTCCATATCCAGTCATTTTTCCTCGGTAAAGCAACTATCAAAAGTATAGTATTTAAATTACAAAGTTTATAGTCACATACTTGATGTGGAGAAGGTAAGTAATTATGAACAATAAAAGTAATAGCACTTGTTTCTGTCCTCTTGAAGTTTTCATAAGCACTATTAGCAGAAAATGGGCCCTTCTTATTATCAACGCAATTGGCATTTACGGAAGGTTAAGGTTTAGCAGACTTGTGGAAGAGTTGCGTGGCGTCAGCCCAAAAACCCTTTCAGATAGGCTTAAAGAGCTGCAAAAAGAAGGCTTGATCGAAAGAGAATCTTTTGCTGAAATACCTCCGCGAGTTGAATATTCGCTCACAAAAGAGGGTGTAGAACTTAGGGAATCGATTATACCTCTTCTAAAATGGGTTGTAAGAAGAAATGTCGCAAGCGGTCGCACCGTTGACTGTGAATGTGAAGAATGCAAGAGCAGATTCAGATCACAAACCATGAGTCATACAAAAATGACTGCAAGCAAAATTTAGCGGTTTTGGTAGCCCGGGAGAGTTTCGAACTCTCGCCAAGCATAAATAGTGCATGTTTTTACTGGTAAATTGGTGCTGAAATCCCTTCCCCGGCGCCAAACGTGTCTAGACAATCGATTAAGGGTTGAGAGTTAAAAGGTATGAAGGCAACAGCAATTGCTCATCCAATTCAGGGCTTAATCAAGTATCATGGATTAAAGGATGCAAGGCTTAGGATTCCATTTCACGACAGTATATCTGTCTGCGTTGGCGCCCTGCAAACCACCACAACGGTTGAAACAACCGAATCATTGAAGGAAGATTTAGTGATAATCAACGGGAAAAAGGCTGTAGGCACAGATCTGGAAAGGGTTGAAGTTGTTCTCAACAAGCTGAGAAGAATGACCCTGGATTCAGGGCACTTCAAAGTTGTCTCTCAAAACAGCATAACCTCTGGAAAGGGACTAGGCTTCTCAGCTTCTGGTTTTGCAGCCCTCGGCACAGCGGCATCCACCGCCGTAGGCTCTGACGTTGACTACATATCCCTTTCCGAGCTTGTTAGGTTGGGTGCCGGTTCTGCCACAAGAAGTCTTGCGGGAAGCTTTGCAATCTTGTATGCCGACAAGAACGGGAAGTCCTATGCGGAGCAGCTAGTCAAACCGGAAGCTGTGAATTTAGGCATGGTTATCATACCTATCCCCTCATCAATCAGGACGGATGAAGCTCACAGTGAGGTTCTCAGTTCACCACTGTTTAAGGCTAGGCTGAAATACGTAGCAAAAATCATCAAAACGATGGAGGAAGCAATAAAAACCGGAGACATCGCCACAATAGGAAGACTAGCCGAAGAAGACAGCCTAAATCTACACGCAAGCACAATGACCGGCAAAGCCCACATGATTCTCTGGGAGCCAGAAACAGTCCGCATAGTAAGAGAAGTTCAGAGAATGCAGCGTGAAGGTATACCCGTATGGTATTCCATTGATACGGGGCCATCGGTTTTCGTCAACACATTCACAGATTACCTTGAAACAGTGGCTGACAGACTGCGCGAATCAGGCTTCTCAGATATTATGACCAGCAAGGTCGGCGGCAGCCCCTTCCTAAGCGGTAAACATCTATTCTAGGATCGTGGATGTGCATGACATATAGGCTGGCCGCTAAATTCTCCGATTTGTTTGGCTCCAAAAACGACCTAGAATTCTATAAAGAACTGGCTCTTCGAAGCAGAGGCGAGGCTTTAGAGCTGGGCGTAGGAACCGCTAGGGTGGCTATACCCGTTGCTAGGGCTGGGATAACGGTTGTAGGCATTGATAACTCTTTACACATGCTTAGAGTAGCCAGAGAGAAATTGGCTAAGAAATCCGCGGCTGTTAGAAGGCGTGTCATTTTAAAGAGGGGTGACATGAGAAACTTCGAGTCGAAACAAGTTTTCTCATTTATCTACATTCCAGCTTGGGCTGCTGGAAGAAACAGGCTTTAAGGTGGTCTGCGCTTATGGCGATTTTGACAAATCAGAATATCGGAAAGGCAGCTCAAAAACAGTATTGGTAACGTAAAGGGAGTAGACCGTGTTAGGGATGAGTCTAGCATCAATTTCTAGCATGTTTTACGGTTGCCAATGCTTTGATTCGTCTTCGTTTTTCTGGCATTGTCACAACTCTTATTTTTATGCTGCTTAGAAATTTATCTGCCGCCCTTTTCGCTTCGCTTCTCGTTTGGTATTTTCCTTTCAGCTCAATCCATGGTAGGGTTTCATCAATTCTTATCCATACCGCATACAAGTTCTTCACCATTGTCTGGACACAAGAAAACGGTTAGGGGCTGGGTAATTAAAACGGTTATGAATTTTGAATATGGATTTTTGTTAAGCTTCTTGTGTTTGGAAACTTATTTAAGGGGTCTTGCATCATTCTGTAGGGTTTAGGAGCGAATATGAAGGTGGAGCTTGACAGCCTGCTTAGAAAAGCTCTGTTGAAGGGGTGTCTATGGATGGGCGAAAGCGAGGGAAGTCCAGACGGTGGAAAAGATGAAGCTAGCCAACATCTCGCATTACTTCAGCAGGGACTCTCTACCGCTAAGGTTTCTGAAAGAAGCCCTTATTGCATTTTCATTTAACATTGGCGGAATACTCGCGGGTTTTATAGTTGCCTCTCATCTTAACGTTTTTCAGCTTTCTCCATGGGCCATTGCAGTGTACCCTGCCATCTTAACCGCAAGAGGCGTGATAAGCGGTCTGTTTAGTGGACGCTTAAGCACCGCACTGCACATTGGCACAATTCATCCGAGACTTCGCGGAAACACCGAAAGGTTCTACATGCTTTTCAAATCTATAATATTCATAACCTTAGAAACAAGCGTTGCGATGAGCTTGGTATCCATGATTTTTGGAAGTCTGTTCTGGGGGATAGCCTTCGCAGACTTTTCTGACATCTTGACGGTCATATCAGCAACGATGGTCTTAGGGTTAGCAAACTCCCTGTTTACGATTGAAATTGCTTTCATTTCCTTTAAGAAGGGGTTAGACCCCGATGTGATTGTGTATCCAGTAATGTCTACGGTGGCGGACATAGTCATAACATTGTGCTATGTTTTCACGCTTAACCTATTCTTTCTTTTCGGTCTCGTTGGCAGATACATTGTTATTTTTTTGGGAGTGGTGCTCATTATCCTTGCTTTGGATGTTTTGCCAAGGTGCGTCCACGACCAGGGATTCGTCAAAACAATTAAGGAATCTTTCTTAACACTGGTGTTCCTAGCCTTTATTGTCAACGTCACTGGAACAGTTTTAAAGGGGATTAGCGAAATCGTGGGTAGGAGAAAGGAAATTTACACCGTTTATCCCGCTTTGATTGACACAGTGGGGGATGTTGGTTCAGTTGTTGGTTCTACAGCTACCACAAAGCTGGCGTTGGGTTTGCTCAAGCCTTCCTTTCACGCAATGCGGAACCATGCAACACGAATTTCTGCCACATGGACTGCATCAGTAATAATGTTCATCTTATACTCCATCGTATCACTTTTTACGCAAGGCATATTCACGTTGCATGCATTTCTAAGGTTTGCTTCTCTTCTACTCATAACAAACATAATTGCGGTTTCTGCGATAGTTCTAATATCCTACGCTGTTGCAATCTTAACTTTTAAAAGAGGGTTAGACCCTGACAATTTTGTTATTCCAATTGCAAGTTCCCTTGCAGATAGCATAACATCCATCGCTTTGCTTGTTGCTTTGTTTTTGGCGGACTAGATGGTTTATGGGGGACCGTGAAAACCGAACGCGCGCGCGTTGCTTTACCGCAACATCTGTCAGATTTCTGTGCTAGCGTTTGCATGTCTTTTCAAAACGTAATCTATTGCTTCTCGTACTGCTCCTTCTCCCGCTTTTCTCGTTGTAACGACCTTGGCGACTTTCTTGACTTCTTCCACTGCATCGGCAGGAGCAAAGGATAACACAACTTTCTTCATAACCTCTATGTCACTGAGATCGTCGCCAATGTACACAACATTAACATCCAACCATACCTTGTAATTAAAAGTTATGTCGGAAACTTTCTTCAACTTGTCTTTAACATTTACATGAACTTCTTTCACGTCTAGTTTTTTGGCTCGAGAAAGAACTATTCTGCTGTTTTCACCCGTCAAAATAACTGGAATAATGTCGTTATGTTTAAGAAGACTAATGCCAACCCCATCTTTCATGAATCTCTTCAGCTTTTCGCCTCTTTCAGAGTAGTAAGTACAACCGTCGGTTAAAGTGCCGTCTACGTCCATCACAAACATTTTGATTTTCTTTGCGCGAGCGCTGAGCCAACCTTGTTCGCCTTTAGCCCGCCTCAAAAGTCCTTCACCTCAATCAAGACATGGAGCCTTTCTTAGACGTTCTTTTCTTTCCATACTTTGAATACTGTGATCAGTTCGCTGGTTGCCACGTTTGGTATTTCTCGAACCTTAAGCACTAGTTCCCTCATTTCGTCGAGGGAACCTGCCTCGACCTTCACGATGAGGTCGTTCGGTCCATGAATCTCGTAGACCGCGCTGACCCTTTCATTCTCGACCAGCTGGTTTGCTGCCTCCTCTAACGAGCCGGGATTCACGTTTATTAACATGAAGCCCCGAATTTTTCTGTCCAGAGCCTCCTCGTCAACCACAATAGTATACCTCTTTATGATGCCCGCATCCATCATTTTATTCACGCGGACGTGGACTGTGGCGTCGGATATTCCTAAATCCCTGCCGATCTCTGTGAAGGGTGTCCGGGCATCCCTCCTGAGAGTTTCTAAAATTTTGTAATCGATCTCGTCTGGTTCCACACCGAACACCGGCAATATAATAAGATATTCCTATCCTTATATATGTTTGCTTAAGAACTTCTATAAAAAGAGAAAGGTTTATTAAGAGAATCTTATGCAAATTCCTATTGCGTATGAAGTGCCGAACTGAAAAGGAGGAGAAAGCCATGTCCAAGAAGAAACCAACAAAGAAGAAGAAAGAGGAAGAAGAGGAAGAGGAACCTGAGGAAGAAGAGTGGTAGAGTTCTGCCAGTGAGTGCGCTACAAGTGGACGGACACTTATGGAAGAACAATCGTGCCTACAGACTGATTCTGTGCAAACTGCTGTCATCATAACGCGTATAAATATCCAGAGAACGCAAACGCATAATAAAACGAGAGGGAGGTGACTAACATGACCGAGAAGAAGAAAAAGAAGCCGGCCAAGAAGAAACGAGAAGAAGAGGAGTATTAGTAGCACCTAGCACCTGGACGCGTATCACGAAACTAGAGAGGCGGAAACCGGCTCGTTTTTGATTCCCATTTTTTGAGTTTTAACTCAAAATCTGCCCTTAAAGGGGTGACTACAAAATGGCTAAATGTCCTACATGTAGAAAAGAAGTCGAAACACCGAATAAGGAGTGGAAATTAGGCAAAATTCAAATTAAGCAGTACGAGTGCTGCGGAAAAAAGTTCCGGGAATACGTGAAGATGATTTAGGAGCTAAAGGAGGTAACACTTCATGGGTCTGTTCGACTGGTTTAGAAGGAGAAGAAAAAAGAAGACAGATAAAGAGAAAGAAGTGCTCGAGCATACGGGAAAGTTGCAAACCGAAATCAAAAAGCGCGTAGAAAAAGAACCGAAGAAAAGAAAAAAGAAGAAGGAGAGCGTTTAGATGGCTGCACCCGAGCTTGCGGCAGTACCGGTTCTCATCCTAAAAGAGGGAGCGAGTAGATCAAGGGGAAGAGAGGCCCAGCACGCCAACATCATGGCGGCCCAAATCGTAGCGGAGACTCTGAAAAGCGCCTTGGGTCCAAAGGGCATGGACAAAATGCTCGTCGACAGCTTCGGAGACGTCACCATCACCAGCGACGGTCGCACTATTCTCGACGAGATGGATATTCAACATCCCGCCGCAAAAATGATGGTGGAGGTGGCGAAGACCCAAGACACCGAAGTGGGAGACGGAACCACCACCGCCGTTATCATAGCAGGAGAACTGTTGGCGAAAGCCGAGGACCTGATAGACAAGAACGTTCACCCAACAATCATAATAGACGGGTATCGAAAGGCGGCTGATAAGGCGCTTGAAACCCTGGAAAAGATCGCCATCCCCGTCAAACCCAAGGAAAAGGCCTTCCTGAAGAAAGTGGCCATGACCGCAATGGCCAGCAAGCTGGTGGCGGAAAACCGAGAACCCCTGGTCGAAATAGCTTCCTCAGCTATCCTCAGCGTTGCACAGGAAGTCGAAGGCCACTACAGGGTAGACTTAGACGACATCATGATAGAAAAGAAGCCCGGCGACTCCCTCACCGACACAAGAATCATCAAAGGCATAGTCCTCAACAAGGAAGTTGTCCACCCAGGGATGCCAAAGCACGTGGAAAACGCCAAAATCGCCCTCCTGAGCTACGCTTTGGAGGTTAAGAAGACAGAATTCGACGCCAAGATCAACATCGAGAGCCCGGAGCAGATGGAGGCCTTCCTTCATCAAGAGGAGAGCATGCTGAAGACCATGGTGAACAAAATAGCCGAGAAAGGCGCCAACGTCCTCGTCTGTCAGAAGGGCATCGACGACATGGCCCAGCATTTCTTGGGTCGGAAAGGTATCCTGGCTGTGAAACAAGCCAAAGAATCCGATATGGAGAAGCTGGCTAAAGCCACTGGGGCAAAAGTGGTCGATAACTTAGAAGATATGACGAAAGGAGATTTGGGCCACGCCGGACTGGTGGAGGAACGCAAGATTGGCGACGATAAAATGACGTTCATTGAGGAATGTAAGAACCCTCGCTCCGTTGCCATCCTCATAAGGGGCGGAACGGAGCGCGTCGTCGACGAAGCGGAACGATCCATCCACGACGCTCTGTGCGTCGCCCGAGACGTTATACAGGAACCCAAGATCGTGGCTGGAGGAGGGGCACCGGAGATGGAGGTGGCTAGAGCTCTGAAGCAATATGCGGAGACGCTGCCGGGCAGAGAACAGCTGGCAGTGCGGTGCTTCGCAGAGGCCATGGAGGCGGTTCCACTCACCCTAGGCGAAAACGCGGGGCTAGACCCCATAGATATCCTCTCTGAGCTCCGTGCATGCCATAAAAAGGGCGAAACCTGGGCCGGAGTCGGAGTGCACGAGGGCAAAGTCCGAAACATGACGGAGCTTGAGGTATACGAACCCTTGGCCGTCAAAAAACAAATTATCAAATCAGCCACGGAGGCTGCGTCCATGATCCTGAAGGTCGACGACGTCATCGCCGCTGGTAAAATGAGGGCTCCCCCAGCACCTCCGAAAGGTCTCCCTGAAACAGAATACGAGGGCGAAGAGTAGTTTCAAGGTGAACAGGTGTTTTCGATGTTTGCAGAACCAGGAACTTACGATCAGGTTATCACCATATTCTCCCCGGATGGGCGCCTCCTACAGGTCGAGTACGCCGTTGAAGCGGTGAACCGTGGGGCAACCGTGCTGGGTGTCTCTTGCCCTGAGGGAATCGTGTTGGGGGCGGAAGAGCACGTTCGAGCAGA
>Ga0224506_10000846_pt1 | contig 23558 bp, 21 predicted proteins | sample SF_Jan12_sed_USG_2_FD_169108 | JGI IMG/M metagenome (GOLD analysis project Ga0224506, IMG submission 169108) | Sediment microbial communities from San Francisco Bay, California, United States - SF_Jan12_sed_USGS_8_1 | ecosystem: Environmental > Aquatic > Marine > Sediment | place: USA... | reverse complement strand
TCCCTAAAAAGGATAATCGGCAATTCAGATCTTAGGTTAGAATTTTCTCCAGCCATAGGGCGCCTTGATTAGCATGTGCATCCCTCACATCCTTCATAGGAACCTCAACTTTTCTTTTCTTCAGTTCAGATCGCAACTCCTCCATGAGTATGCCTAAGTTAGCTTCTTGAAAGGAGTTTTCTTCTACCCCACAGGTTGGGCTGCCTTCCACGCCAAGAACAGCTAAAACCTTGAAACCGTTTCTCACGTATTCTTCAACTTGATTGGCGGTGGAAGAAGCAATTTGTCTGCAATGCCTTCTAAAGGCTGGGGTGTCGTACTGCTCCTTCGTCTGGCTTGGCCTAAGTAGACCAGCGTAGGTTAGTTCTGGACAAGGCATCTGAACAATGCCGACCTCGTGTTTTCTTATTAAGTCAACGATTTCGTTGATCATTCCGGCGTAGTAGGCTATCCCTTGGACGCGGGAGTTCTGGTTTAGAACGCAGTGGGCAACGACCACAATCTTGCGACTTCTCTTATCTTGAATCATTGCGTCTCATGCTTCCTGCAAATTCGATTTCTTGTTTCTTGCTCTGTTTGATAGCTGCACCCCAACGGATAAAAATGATTCCTAGAACTGCCACTGAACTGCTCCAACATATGAGGCATAAGACGCCTTGTTTCCAAGCATGAACACCCAGAGACAGAGAAACCCATATCCCAAACAAAAGTAATAAACCAATCACAAGCAGAACTGCCACAACAATTGATCTTCCAATAACACATTCACCTTCTAATTACACAATACAAGTTGACTAAAGACTTAGCGAGCCAACATTCTTCGCGCACGTCGACGCAAAAATGTTATCTGAAAAGTACTTCTTCAAAGAATTCGCGTGTCCTTTTTGAGGCCGAATTTATTGTTGCTGGGTAGTCCCCCATATAGAAGTGTCCCGTATTTAGAACAAGCTTCTCTTTTCTTCCTTTAGCTTTCGCGTAAATGTATTCGAATTCCGAGTAGAGCGCCACATCGTCAAGTTTTCCATGGACAAAAAGTTTCGGGCAACCAAAATCCAGATTTGCCTCCAAACCGTTTACCTTCCTGAGAATCGACATGGCGACAAAGCCTTCTATCTCAGTTCGAGCAGCCGCGTTAGATGCAACTACGGCACCGAAAGAATATCCCAATAGGCCCAAGGAACGTACTCTTTTTCGCATCCATGAAACTGCGTCTAGAACATTTTCAACTTCTTTGACGCCTTTACCGTAACTTCCATAGTCTATACACAAAGCAGAGATATTATGCGAAGCTAATTCTCTGGCAACCCTAACAATCCTAGTGTCATTTCTGCTGCCTCCATACAAAGGATGTGGCGGACAAAGAACCACCCCCACCGATGAATCATCGTAAAATGTAGCGGGCAAAGTCTCACCCTTGCTTTTGAAACTTACCTCCTGCGCGTGTACATCCCGTGTTGCCGTAGGAGTCATCGCAGCTACCCTTTTGCTATGTTTTCCACACCATCTTTTATGCCTTTGTTCCACAGTCATACGGCTTAATACAACGTAACTTGCGAATAATGTATGTTTAGTTAAGGGAAAAATGTTAATGATCAAGTCTATATTTGCGTGGGTAACCTATGCTCATTTAAAAGTATTTCTTGGATAAAACCGGAAAAGGGACCGATTTTGGCAGTTAACGATATATCTGCATGTTAATAAAAGTTATTTTGCTCTTTTATGCTAGCATCAAGCTGGGTGTTAGAATTTGATTTCATGGAAGTATTCTTTCGAGAAAATAGGCAAGGATTTGGAGCTAGCGCGGAAAAAGAAGCAAGCTTTAGACGATCTTTTCAACTCAGGCAAAATTTCGGCGTCTACATACGAGTCCCTTGACAAGGAACTCACTGGCATCATCTCAGAGATTGAGGCGCGTCAGAAAGATTTAGCTGACAAAATGACCTCCAAAATCGCTGACCTAGAAAACCAGATCGGAACGCTGGAACTGTTTCTCGCAAACTCGGAAATCCAGTATGTTGCTGGAGAAATTGATGACGAGTTACATGCAAGCGAAAGCAACGCCTTCTCTTCAGGCCTTGACGCTGTGAAAAAACAGTTAATTGCCATCAAGGAGGTCGTCACCAGTCTTATGCCAGAAGTGGTAGCGCCTCCACCCCTATCAACGCCGAGCGAAACTGAAGAAGCACCTATTACCGAAGAGGTTGCTGAGGAAATCACCGAGATACCCGTTGAGACCACGGTTGAAGAAACGCTGGTCGAAGAGCCAGTTGAAGAGCCTTTGGAAACACCAACAGAAGAGGTACTCACTGAAGAAGTTGCTGAGGTGACCACTGAAGAGGTTGCTGAGATTTCTTCCACTGAGGAAGCGGTTGAAACACTGCCTGAAACACCAGTGGAAGAGACGCTGGTTGAAGAAGAGGCACCTTCTGAAGAGGTCTTTGAAGAACCCGTGATCACCGAATTTCCTGCTGAAACAGTTGCTGAGGAAGTCGTAACCGAGGAAGAAGCGGTAGTCGAAGAAGAAGCTATGGTCGAAGAGGAAGCCGTAATCGAAGAAGAGACTGAAGCGTCAACTGAAGAAACGTCCTCCTACGAAGAAGAGGAGGCGACCACCGAAGAAGAAGACTACGAGAGCTATTAACCAAAAAACCTTTCAAGAACTTTCCTCCCTTTTTCTACCGTCTTAACCATTCCTTACTATTTCTAAACTTACACTCAGTTGAGAAAGAAATATTTCTATAGTTCTAGCGTGCGAGCAACGAAAAAGTTAGATATTCTCTCTGAGAGCTTTAGTAGAAATGAAAGTTCTGTTTGTTTGCTCAGGTAACGTCTATCGAAGTCCAGTAGCGGAAGCGCTGTTGAAGAAATTTAGACCAGACATCCAAGCTGATTCTGCTGGAACCAACCCGGTACTGCCGAGAATCTCTGAAAGCGCCAAGAAATTCTTGAAAACGGAAAACGCTTCACATTATCTCAAAGCAGAACCCGAAAGACTAGACGAGAAGAAACTCGACAAGTATGACCTGATAGTTGCCATGAAACCGCGACATAAAGAAATAGTTTTGAATAAATGCCAGAGTTGCGAGAACAAAATAGTTGTTTGGAACATAGACGACCCATACTTTCTCCCGGGGCACGAAACAAAAATTTTCCAACAAATAAAAAACAATGTCAAAGATTTGGCCAACACCATCTAAAAATTGCGCGCGCATTGGACTAGCTTCACAGAGTTATGCATGAGAGAACGTTTATAAATCTGAAAGAAGGTAGCTACTGTTTCAATAAGGGTGATCATGTTGTCATTTGCTCATTTTGAATATGATCTAAGGAAGATTGATAAGGGGTACAACAACAGGACACTCTATATTAACCTTGCAGATATGGCGATTGCAAGCAAGCCTGTTACCAAAGAAACGAAGGAGCTTTTCATAGGCGGTCGCGGTTTCAACCTCTGGCTGTTATGGAATGCCCTACCAAAAGACCGCATTGTCAAATGGAATGATCCTGAAAATGAAGTATGCATAGCTTGTGGTCCCTTGGGTGGCACTACTATGTACCCAGGAAGCGGAAAAAGCATCGCTATTTCAATTTCTCCCCTCACAGAATCCGTGATTGATTCGAATGCTGGTGGATATTTCGGGCCCTACCTCAAGTTCTCTGGATGGGACGCGATCGAGATACAGGGGAAGGCAAAAACCGAAGTGGTAATTCTTGTCGATGGAGACAAAGGAAAAGTAATTGTTGAAAAGGCTGAAGAACTTCCTTCAGAGACACACCTGATTGGCGAGATCTTAACAGAAAAGTATGGGGCTGAGAGCAAAAAAAGTGTTTCAGTTGTTTCGGCTGGTCCAGGTGCAGAACACACAAAGTTTGGATGCCTTAATTTTTCTTGGTATGATACTCAACGAAAAATGGTTAGATACAAACAAGCTGCAAGGGGCGGTATTGGTACGGTTCTCCGCGATAAAAAAATAAAGGCTATCGTGGCAAAATTTTCTAATCTAAGTGCAGATATCAATCATCCCGCACACTTTGAACTCCTTAAACAAGTTGGCCCTGCATACAACAAAGAAATCAGAACACTAGACCAGCAACAGAACAGAATGGCAGTTGTAGGGACGACACATCTTGTCCCAATTATGAACGAGTTTGACCTCCTTCCTACAAACAATTTTAAGTTCGGAAGTCACCCCGACGCTTCAGAGATTGGCGAAGACGTGTATATCAAGAAGTTTGACAAGGGCTTTGACGGATGCTGGGTTGGATGTGCAGTGGCATGTTCTCATGCTGTAAAGGATTTTGAACTAAGAACAGGCCCATACAAAGGCAAGAAGGTGCTCGTGAACGGTCCTGAATATGAAACGATCGCAGGTCTTGGGAGCAATTGTGGAATTTTCGACGCAGACTACTTGATCGAGGCCAACTTTTACTGTGACACATATGGTCTAGACACAATTTCAGTTGGGACAGCAATGGCCTTTGCTATGGAATGCTACGAAACAAACCTAATTAACAGAGAGATAACCGGAGGACTCGAATTAAACTTCGGAAACAAAAAGGCCGCCATGGAGATCATTCATCAAATGGCAAGAGGAGAAGGATTCGGAGTCATCGTCGGCCAAGGAATTCGTGTGATGAAAAAGATATTTGCGGAAAAATATGGCGTAGAGCCAAAAAAAATGGAGGACATTGGGATGGAGGCCAAAGGCTTAGAGTTTTCTGAATATGTCACCAAAGAGTCCTTAGCACAACAAGGTGGCTACGGACTTGCATTAAAAGGGCCCCAGCATGACGAGGCTTGGCTGATATTCCTGGATATGGTGCACAACTTGATGCCAACCTTCGAACAGAAAGCAGAAAACCTACATTGGTTCCCCATGTTTCGCACTTGGTTCGGCTTGAATGGTTTGTGCAAACTTCCTTGGAATGACATAATCCCTGAAAAAAACCAAGAGACTCCAGAACCAGCTAAAGTAATTGCACACGTGCAAAACTATGCAAAATACTTCTATGCAGTAACAGGTCGAAAAGTCACAATAGATGACATCATCTTCATGAGTGAAAGAGTGTACAACTTTCAACGCATCTTTAATTTGAGAATGGGCTTTGCAAGGCGCGAACATGACAACATACCTTACCGCGCTATGGGACCAGTGACAGAGGAAGAATACGAAAGCCGTGCCGAGCGTTATGACAAACAGCTTAAAGAAAAAGTTGGCTATGACCCAAAAGGCAAGCCAACAAAGGAAAAAATGGCGGTTCTGAGAAAATACCGAGAATCAGAATACGAGAGACTAAAAGACGCTGTCTACAAAAGAAGAGGATGGAATCCAAATGGCGTTCCAACATTGGAAAAAGTGAAGGAGCTTGGAATAGACTTTCCTCAAGTAGTTAAACTGATAAAGAAGTTCCAATAGTGCGCACCCCACAGCGCGCGCACGATCATATGCTTCAGTTATACTATGTCAATAGGGGCTGGGATGATCGAGGGATACCAGCTAGGAGCACGTTGGTGAAGTTGGGCTTGGGGGATGTTGCTCAAGAACTCGAGGGATACATAAGATTAGCAGCATAACTTTTTTCGCTGACTACAATACTCATAGAACAGTGGCGTATCGACGATTGTGGAGGGAACCTGTTTGAAGGTGGGGATAACGTATCATGAAAAGTTTGGTCAGTATGATTTGGGAGCTGATCATCCCTTTAGGGGAGACCGCTTCGCTAACGTCATGCGGCTTTTTGAGGAGCAGGGACTGCTTAGCCTGCCTAACGTGATCCTTTTGAAGCCTAAATCGGTTACCAAGCGGGATTTGCTTAGGGTTCATGACGAAGAGTATGTGGATCTGATTTTCCGTTTGGCCGAGATGAGTAAACCTTATGATATAGAGACGCCGGTTTCGCCGCAGATTCTTGAGGCTGCTCGGCTGGTGATTGGCGGGGCTATTGAGGCTGGGAAAGCAATCTATGAGGGGAAGGTTGACCGAGCTGTGGCTTTGGGTTGCGGCTACCATCACGCTGGCAGAAATTATGGTGGAGGCTTCTGTCTCCTCAACGACATAGCCGTTTTGGTGGAGTATCTGCGTGAAAAATATGGACTGAAGCGAGTGTTGATTATAGATTATGATGTGCATTTCGGAAACGGAACCAGCGACATATACTACTCAGACCCCGACGTGTTGTACATTTCGTTGCATCAGGATCCGCGAACCCTATATCCTGGCACAGGGTTTGTTGAACAGATTGGAGAAGGCGCTGGAGAGGGATACAACGTCAACGTGCCTCTGCCTCCGGGAACAGGAGATCAAACCTACCTCCAAGCCTTGAAGGAAACTTTTGTTCCTCTGGCGGAAGAGTTTAAGCCTGAGATTATCTTAGGCAACGGGGGAAGTGATCCTCACTTTGCTGATATGCTTGGCAGTTTAGGACTAACAGTCAACGGTTTCTTCAAACTGTCTCAGACCATTGTTGGGGTGGCGGAGAAGGTTTGTGACGGCAAACTGGTTTTGATGCCTGGCAGCGGATATACTCCAACAGTTCTGCCTCCTTGTTGGTATGCCCTCACGGCTGGAGTTGTTGGTTTAGAAAAAATTGGTGTTGGTGACCCTTATACTCCGCCGGTTGAACCTGAATGGTGTCGTCGAAGGGTTAGGAACACGCTTACGGAACTAAAGCGAATTCTGAAGAAATACTGGCACTGCTTTAGGTAGATGCGCGCGCAAGGGAGACACAACATTTATGAATAAAGTTAAAGTCAAAACACAACAAAGAAGCCATGTCATGAGAGGATAAGAATGCCCATCAAAAAAGGCGAATTCATCTTCATCAACTACACAAGCAAAGTCAAAGAAACAGGAGAAGTCTTCGACACCACCAAGGAAGAAGTAGCGAAAAAGGAAAAACTCTACAAAGAAGGAGAAGTCTACGAACCCAAACTAGTCGTCGTCGGAGAAGGCTGGGTGCTAAAAGCCCTAGACGAAGCCCTCCAGAAATTCAGAATCAAGAAAAAAGACTCGGTTGAGATACCGCCAGAAAAAGCCTTCGGAAACCGAGATCCAGAAAAAATAAGGCTTGTTCCACTTAGACGGCTAGCAGCCCGCGGAATAACCCCAAAACTGGGAATGCAACTCGAATACGACGGAAAAATCGCCACAGTAAGAACCATGGGATCCGGAAGAGTTCAACTAGACTTCAACCCACCTCTAGCCGGCAAAACCTTAGTCTATGAAGTCACCGTCGAGAAAAAACTTAAAACGAACACCGAGAAAATCGCAGCCCTCATCCATCGCAGAATACCCGCCCTTGAAGCAGAAAAATTCAACTTTAACATAGGAAAAACAAACGTTACGGTAAAAATGCCCGAAGAAGCCTTTTACGTGGAAGGAATACAACTCGCAAAAAGAGGCATCGCCCTAGACACACAGAGATATCTTCCAGAAATAAGAACAGTGAAGTTCGTTGAAACGTTCAAAAAACGGGAAACCAGCACAGAACAGCCCGAACAGAAAAGCAACTAACCGCGATTACTCTCTCTTTTCCACGCTTCTCATCCAAGCCTAATTTATCACCCCAGTGACCTTAGCAAGCTTCTCAGCGGAATCATGACTCAACCTTTTTTCCTCCAAAAGTGTATACCGGTCGGAACGAATCGTGCACGCTCGCACCAAAGCCTCCACAACAGATTCAGGTTCCACTCCAAGCTCCTCCGCTGTGGTGGGAGCTCCGGCCTTCTGCAGCGTCCCTTTGATGCCTTTCCAATCCATTTTATAAAGATAAGCCATCATTATCGTTCCCACACCACACTGTTCCCCATGCATAGCCTTATTCAGCGCAACAAGATCAAGGGCGTGGCTGAACAAATGTTCCGAACCACTGCAAGGCCTGCTACTTCCTGCAATGCTCATGGCAACACCGCAACTTATCAAAGCTTCCAAGACAACGCGGAGACCCTCCTCCACTCCAGGCTTAATAATATCCACGTTTTTCATGACAAGCGTCGCACTCATCAAAGCCAAACTCGCAGCATATTCGCCGTAATACTCATTTTTTATATTGTGAGCAAGTTCCCAATCATGAACAGCCGTGAATTTAGCTATGACGTCTCCACATCCGCTCGCGGTGAAACGGTAATCCGATTGGATAATGACATTGGTGTCCGCCACTATCGCCATGGGAGACTGCGCCATCACAGAGTAAGGTTTCTTCAGCCCCTTGAGTGCAGCAACTGGACTCGCAATACCATCATGGGAGGCAGTGGTTGGTATGCTTATGAATGGAATTCCTTGACGCGCAGAACTAAGCTTAGCAACGTCAATTTTGGTGCCCCCACCGATTCCAAGAACCACCTGAGGCTTCAATTCCCGAATTCTCTCTTCAACCGCCCTGACATCCCATACCGTAGAGGAAGCCACAATAAGGTGGTCAACGTCCATTCCCTTGTCATGAAGCAAATCAATGACTCTTCGACCCGCAACACGCCGGGTTTCTGGACCCGTCACCACAAACGCAGATTCAGAAAAGCCAAGCCTCTTGCAAATGTCGCTCACAAGCGATAAGGTTTCGTTTCCAACGATGACCTCTCTCGGAAGCTGCATGCGATGTAACTTCATTGTCAATTACGATCACGATTATTAGGATTTAACTCGCTAATAAGTTTCGGTTCTGTTGCATTTAAAAGTGTTTGATTTCGGTGATATGGAACAAAGTTTCGAAACGTTTTTAAATGGGTCGGCCATGAATATACATTCCGCCAACTTCTCCCGATATACATCCAGACGACTCTCAATTTTCGGGGGAAATAATAAAATGCGTGAAACAATTGACCGATTAGCCTTAAAGGGAACAACAACCATAGGCGTCGTTTGCACAGATGGAGTTATCCTATCTTCAGATACCCGTGTGACAATGGGATACTTTGTAGCCCACAAAAAAGGGAAAAAAATATACCAAATAGACGACCATTTGGCCATGACTATCTCAGGCAGCGTCGCCGACGCGCAACGAGTCGTTGAAATTCTAAAGGTGAACGCACGGCTCTACAAACTGAATACTGGAAGACCCATGCCGGTGAACTCCGCAGCCCGACTCATCGCAAACCTCTTCTTCTCCGCCCGTTTAGCGCCATTGATAGCCCAGATCCTTGTTGGTGGAGTTGATGACACAGGCCCTCACGTTTTCTCCCTAGATCCTTTCGGAAGTCTCACAGAAGAAAAATGCGTTGCCACAGGGTCAGGTTCCCCAATAGCTTATGGTGTCCTAGAAGATAAATACAAAGAAGACGCTAAAATAGAGGATATTCTATCTGTTGTTCTCCGTGCCGTTAACTCCGCCATGAAAAGGGACACCGCAAGCGGAGACAGCTTTGACTTAGCAACCATAACGGAAAAGGGTTATCGTGAATTAGGCGATGAAGAAAAGAAAAACATTCTACGTGGCTCCTAAGGAGCGATAAAGAAGCGTGCCAGCATCTGGGAAAAGCAAGGTGGAAATAAGCCAACACATACTTGAACATATTCCGCAACAAGCTGAAGTCACCCGCATCGAGTTTGAAGGACCAGCTCTGGCGGTTTACACGAAAAAGCCGGAGATCCTAATTGAACAAAGTTATATCATCGCAGATATCGTCCACTTTATTAGGAAAAGAATAGTTGTGCGTTCCGACCCTTCCGTAAGATTGGACGAGAGAGATACCGAGAGAACCATAAATGAAATAGTTTCTCCGGAAGCAGAGATCACGAGCGTAAATTTTGATCCAAGCCTTGGTGAAGTAGTTATAGAAGCCAAAAAGCCAGGTATGGTCATTGGAAAAAATGGAGGCGTCTTACAAGAGATAATCAAACAGACACGATGGAGACCCCGTATTCTAAGGAGCCCTCCGATACCATCCAAAATCATAGCTCACATGCGCCATTTTCTTTACTCAGAAAGCAAGGAACGGGGGAGAATACTTCGCACGGTTGGCGAAAGAATTTTCAGACCTATAGTCCATGAGGCTGGAGATATTCGAATTACCGCCTTGGGCGGCTTCCGAGAAGTAGGAAGATCAGCCATACTCGTGCAAACAAGGGAAAGCAATGTGTTGCTAGACTGTGGCATCAACCCAGGTTCCACAAATTCCCTCAACGCTTTCCCAAGACTTGATATCCCCCAGTTTGATCTAGACGCTCTGGACGCTGTTGCTATAAGTCACGCCCACTTGGATCACTGTGGATTTCTTCCCTTTCTATTCAAATACGGATACGACGGGCCAGTTTACTGCTCGGCTCCTACCTCAAGCCTCATGACTTTGCTTCAACTGGATTACCTCGATGTTTTGAGCAAACAGGGACTAATGCCGCCTTATGATCAAAAAGATGTGCGGGATACCGTGCTTCACACCGTTCCCTTGCGATATGGCGCAGTGACCGATATAGCGCCGGATGTTCGGCTAACTTTACACAATTCTGGGCACATTCTTGGCGCATCTCTAATTCATTTACATATTGGCGAGGGGCTACACAACCTGGTTTATACCGGTGATTACAAATATGGACAAACGATGCTTCTTGAACCCGCTGTCACGATGTTTCCAAGGGTGGAGACCATAATAACGGAAAGTACGTATGGGTCTCCGAGAGACGTGACGCCTCCAAGAATGGAAACTGAAGAAAGACTTGCGGCGGTGATTAATGAAACCTTGGATCGGGGAGGTAAAGTGTTGATTCCAGTTCCGGCGGTGGGAAGAGCTCAAGAAATCATGCTGGTCATCGATGGGTACATGCGGCGAGGACTACTGAAGGAAGCACCTGTGTTCATAGAGGGCATGATCTCTGAAGCAACTGCCATTCACACAGCTTATCCTGAATATTTGGCTAGGGGAGTTCGAAACAGCATCCTGCATGAGGGAATCAACCCCTTCCAATCAGACTACTTCACCATAGTAGAGCATCCCAGTGCAAGAGAAGAAATTGTGGAGGGTGAGCAATGCATCATCATAGCAACTTCAGGTATGCTGGAAGGTGGACCCGTAATAGACTACTTTAAACGTTTGGCAGCGGACAAACGCAATACGATAATTTTCGTTAGTTATCAAATTGAAGGAACCATGGGACGGAGAGTTCAGAAGGGCTTAACCGAAGCACCAATTATAAACAGCGAGGGAAAAATTGAAGTGATGAAAGTGAACTTGCAGGTTGAATCCATCGAAGGATTTTCCGGACACTCGGACAGGAGGCAACTCATCAATTACATCCGGCGAGTCAAGCCGAAACCTGAGCGAATAATTGTAGTTCATGGCGAAAAGTCGAAGTGCCTGAGCATGGCCAACCTCTTTCAGAGAAAGTACAAAGTTGAAACGATCGTGCCAGAGGTTCTAGAAACAGTCAAGCTGCGGTAGCCGCCTTTTCTTTTGGAGTAACGGTTTTTTCCCGCCAAATCGTAATGAAACTTGGCACCATAACCACTCGTTCTTCGCCTAAACGGGCGATGTCTCCTCCGATGGATTTGGCGAATTCGTATAGCTCGTTTACCGCCTTTTTGACGTCTTCAACACTTTTTTTCGCTAGGGGAGTAACTCTTAGTATGAGGATGTTTCCAGACTTTAGTTCATGCTTAATAACTTCTACGTCGTTGAGGGTGCGTAATGGCAGAGCTTTCAAGTAAGCTTTCTTTCGGGCTTTTTCGTTTTCTGGTCCGGAGGATGACAAGTCGCATTCACTTCCTTAACTAGTTTAGTTAGAGGCGTTTTACTTTAAACATTTCCGATTGGAGATGTCTCCCGCAACCCCCTCTTTTTCTGTTTTTGAAAAACTTTATGAATTCTTGGTATTGAGTGCAAAGCTCATTTAATCTGGTTCTACCGAACCCCAAGTGTTTTTGAACAGTTAGGTAGTCTTTTTATAGCTCATGCGCACGCATGCGCCCAAAGTTTCCTCGCAATTGCCTAAGAGCGACACACACGTGCTTGATTGTGGGGACTTGCACGCGTTCTGTTGATGAGAGTTTGCAGTAATGCGTACATGAAAACTAATATCTAGATCTTCTTCTCTTTGACCAACAGTCTCGACAGTAAACTAACCTGTTAGGATCCGGTCTGAACGGAACTTCACATTCTTGACCGCAATCAGAGCAGATTGCCTTATGCATCTCTTGAGATTCTCTATACGACATGCGGATACCACCTTCCAATTCTTCTATTTTGGTTTTCGTCAAAGTTTTTATTCGGTTTAATTCTGTCATTTCTCCGTAGCCCACAAGTGTTATAGCGGTTCCCTCGCGTCCCATTCTGGCAGTTCGTCCGATTCTATGGAAATAAACGAGGGCGTCTAATGGGATGTCATAGTTTATTATGTGAGTTATTCCTTGGATGTCTAGGCCTCTTGCAGCAACATCGGTTGCAACAAGCAGTTTTAGTTTTCCTTTTCTGAAAGAGTTGCTAACGAAGTCTCTTTGTGTTTGAGTGAAGCCGGCATGCAACGGTTCTGCGTCATATCCTCGCGCCCTTAGCCTGTTTGCTAGCATGCTCGTTCCTTTTCGTGTCTTGCAGAATACGATAGCTTTTTCTATGTGATTTTCGTCCAGAATGTTGCATAAGACGTCCAATTTGTTTCTAGGGTTTACGACCATGTAGTACTGGTTCATCTGTGTGAGGGCTATTTCGTCTTTGCTTACAAGTATTTTTTCTGGTTTTTTCATGTATCTATGGCATACATTCATTACTGGCTGGTCTATTGTTGCCGAGAAGAGGCTTGTCTGTCTGTTTGCTGGCACTTTTGAGAGTATGTATTCTATGTCATCTATGAATCCCATGTCAAGCATTCTGTCAGCTTCGTCGAGAACAACAATCTTCACCGATGCCAGATTTAGTGTTCCTCGTTTCAGATGGTCTATTATGCGACCCGGCGTGCCAACAACAATGTGGACGCCTCTTTCCAGTGCGCTGATTTGTCTTTGGACGGGTTCTCCGCCGTAAACCGGTAGGACTTTCAACATTGAGTATCTGCTAAATCGGCTTATGTGGTCTGCAACCTGTATGGCGAGTTCACGTGTTGGCTCTAGAACTAAGCCTTGAACACCGTTGATTCTTGGGTTTAGGCATTCAACCATCGGAATTCCGAAAGCCGCAGTCTTGCCCGTTCCTGTCTGTGCTTGCCCAATAACATCTTTTCCTTCAAGTAATGGGATTATTGCTTGAGCCTGAATTGGGAAAAGATTGCTGAATCCAAGCTCTTCAATTCCTTTCATAACTTCTGGACCTAACGGCAAATCTTCGAAGTATTGTATTTGCATATGTTTCATTTCTCCTGTCACAAGAATTTTGCATGCAGTTTTCAAAAGCCTTCAAAAGCTTCTTTAGTTCAAGCATGAATCAATGCGACAATACCACCAAACAGCTTCCCGCATATAAAAAGGTTTAGTACGTGCGCAACCAATCTTTTTGGACATGAGACTCGAAAGCCACATTGCAACATTTAGAAGTCTCTTTTCAATTCTTTGGGAAGAAAAATCTTGGTTTCAAAATTTGATGACAACGAGGGAGACGATACTAAATCTAGCAGTGCGCGCGCGAGATGTGTGGTTATCTCACAGATAACCTACATGTTATCAGTCCAATACAAATCATAGCACCAGAAGCAAAAACAACCTCAGTGATTGCGAAAAAGCCAACGGACCTATCACATATCCGAGGAGAAGACCTATCGACGAGCAAAACAGCATTTCATTGGAATTCCCTTAAATAGTTCCACAGCTTATCGCCCACGTGGTGGATATTTTTCACGATTTTTCCGTGTTTCATATTTTTCATAACTTGCGAATTGAAGAGAGCAACGCATATAGCCAAAGGTTTACCGTGGCGCTCATCCACAACGAGAAGAAGATCGTTTTCTTCAAATTCTCCCTTAACGCTAACAACGCCGGGAGCCATCACATCGGCTCCCTTGCAAACGTATGGAACAGCGCCCATGTCCACCACGATTCTAGAAATAAAGGGAAAAACCTCTTCGAAGGCTAGAGTGGGGAAAAGCTCGCCGCCTGATCTTGCTAACAAGGGCTTTCCGTTAAGAATGAAGATTTCAGCAGCTTCGGTTTCGTTCACCTCAATGCGTGGTTTAGACCCTAGCAATTGTTCAACATCTGTTTTGAGCCTCTGAGAAAAATCAAGGAGAAGTTTTCTTGCCTCTTTTTCTTTTAGAAAATGTCGTCGAGGCTTTTTTGGCATCTTTGACACCATGTTCTGACGTGATACCTTCTGGAGCCCACGCTTTTATGCCTTGTTAGTGGGAATGTTGTTGCTGAAGAATACAGGAGTTCTTTGTTGTGTTTGTGTGATTTGTGCTATTCCTTAATGGTTGGTGGACATGCATCGCAAGCTTCTGGAACCGCGAGGAAATCCTTATGCCAATCACATACCAGGTCTCCGGTTCTAAGGACCTTACATAACTTGCAAAACTGTAGCATGGCGCCGAAGGGTGAAAGCTTCTCGGTTGCGATGCCTTCAGCAATCTCATCAACTATGGCTCGAACAGAAGGGGAGGCTTCAAGCTGTTTCATCCTTTTGTCTCCTCGTTTCGAATAGCGATAATGACTTATGGAAGCCTGAGTTGTTCCAAGCTTCTTAGCCGCGGCTACTTGGGAAAAATGATACTTCTCGATGAGACTCTTGGCCACTAGAGACCGGAATGTTGGCAGCACGGATCGCACAACAAGTTCGCATGGTGGTCGCAACTTATATCCACACAATATTATAACAGTGTTATTACTTATAAATGTGAAGCGCCTGAACGATCTACGTCCCTTAAACGTAACGATGTCGAACGTCCTTCTAAAAACTTATTCCAATCGGAATAAAATTATCAACAAAATATTAACTGAATATTTCCACTCCGAGTTTGCTGATTATGTCCTTGTAGATCTTTAACGCTTCCTCCTCGTCTTCTACATTTTTTATAAGCATTCTGCCGGGTTTGAACAGGCTCACTTCAACGCCGCCATCGTATTCAAAAACTATAACAAGAGACGATTTCATGAGCATCTTGAAGTGGGATTTTAATTTGTTATGAATCTCCTCAAGCTCCATGCCTATAGGTTTTGGCGGGTTTACATTAGCGGTTTTGCGACCGCACAACCACACCAACCGCTCCTTGTCTGTTATGAGTTCGACGATTTTGCTTTGGCATGCTGGACAGTCAGGTCTTTCGAAAATGTTAATCTTTGTGAAGTACATGTCTCTGAAGTCGCAGACCATTAGTTTTCCTTTAAGGGTTTCTCCGATCCCAGCTAGCAGTTTTACGCTTTCCATGGCTTGCATTGTGCCGATGATTCCTGTTGTGGTGCCTAGCACCCCTCGTGTTTGGCAGGTTGGCAGTTGGCTGTCGTCTAAGCCGGGCAATATACATTCTAAGCAGGGTGTTTCAGGAGGTGCAAAAACCGAAAGGTTTCCTTCGATACCTATGGCTGCTCCAAAAACGTAGGGAATCTGGTGTTTGGCGCAGGTTCGATTTATGAGATATCGTGTCCTCATGTTGTCTAGGCCATCGACAACGCAGTCCATGCCTTTAACAATTTCTTCAACGTTGTCCTCCCCTACGTTTTCCGGAATTGGCTCTACTTTCAAGTTTGGATTAATCTGTTGTATCCTTTGCGTAGCGGCTTCAACTTTCGGATATCGTAGGTTGTCTAAGCTATACAACACTTGCCGATGTAGGTTATTCAACTCAACAGTGTCCTGGTCAACGAGGCGTAGGTAACCAACACCGGCGAGGGCCAAGTAAAGGGCAGAGGCGCTTCCAAGTCCGCCCAGCCCAACTATTGCAACTTTAGAACGTCTTAACTTGTCTTGACCACGCCGTCCAAGCTCTGGAAGAACCATCTGTCTACTATAAAATTCGTCGGGATTGAAGGGCGTCTGGGTGACCATGTCTTTTGCCTCTTTCAACCTTAATGTATAACAATGTTATATAACTATGACGATGTTAAGTTCAAATGCACTACTTATATAACGGGTTGGTTGAGATGAATATCCGAGGCCTCCAATATTGCCGACTTTTGAAGATTATCTCAAAAGCGTAGAACTCCAAGAGCTACTGGAAGAGCTCAAAGCCCCAAAAATTGAGACGCTTATGAAAGAGATAAAACATTTCACTGAAAAGGAGGCGAAGCGAAGAGACAAAATTGTGTTAAACTACTTCGGTGAAGACGGAATTGAACGTGTCATCGACTCCATTGTTCAGGGTTTGCTTTCACCACCAAGATTGAGAAAAAACGCTAGGGTTCTGGATGTGGGCGCAGGCTCCGGCTTCTTCACCACGAAGGTTGTTGATAAAGTGCGTCGGCATCTGCCAGAAGCGGCTTTCTATGCCATGGACCTGACGCCGGTCATGTTACGGGTGTTGGCGAGAAAGACTCCAGAGATTACGCCCTTTCTAGGAGTAGCAGAGAACGTTCGGGGAAGCGTGGAACACGCGAGAAGATACATAAACATTCCGGAGAAATTTGATGCCATCTTCTCGACCTTAATGCTGCATCATTGCTTGGATATCGAAATAGTTTTTGAGAGTTTCAGAAAAGCCGTGGAGGTAGATGGAAAGGCTGTGGTCGTAGATCTTTGTAAGCATTCCTTTGAAGAGTTTAGAGAAGAAATGGGCGACTTACACCTTGGATTCGAGCCGGAACTGCTTAAAGGGATGGCTGAAAAACACTTTTCTAATGTTCAGATAAAAAAGATACCGGGCATTTGTTGCACAAACTCGGGCAGATCAGCCGAGCTGTTCGTAGCAGTCATGATACCGTGAGCAAAACTTGTGTCTAGTCCCCTTCTATTTTGCTCCTAAAACTTCCATGAAGGCGTCAAGCCTCGCTGTGACTTCAGCTTCTGAGTAGACTCTGTCATCTGTGTGATCAGCTTCTAATACGACGCTTGGAATCTCGTACTCATCTCTCAAAACCTTCTGAATTGTCAAGTTACCTATCGAAGTTGCTTTACATGATCTGCTTGAAAGCAAAACGATTCCGTCTATGTCAAAATCTTTTACAAGTCCGCTAATCCAGTCTTTTGACCAACGTATTGGCATGTTCGTCGGGTTGAGAAGCGTTTTGTATGCCATGCTTTCAAAGGGCTTTGCAGGGTTCAGGCTCGCCATACCCCAAGTTGCTGTGTAAAGTTCGTGAACAAAAACCGCTCCATACTTTTCTTCCAAATAGTTAAACATTCGCAGATGATGCCAGTAAGGTATTCCGCTCAACAAAAGCCTATACTTCTCGTTTTCAAGGACTCCCACGCCCTCTTTAACCCGCTCAGACACCTCGTTTAGAAGTCTTTCATAATATTCTACAGCCTCTTGGGTTCCTGCTGAGGCCACCATGGGAAACATTGCAGCAGATGAGTCTGTAACCCCAATGGGGCAAGGCTTAGCCCTTCTTTGTTCAATGACTTTGCGCCACAATTCTGCAGCCTTATCAGAGAGTTTTACAGCTTCTTTCAGTTTCTCTTCGTCTAGACTTGTTCCAGTGATATTCTCAAGCTCCGACACGAGATCTCTTAACTGCTTATCAACATATTTCACATGATGATCTTCTATTTTGTCGGTGATGGCGGGGGAGTCTATGACGTATAGTGGACACTTAAGGGTGTGGGCCATCAATTCCCACCACTTCATATAGACTACACAGACGTTTTTTGTCGACAGCAGAACGTCTGGTTTCTCCATCCCCCCAAAGGGCGCTTCACCTCCAAGCACAGAACCCATTACACACCTAGTGTAGGAGCACAAGTCTCTGGAGATACCGTATGCCTCCGAAATGTCAAACATGTTGCGAGACGCTTTCATAACCGTCGCGACGCAAGCGTAGTTTTCAGGGAAAAGTGGCTGAATTCCCATGGCGTATAATATTTCTAAAGGTGGCGATACGGCAGTCAACCAAGCCACCCACCTGCCTTCACTATGCGCTTGAACGGCGCTCATATAATGAGTCGCAACCAAGCTTGTTACTTCTCTAGCAGCCGAAACGCTTCTTCTAGCTCGTTTTGACATGGGTATCTACCTCAACATTTCCACGAAAGCTTCAACACGAGTCTTGAGGGCTCCCCTAGCCAGGGGATACTCGTATTCAAGGTATAGTGAAGGTATTCCCTCCTCTTTAACGGCCTGCCCCAAAGTCACATAATCAAAAAGATAGGGTTCACAGAACTTCCTCGTCAAGAAGATTATGCCCTCTACATGGAACGCCTTAACCATAAGCTTGAGATAGTTTATCCTATCTTTTATGGGAGAACCGTATGGTGACGGAATTCTTATGTAACGCCTGCTTATGCCCTCTATGGGCTTTGCTTCGCTGTCCACAAGATTCCAGAAGTATCTGGATCCGCTGTCAAGGTCGTCTGAAACTATGATTCCACCAGAATCCTCTATCACCTTTAGGACGTCTGGATCGTCTACGATGTGACCTGAAACGAGCAACCTGACTCCGCCTTCCGGATAATCTTCGCGCTCGGTGATTTCCCTTAAAAGTCTCTTGAGCAGTTGATTGTGCAGGTTTTTAGGCGTAGTCATGCTCGAGAGTACTACTTCAAGCGCCTCTACACCAGAGATTGGCGGAGACTCCTTTCTCCTTAACCAATATAGTTTCTTCAGAAGCCTCCTGTTCTCATTATAAATGTCTATTGCATTTCTCAGATCTTTTTCAGAAATGTTTTTGCCAACGAAATCCACCATGAAATTCTTAAACCTTTCAATTTCGCTGGCAAAGTATTCAGAAGCTTCTTCAGAACGGTTAGTTGGATAATGCAAAAGGTAGGCGTACGGTTTGTCCAAAATCTGCTTCCATATGCCGTAAAAACCCCTGAGGGAGTCGCATAGAGAGGGCAAAGTCAGAAGGTCAAGGTATCCATATCTTTCTTCAAGAAGCACCTCCAAGAATCCACGCGTGAAGGAGCAGGCGAAGCTAGGCAGATACGCGTCGGCTTTAGAAAAACTTTCAGCCTTGCCCATTACCTCTACCGACAAGGCTTCAGCCGCGTAAATGATTTCCTCCGGAGTATAAGTTGATATGCAACCTACAACCTTCTTTCCAGTCTTTTTCCACTCGGCTGCAACACTATCCCTTGTCTTGAAAAGCTCTCGAAACTTTTCCAACGTAACACTTTCTTTCATTTTCTATTCTCTTACATTTTAAATAGAAAAAGGTAATTGAGACATTCAGCCTAAATAAGCTTTCTTCATTGATTAGCTTTTACAAATAATTTTATGCAGTTGCGCGCGCAATGGGAGGATGTTGCTGAAACCTTATTTATTGTCATTGACGCTTTAATTGCACTAGAGAAAGGTGGCGTTAAGATGCAGATCACAGACATAAAATGTAAGTTGATGAAGATTCCGATTGAAAAGTCAGTTGCTTGGTCTTGGGACCCTCTTCCGAGGACTGAAATCCGTTATACGTTGGTCAAAGTTGAAACTGATGAGGGAATCGAGGGATACGGATGCGTTCAGCTTGGAAGTGAGGTCGTTGAGTTCATCGAACATACGGTCAAGCCTGCATTCCTATTTCTGATACCCGATCTCTACCTAGCTATCGGCCAGCAAACTAGACCTATGAGAGCAGCCAATTTCGTCGGACCAAGAGTTTCTGCGATTGAACTTGCATTATGGGATATAGTTGGAAAGGATGCCGGGAAACCTGTCTACAAGATGTTGGGTGCAGCTAGGGAAAAAGTCAAGGCATACGTTAGTACAGGAGAGCTCAGGTCGGTTGGAGAACACGTAAAATTCGCCCAAAAAGTTCTCGAAGAGGGATTCAGAGCGATCAAGCTGCGAGCCAGGAGACTAAAGATCGAAGATGACCTGGAGGTAGTCAAGGGGGTTAGAGACGCTGTCGGAGATGACGTGGACATCATGGTAGATGCAAATCAAGGATGGGGATACGCCCCGCCTTTTTGGTCCAGGAGAACTGCATTGAAGTTTGCAAAGGAACTCGAGAAACTAGACGTGGTCTGGCTTGAGGAACCTTTGGGCAAGGATGACCTCGATGGGCTCGCTGAGCTAAGGAAAAGAACTGATATACAAATAGCCGGAGGGGAACTCGAATTCGGGTTGCCTAGATTCAAGACGTTCGTGGAGAAAGCCTGCTACGACGTAATCCAAGCTGATGCATGCTTTTGCGGGGGAATCTTGGAAATGAAGAAGATAGCATCTCTTTGCGAAGCTTTCGGAAACCAATTTATTCCACACTGTTGGGACCCTGGGCTTGGAATTGCAGCGAACCTACAGGTCATAGGGACTCTCCTTGAAGAGGTTTGCCCTTACATGGAGTTTCCCTACGACCCTCCTTGGACCCCCGAAGTTAGAGATTGTATGCTGGAGGAGCCGATCGTCGCAAAGAACGGCTTTGTGAAGATTCCGGACAAACCTGGATTAGGCGTCGAAGTGAACGAGGAAGCCTTAGAGAAATACGTTGCTTGAAACACCTGATCTACGGAGCGCGCAATTGTTAAAGCAGACACAATTGTAAAACATTTTGTTCAAGGATTTAGGAGAATTCAAGATTAGACGGGTGTCAATCTTGCGTCCCCTATGCGTGCACGCGAAAAACGAGCGCACGCAGGATTTCTAAAGAATTTCGTAGATATCCGGTCTTCGATCTAAGAGAAAATGTTTTTGAGCGGGACATCTCTTGAGTTGCTCGAAATCTATATCAGCGTAGAGTATGTAATCTTTTCCTGCCGGAGCGCGAGCAATAATTTGTCCTTCTGGATCGGTGACAAAGGATTCTCCGGCGAATGTCAACCGATCCTCCTTGCCAACTCGATTAACTAAAGCGGTAAAATATCCGTTTTGGAAGGCAGCAACTTGAAGTTCAGCTTCAAATATTCCGGGCGTCCATTCATCGACGGCTCCTGCTTGAGGAACCACGACCAACTCAGCTTCTTTGAGGGCCAGAGCTCTCATGTATTCAGGAAAATGACGGTCGTAACAAATTGCTATTCCAATCAGCCCGACTGCTGTATCAAATACTCCAGCACCAAGATTTCCCGATGAATAATAACCTTTCTCATGAAAACAGGGTGCCTCAATGATGTGAATCATCCGGGTCTTCCCGACAATCTCTCCGTCGGAATCTATCACTGGAGAAGAATCATATGTTCGGTCTCCTTCTCTTTCAAAGAGATTGAGTACAACTACAACTTTCAGTTTTTTTGCCTTTTGAGAAAATAGCTCAGTGGTTGGACCAGGTATTGGTTCGGCCAGATCAAGAGATTCTGTACAGGTGTGATACTGTGGTAGGAAAAAATCAAAGGCTAATTCGGGATAAGCGACTAATTGAGCACCTTGAGAAGCTGCTTCCTCTAAGGCTTTTATTCCTCGGACAATATTGTCTTCTCTATTTCGCGTAGCATGCTGTTGAATAAGCGCTATTTTCATTGAAGTCTTCTCCTTCAAGGGGATCATTCATAAAACGTGTTTAAAATGTTGCCTATGCGCGTGTGCATGTGGCTTATAGCTTGTTTATTACTTTGAGGTTGTTTATAATCACGGTCAGGTAAAAGGTTATGAGCCCTATGAGAATGGTATAGTAAGGTATTCTATACTGGCTCGTGACAAATTTGAGGCAAGCATAGAGTAAGACACAGAAAATCAACGGAACAACAACATTCTTTATCAAGACAAATTGCAAGCGTATTCCTTTAGAGTTTAGGCTTTTGTGGAATGGATTTATTTCGGTTGCTTTTCCTTTAGCTAAGCCTATGAATGTTGTAACCGTATCGAGACTGTTCAACACAAGAAATACCGCGAAAAGAATGAGAAGCTTATTCACTCCTAACTCCGGATAATTGGAGTAAAATTCTCATAAAAACCCATATGGAACCGCTTTCTATAAGATAACTCCATTTTGAGGAGATTTCTGAAAGAAAGTTGCGAAGCACATAGGTCACAGTTTAGACTTTTTAAATATTTTCATTTTTGGTACAGGCAAAAACCAAAAGAAAAAGAGGGAAGTTTAAGGGCTAATACTAAGAATAATTGTGGTTTTTTCATACATTTCTTTGATTGCCTTTGCTGACTCTACGTATTTTCTGAGTGTTATTTCGTCACTTACAATTAGTCTCTTCTTTATTATATCCCCCCTTAGCGCGAGCGTTGTTTTGTTAGCGCCTCTGATAGCAGGTATGAAGATGTTCCTCCAGAAAATCGATCAGTCGTTTTCGTCTTTCTTTAGGACTGGATTCTGTGAAAATAACCTCAACGTTACAATTCTTACACTCCAAAAAGTCGCCTTGGCCTGGATATTCTGCGTGCTCCACATTATCACATCCGACACATTACAGTATATATTATGTCTTAATATATCAATTATTTCTAACCTCGATATATGTCCAAATTTGGACATCTATGCTGCGTATGCGCGCGCAATTTTTTCATTAATATGTGTGCGACTTGCAAAGTTCAAAATAATTAATAAGCTTTGTAACAACATTCACAGGAGGAATTCTGTATGAGTAAACTGTTTGAGCCAATTAAAATCGGCACCATGAAACTGAAGAACAGGATAGTTATGCCGCCTATGGGTACAAACTTTGCATCCGAGGATGGCTTCGTGACTAAACGTCTAGTGAATTATCACGTGGAACGAGCCAAGGGCGGTGTGGGTTTGATAATCGTTGAGGGAGCCTACGTAGAGCCTAGAGGTAAGGGTAGCGTCAGGCAGTTGGCCGTAGACAATGACGACAAGATTTCTGGGTTGAAGGAGTTGGCCGCGGCCATACAGGCAAATGGTGCCAAGGCTGCGCTTCAATTGTTCCACGGTGGCAGACAATCCCAATCCTTGATCATTGGAACTCAACCGGTTTCCGCCTCGGAAGTTTTCTGTCGGTTGACACGGGAAACTCCTAGGGCATTGACTGTTGAGGAAATCCAGGATGTTATAGAAGCCTTTGCTGAGGGCGCGAGAAGAACTAAGGCGGCTGGATTCGATGCTGTGGAAATTCACGGCGCCCACGGATACCTGATAAATCAGTTTCTGTCTCCTCTCACAAACAAACGAACCGACGAGTATGGTGGAGACGTAAAGGGCAGAACAAGGTTTCTCCTCGAAATTCTAGAACTCACCAGAGACAAGGTGGGCAGTGATTATCCTATTCTTTGCAGAATCAACGGAGACGACTACATCGAAGGCGGTCTTATCTTAGAAGAAACAAAGAAGATTGCTCAGATGCTGGAAGCCGCAGGTGTAGATGTCCTTCACGTATCTGGAGGCATCTACGATTCACCTGTGCCGGTTACTAGCGGTCCCATGGCCCTTCCTCGAGGTCACATGGTGCACTTGGCTGCAGGGATAAAGAAGGTTGTTAATGTTCCCGTTATCGCCGTGGGGAGAATCAACGATCCTGAACTGGCTGAAAAAATTTTGCTGGAAGGGAAAGCTGATCTGGTTTCCATGGGGAGAGCCTTGCTGGCTGATCCTGATTTACCGAAGAAGGCAGCCGCTGGAGCGTTAGATGACATTAGAAGTTGTACCGCTTGTGACGAATGCATGGCCCGATTATTCTTCAATAAGGACATCGCTTGTTCCGTAAACGCTGCCTTGGGAAG
>Ga0224506_10000845_pt1 | contig 23560 bp, 19 predicted proteins | sample SF_Jan12_sed_USG_2_FD_169108 | JGI IMG/M metagenome (GOLD analysis project Ga0224506, IMG submission 169108) | Sediment microbial communities from San Francisco Bay, California, United States - SF_Jan12_sed_USGS_8_1 | ecosystem: Environmental > Aquatic > Marine > Sediment | place: USA... | reverse complement strand
CATACTAAGATCAATTACCATTTTGGGCTTTAGTATGCAGCGCAGGCATATTCGGTTTTTTATTCGCATGGGTGGTATGTAAATATCTTTTTAAAACCGCGCATCATTGGTATGGTAGCGACTCACTCGATCATCGTATTTATGATGGGATTGCCATTTTTTCTGCCATCATCGCCTTGTACATTTAAACAATAATCTTTGTCGATCGCTCAGTGCGTTTCTTTGTCACGAATAATATGCACATCGCGTTGCGGATAAGGAATTTCCACTTGTTGTTGTTTTAAGGCATCCCAAATCATTAGAAGTAAATCACCACCGACCCGGTTTTTCCCATCATCAATGCCTTCCATCCAAAACTCAATTAAAATGTTAACACCAGATTCACCAAAGCTAGCGATTTCAGCATCAGGTCTTTCTTCCAAAGGGATTTGATCACCACTCAATACCCGTGGATGAGCAGCAACCACTTGGCGCAAATGGTCGAACAAGGCATGCAAGTCGGTTTGATAAGATACTTGTAATTCAATCGAATAGCGTTGTTTCTGATTTTTATGCGTCCAGTTAGTAAAACTCGTCGTAATAAACTGCTCATTCGGCACCATAATATCCTTACCATCAAACGTTTCCAACAGTGTGGAGCGCATATTCAATTCACGTATGCTGCCCTTGCGTCCATCGGCTAACTCGATATAGTCCCCCACAGACAGTGAACGATCGAGTAACAAAATAATTCCCGAAATAAAATTCGATGCAATGGCCTGCAAACCAAAACCTAAACCCACGCCCAGCGCGCCACCGAATACCGCCAGGGCGGTGATGTTAATACCCATGACTTGTAGCAGTAGGAAAAAAATCACCACAAACAAACCGACCTGATATAGTTTGGTTAATACTTCGCGTGTGCCAAGATCAAGCCGCTCTTGCCGGCGAATTAAATTTTGTCCGACACGATTACTAATACGACCCAACCAAAAAAGGATCAATCCAAATATGACAACACGTACAAATCCGTAGGCGGTGATTTTAATATTACCAATCTCAACATACATGGATTCCAAATAATCAATCACGTTATCAAGCCAGCCAAATATTTGCAGAATTGCTACTGGAATGGCGATCCATTTCAATAAGGATTCAACCATCAAGTTTTCCACGAAGTGGGTAATCAGCGCGTAAATCATAACGATCACCGCCAAACTTTCTGCGATGCGCACAAGCCAACTTTGTTTGACAATGACTTGACTGAGCTCGATGGAAATAAATAAGCAGAACACTACAAACAAGGGAAACAACAACTGCCGCGATTGATAAATAGCAGTGCGAATAACTCGCATAGAATTCGAACTTGGCGGGTGTTGTAATATGGGCAAGTGCCGCTTAAAAAAGGCACTAAAAAAATAAGCGACAATAATTGCGACTACAATAATAACCGCCTGGGAATAAAATTCAGGACTGCTTAACCAGTCCATTATTTTCGCAGCATAAGCCATAGTCTGCTGTTCAACACTCTGAAGATTCATTGACACCAACCTTTAACTAGTCGCTTTTGGCGAGACAATTATGCAAATAGTAGCGCACAAGTTCAATGAATACTATTCATTGAACTTGAGTTCCGTCGCGCCATCCGGCACAGGCGGCAAATCCAAATAAGTGCATATAATATTGCAAATTCACTGAGTAATAAGATAGCATTTGCGAGAAGATGGTCGTAAGCTCAAACCAATCAGAGGTGCCGAGAAAAATATGCAACGAATGAATCAAAGCCTTTGGGCGGCCGCCCTATCTACTGGAAATGGGGCTTTACTATTTCTTCTTCCTGAAATAGGCATGGGTCGACTGTTGCACATGCCGACATCCGTACCCATGCTCTATTCCCTATTGGTTGCTTATATTTTATTGGTCTTTACGATTATATATTTCTGGCAAGCCAGTAAAACAAACATTGACCCGGCCATTTTATTTTTCTGCGCTTTGGGTAAAGCCGGCGCTTTCGTGATTGCGATGACTTTATGGTTGACGAATCACATCGCTGGAACCGTATTCGCCGCCATGTTTTTGGATGGCGTGTTTGCTGCCTATTGGTTGCTGTATTTATGGCAACATCGTCGCAGCAAACACTGAACCTAGTTTTTAAGGATTATCTTTTACCGCCAACCAAAACGGAAATGAGGCCAAGGATGTTTCTTTTACGATTGACCAGTTTTGGGTATCAATCACCACCAGTTTATCATCAGCCGTTACTACCACATATAACCAACGACCATCAGCACTGGTGCGAACGCCATGCGAACCAAATCCGACTTTGATTTGTTTGAGTATTTGATAATTTTTTGCGTCTATGACGGTAACGATCTCATCCGCAATCGCGCCGGTAATCACATATTTACCATCCGCCGATACATCAATACCCGCATGACCCTGTCCCACAGGAATGACTTTTTCAATCTGTTCTGTTTTTAGATTCAAAACGCCAACATTGCTTGATGTGTCGCGTATAAAAGCCGTTTGACCATCGGCAGATAAATCCAGATTATGTGGTGTGGGTATGCCGGGGGTTTTGATGACTTTTAAAACTTTTCGTGTGTTAGTATCAATCACACCCAAACCCGCGCCACCCTGCAAGGTAACATAAGCAATTTTTCCGTCGTTACTAAAACGAATATTATGCGGCATTTCCTCGGTTTGAATCGTTGCCACATTTTTATAATTCACCAAATCAACCACACTTACACTGGCTTCACCTTCATTGGCCACATACACCTCTTTACTATTGGGTGAAACTTTTAAACCTTTGCTGGCTTTGCCGACCTTTATAGCCGCTAGTTGTTTATGTGTTTTGCTGTCAAATACATAGACACTTTGTTGTTTGGGACTACTCACCACCAAACGTTTTCCATCAGGCGTAATTGAGTTGTATAGCATGACAGGATGCGCTTTCCAGACTTTGTGTTTGGGAAATTGGGCCAACTCACCTGAATCCTTTAGAGTGATGAATATTTCGTTGGGGAACATGTTTGCGGCTTGCGCAATAGTGCCATATATGGCGATGAAGATTACGCTGACGAGTTGCATGTACATTTTTTGAAACGATTTATCTTGGTTCATGTATTTGTTTCCCTGGTTAAACAATAATGGAATTCCCCTAGACCTTGCGTGTATCTAATGCACTTGGGTACATCTAATTATTAACCAACAAATCAAAAAAGCAATTATTCCAATTTTTTTTCAATTAACTACATTTAATCAATGAATAAGTCCATACGCGGATACTCAAAACCCATGTTTCATTAAACCAAGCTCGACAAAATCTTCGATTTGTCGATTATCATGTCCGGCCACTTGGAAAATCGAGTGGTGCGTGTGCTTTAGCTGGTTTAAAAACACTAATTGGGCCGAGAGTTTATCCGGCTCTTCTTCGGGCAGAAATATTTGCGTTATCACTCGTGGGCGCATTATGGTATCAGTCACTGCCTGCTGCAACTAGGCGACATCACCCAAAAACAAAAATTCTTCATTGGTCTGCAATTGCACATAAATCATTTGGCTGCCTGGTGTATGCCCTGGCGTTTTTATTAGCACTACACCTGCTTGTAACGCGTGATAGTTTTCGTAGCGTAAAGGTTTGTAGCTTTCTAAAACACCTTGTGGAAAGCGCGGACGGATAGATTCAGGCACATCTAACTGTTCTTTGCTTAACATAACTTTTGGTAGAATTTCTGCTAGATTTTTATGCCGCAGAATGCCGCCGATATGATCTTTATGGCCATGGGTAATGACTATTTTATTTGCCTGTGACAACGCTTGTTGTGTACGCTCATACGCTGGAACAAAAAAATCCGCATGGCTGGCGGTTGCCATGGCCTGGTCATAGCCGCTATCGATAATTATATCACCCTCGGGACTTCGTAATCTAAACACATAAACACCCATGGGCAATGTTTTAAATCCACTGCCCGCCATGGCTAGGGTACTGAAGAAATAGAACTGCGCGACTTTCTCCACCTGAATTTCGCTTGGTTTTTCTCCTGCGACACTATTGGCTAGTTGACGCAATTGCGTTATATCGATTTCAAATTCTGCACCATTTGTCAAACGCCCATCTAGCAAATACCAATAAAATATACTACTGAACAGTAGCGTAAATACGCTCACATATTTCAACCATCGTTTCATGACATATCCTTGTCTCATCAAAAAATTTCTACAGCCGCACACTAGTCCATGAGTGCAAGTAACTGCGCCAACTTTTTCAAATCTTTTTCACTCAGATTTTGTGTCTGCCGTTCAGCGGCCTGTTCTAAGGTGCTTGCGGCATGTTTGAATAAGGTCTTCCCAGCGCGAGTTAGTTTCACCAAACTCACACGCGCATCCCTAAGATTACGCTCTTTGTCCACCAAGCCGATTTTTTCCATGGGCACCAGTAATCGTGTCACGCCGGACGCCGTTAATGCAGTTAAATCTGCAAGCTCAATACGCCGCAGACAATAGTCAGGCGCATTACTTAAATGAAACATCACCATAAATTCACTGTAATTAATGCCGTGTATGCTCAAATGGAGATCAATTCGTTTATTGATCTTGGTCTGCAACACTGAAAGTTGCATTAAGGTTTTTACTGGTTCGGTCAACATAAAATAATCCTGTTCACAATAAAGTTGCTATATACTTGAGTAGTCAAGTATTAGGCAAGCTTTAGGGATTGTCAAATAAAATGATCAAAAATGATAACAGGGTCAGCTTTTGTTGTTCTGCTACCAAAAGAATATCGCTACACCAGCTTCCACTTGACATCAATCCGCCATTTGTAACCACACAGAATTCGTCTAACCAGTCCTGGCCAAACACGCATTAACAGCGGTAAAAGACGAACTTTAATATGAATTATTTTGGCTAAGTGTCGAACAACGTTATCAGCAATTTTGCGAAGAAAATTTGCCAAGCGCTTGCAGCTAAATACCTGACTGAAATAATTAGCCTGTCGCATAAACCCTCCCATCAACCCATAGCAACTACGCGCAACTCATAGCATCGCTAGTAACATGAAGTAGATGTGGTTTTGCCCACACGCAAAATATTATGCGCCCATGAATATATTCAGGCAATGGATTTTAGTAAACAAAACTTTGAAACTATTCAAGCGTTAAGGCTAAGATTTTAGCCAATGTCGACCAAGGCCCCGGCAGCACATCTGCAACTAAGCGTAGACCATCGAGAATTAAAACTTTTGTAATTTGATTATTATTGGATTCTTTTGTGGTATGTTTCCTAGGAGGGTCTTTGATGAATCGCGTTGCGGAATCCAGGTTCTTAGCGATAAAACTTCTTGTTTTTTCCAAATTGATACGCTCTTGTTGATTCATTTCATCGTCATCAATTGTAGCGAGCACATAATTATTATTAAGTTGAAGGTCGATAATGCTTAACGCATCTTGATATTTACCTTCCGCATTGAGACGGCTTGCTTCTTTCAAAGCCTACACATTGGCAAAAATAATTGAGTTACGTAAAACATATTTATTAATATTCGATTGCGCTTGGGCCGGTTGAACGGATTGAACTATGTCTGACGATTTTTGCTGCGCAATTGAAAAATAGTCACCGCTTACTTGTATACCCTTAGCCTGTGAACTTACACGTTTCAATTCCAGAATTAGAATTCGCCAATCGTTGGCATTCAATTCCCCCAAATTAACTTTTAAGTTGTTAGACGATGAATCTTTCTCAGGTTGAGGGCCATAGATATTTATCAGTTCGTAAGTCGACCCTAAATTGATAGCTAGGTGTACGTCTTTAGCCACAGGAACAATTGTTGTATGTAAATCCTCACGTAAAAATTTTGTTAGGGTTTTACCATTATTGGCAAAGTAATAGTGACCACCACCTTTCTCTGCTATGTCTCTCAGCACAGTTTCATCCACGCCATGACCCAAGCCAATGGTTGAAATACGCACATTCTCGCTATAATCGATGCTGGCTTGATTCGCAATTTCTTGTGGAGATCTCGCTTGAACATTGGAGCGACCATCAGTGAGTAACAGTAAGCGCTGGTTAACTGTCTTGGGAAACTTTGCCATTTCTTCATAGCCCGTCACTAAACCTAATTCGATATCGGTCCCTCCAATGGCTTGGATTTTATCGATGTTTGTTAATAACGAAATTATGCTCTCGTGACTAATAAGCACGTTTGATGTCAACACGTAGGACTCATGATTAAATAATACAATTGAGATGCGATCTCCATTTCTGAGTTCACGAACCGCGTTTTTTAGTGCAACTCGGGTGTCGTCGATATTCTCACCACTCATAGAGCCGCTGATATCAATGACAAAACAAATAGCAATTGGTTTGCGGCTTTCTTCTCGGCTCAGTCGTCGTGTTTTAACTGCGATTTGTTTAAAGACGTGTTCGCCGACAGGTGTGTCTTTTTGTGTGAGTGAGTCTTTTCGTACCACTATTTCTTGATTGGCTGGAACCACTAACCAGTCTTGCTCAAAAGCGTTAAGATATTCATTAATTCGCAACGTGTGGTGAAACCGTAAATCACCATGTTGTAGTTGTTTTTGTGTGTAATAATAGGATGCACTTTTGCTGGCACATCCAGTCAATAAAAAAGCAACAATAATCAAAATATAGTTGATATGCATAATCAAGCTCAGGCTATTAAAATATACCTTAGAAAATGATGCAGTAGGGTATTAAGGAGTTTTTATTACGCAATTCCAATGCCCGATAAAATGGGTTCATTGCTGGTTTGTACGAAAAAACGCACAAAATAATTTGATAAACGATTCAAACAAAAGCAGAATTCATTGATTATCCCACCCAAACCCGAGCATTCTGAAACATACGCATCCATGGGCTGTCTTCGTTTTGATGCGTGTTTTCGGGAAACCAGCTCATTTGTACTTTACGGAAAACCCGCTCTGGGTGTGGCATCATTATTGTGAAACGACCATCTTTATTACTCAAACCAGTGATTCCTAGCGCTGAGCCATTCGGGTTAGTAGGATAACTGATGGTCGGTTGGCCTTGGTTATCAACATAGCGCATAGTCGCTAATTGGCTATGCAAGGTTTTTTCTGCGTCTAAGGTGGTAGGAAACACAGCGCGTCCTTCACCGTGTGCGACAGCGACTGGAATTTGTGTTCCTTGCATATCTTTAAAAAAGATTGAGGGTGAATTTAATATTTCAACCGAAGAAAAGCGTGCTTCAAATTGTTCGGATTTATTTTTTTGAAATTGAGGCCAATGCTCGGCACCAGGAATAAGTAATTTTAAATGCGACATCATTTGGCAACCATTACAAACACCCAAACCAAAACTGTCATCACGACTAAAAAAAACTTCAAATGCTTCACGCGCACGACGATTATGCAAAATGGATTTAGCCCAGCCTTGGCCGGCGCCCAACACATCGCCATAAGAAAAACCACCGCAAGCGATCACGCCTTTGAAACCCTCCAAGGAAATGGCGCCAGAAATTATTTCACTCATGTGCACATCGATCGCAGCAAAACCGGCACGATCAAATGCCGCTGCCATTTCACTATGACCATTCACGCCTTGTTCACGCAGAATCGCGACTTTCGGTCGTGCACCACTATTAATCATCGGTGCGGCGGGATTTTCATCAGGGTTAAACGTTAGTCTGACTTGAATACCGGGGTCATCTTGTTGCAACAACGTATCATATTCTTGCTGTGCGCATCGAGGGTTATCGCGCAAACTTTGCATGTGGTACGAGGTTTCGCCCCAGGCGCGTTGTAAGTCGATGCGCGACTCTTGTAAAATTATTTTTCCCTGGTGACGCAAAGTCAGTGTTGAATCATCACTTAAACTACCAAGCACATGACTGCATGCACTTAAATCCGCATCGCGCAGCATCTCGAGTACTTCGTCAGTGTCTTGGTGACGCACCTGAATGACCGCACCTAATTCTTCATTAAATAAAACGGCCGCTGAATCATGACCAATACTATCAAGCGAAATATCCAAACCCACATGACCTGCAAACATCATTTCACATAAGGTGACAAACAAGCCACCATCGGATCGATCGTGATAAGCGAGAATGCGATGATTAGCGAGTAGCTGTTGAATCAGTTCAAAAAAGTTTTTGAATGCATCAACATCATCTAAATCGGGTACATGACGCCCAAGCTGCTGATAAACCTGAGTCAGACAGGATGCGCCAAGACGGGTGCGCCCTTTACCCAAGTCGATTAAAATCAAATCTGTGTCGCCACAATCAACTCGTAGTTGAGGCGTGACCGTGTGACGAATATCTTTAACCGGCGCAAATGCCGTGACAATTAATGACAAAGGTGCGGTAACCGATTTGTCCTGCCCCTTATCTTGCCACACAGTCTTCATCGACATGGAATCTTTGCCGACGGGGATGGCAATGCCTAAGCGTGGACATAATTCCATACCTACTGCTTTTACAGCCTCGTATAAACCTGCATCCTCACCCGGATGCCCGGCTGGGGCCATCCAGTTGGCAGATAAAACTACACGGGATAAATCCTCGATATGCGCCGCTGCAAGATTTGTTAGTGCTTCAGCTACCGCCATACGCGCCGATGCCGCGTGATGTAATAAAGCCAGCGGCGTACGCTCACCCATGGCCATGGCTTCGCCGGTAAACACATTGAAACCACTGGCGGTCACCGCAACATCAGCCACAGGCGTTTGCCATGGACCAACCATTTGATCTCGGGCGATTAAACCAGTCACACTGCGATCACCAATAGTAATTAAAAACCGTTTATCCGCGATTGTAGGCAAACGCAATAAACGATAAGCCGCATCACGAATATCAACGGCTTTACTATCAAATTCGGTTTTGCTAAAGGATTTGTGTTTTACATCGCGCAACATTTTCGGAGGTTTGCCCAATAAAACTTCCATAGGCATATTCACAGGCGTATTATCAAAATGGCCATCGCCAACAATTAACTGACGCTCTTCAGTAGCTTCACCGATAACCGCATAAGGGCAACGTTCGCGCTCACACAAGGCTTCAAACGCTGGCATATCTTTTTGTGCAATCGCCAACACATAACGCTCTTGCGCTTCATTACTCCAGATTTCCATGGGCGACATGCCAGGTTCATCATTGAGCACGGCGCGTAATTCAAAACGTGCACCACGGCCACTGTCATCGACTAATTCGGGCATGGCATTAGATAAACCACCAGCCCCAACATCATGAATACTGATAATCGGATTATTTTTTCCCTGACGCCAACAGCCATCAATCACTTCTTGGGCGCGACGTTCCATTTCTGGATTTCCACGTTGCACTGAGGCAAAATCCAAATCTTCGAGACTGCTGCCACTGGCCATAGATGAAGCCGCTCCTCCACCCAGACCAATTAACATGGCAGGACCACCAAGCACCACCAGTTGTGCACCGGGAGGAATATCATTTTTCTGAATCAATTCATGGCGAATATTGCCCAGGCCACCGGCTAACATGATAGGTTTGTGATAACCACGAACCTCGTGGCCATTCACGCCATTTACTTGTTGCTCAAAACTACGAAAATATCCACAAATATTGGGCCGGCCAAATTCGTTATTAAATGCCGCTGCACCGATTGGTGCTTCCAGCATAATGTGCAAAGCGGAAACAATACGATTGGGCTTACCGTAATTCACTTCCCAGGGTTGTGGCGCTTGAGGTAACTGCAAGTTTGAGACGCTAAATCCGCATAAACCAGCTTTGGGTTTAGAACCACGCCCCGTCGCACCTTCATCGCGAATCTCACCACCCGAACCGGTGGCCGCCCCAGGAAATGGTGAAATTGCCGTGGGATGATTATGTGTCTCCACTTTCATCAAAATCTGCACGGCGCCCTCTTGATAAGCATACTCACGTTGTTCACCACTGGGATAGAACCAGCCTTGAGCATGACCTTCTACCACGGCTGAATTATCGCTATAAGCCGACAACACACCCTTGCTGTTCTGCTCGTGGGTGTTGCGAATCATTTTGAACAACGATCGGTCTTGCGGTTTGCCATCAATACGCCAATCAGCATTAAAAATTTTGTGACGACAATGCTCAGAATTGGCTTGGGCAAACATCATTAATTCCACATCTGACGGATTACGTCCCAAAGCAGTGAAATTCTCGTACAAATAATCGATTTCGTCTTCGGCCAGGGCCAAACCCAATTCATTATTAATGCGCACTAAGGCATCGCGTCCGACGTTGAGAATATCCACTATTTGCGAAGGCCGGGGGTCGGCTTTGTGGAATAAGGCCACCGCATCCTCGGTTTGAAATAACACCGCTTCTGTCATGCGATCATGCAGACTGGCAGCTGCCTGAGCGAGTTCAACATCGTCGAGTTCAGCTGTGGCAGTTTGCAGATAATACGCACGACCGTGTTCAATACGCGCGATCGAATGTAAACCACAATTATGAGCAATATCCGTAGCTTTGCTTGACCAAGGAGAAATCGTTCCCAAACGCGGCACCACTAGAATCAATTGACCTTGAGGTTCGTTATTCTCATCGGTCGCATCAACACTTAATAAGGTTTCCAGAACGGCGATTTCAGCCTTGCTTGGGCTTTGCTCACAATCTGCAAAATACATAGGAAATTGTTCAATTGCACTTATGGTTGGCAGCTGGGCTTGGATGGCTGAGAGAAGTTTTTCTTTACGAAATGGCGATAAATCGGCTGATCCGCGTAAGGTGATCATTGTTGTCCCGTCAAAGTCAATCTGAGGCGTAATGATACTGATTTAGGCCTGTGGGCGCCAGCCACTTAGACCTTGAATTGCTTAATCAATTGATTCAAATCCTGTTGAAACTCGCTTAATTCGTTGGCAGCAGAGTGAGTTTGCTGGGCACCGGCGGCATTTTCCTCAGCAATTTCGATTATTGTCTTAATTCGAGTATTGACTTCCTCGGCCCGCTCTTTTTGTTTAGATGAAGCTTCAGCAATTTGCTGATTCATGCGATTTATGGTTCCCACAGCCGTAAGAATGGTTTGCAATGAGGTTCCCGCATGGGACGCCTGTTCCACAGTCTTTTGTGCGCGTTCACGTTCACGTTCCATAACTTCAACCGCTTCTTTGGAGCCGCTTTGCAACTGCTCGATCATGCTCTCTATTTCCCGGGTTGATTCTTGCGTTCGCGAGGCTAGGGTACGCACTTCATCCGCCACCACTGCAAATCCACGCCCCTGCTCACCAGCGCGAGCAGCTTCGATTGCTGCATTCAAGGCTAACAAGTTTGTTTGTTCAGCAATGCCTTTGATAACAATTAACACCGTACCAATGCTATCCGAATCTTTACCTACTTGATCGATAACTTCCGCTGCTCGAATAACCCCTTTGGCCATGGAATCGATGGAATCAATGGTTTCACTTACCACTTTCATTCCTTGCTCACTGGCTTCATTAGCGTTTTGTGCAGCTTCAAACGCTTCATTAGCATTATTGGTGACTGAAATAACACGTTCCGCCACCTCTGAAATCGCGGCCGCGACTTGTTCGGTTTCGGCTTCCTGGGTATCCGCACGTTTTTGCGTCTCTTGTGAAACGACATAAAGTCGTGATATTTTTTCATCGAATTTCGCCATGTAATCGATGATTTTACCCACAAGTTGCTGGATTTTACTCGCAAACTGATTGAAGCCATCGGACATTTTAGCAATTTCGTCATCGCCTTTGACTGGTAGACGCTTGGTCAGATCACCATCGCCCTGGGCAATATCACGCATAGCATTCATGGCTGCATAAATAGGATTCGCGATGAACACGCCCATGGTCCAAATAATCATAAAACCAAGGATTACACCAGCAAGCATCACTAGAAAAATAAATGCCTGACTACCATATAATTGTGTCGTCAAGGATTCGCCTACTTCTTGAATTCGCTGGTTTTGGCTGAGTATAAGCGCCGAAAGCTCAGTTTCGATTTTTTCAAATAGCGGCCCAATTTCTGTGCGGATTAAATATGCGTCCATACGAGCTTTGTCGCTGGTAAAAATAGCCACCAATTCGTCCATATTAGTGATAAAACTCTGCAAGCTATCACCAAACTCGTCGAGATATTCTTCTTGCTCGAATGTAATAAGTTTTTCCTGCTTGCGTAGCTGCTTATACGTTTCCATTGCTTGCTGTTGATATATTTTAAGATTGTCTAAAATCGAGGGCTCCCCCATGAGCAAATAGGTGCGCAACTCATTCATTAAGGCAGACCAGGTGTAACGTAGTTTTTCTAATTTTAATAAATAACGTTTCCGTGGTGTCGTGGTGCGCTCGTCAGCCTCAATATCAATGCTATTGCTCAGCGCCTGCAACATGCTTCTTGCCACTGGATTAAGATTCTGCGCAGCATAGTTTAAGGCCAGCATGTTTTCTTGGGTGGAACTGGCGAGTTTTATATATTCGTCTTTGCGATTTTCAAACTGGGAAAAATTGTTTTGAATGGAACTGATTGACGCACTTAAGTCATCATCATCGATTTGCTGCGCCAATTGTTTGAGCTTGTCTAGGCTTTGCGCTGAATTGTGCAACCCTGACAAAAACACATCCTTGTGTTGTGCTTCCTTGCTTAAAAAGAAAAATCCTAAAGCCGCACGCGTCCGATTTAGCTGACTCGACAGCTCTTGAGACAATAACGCCAGTGGCTGTGCTTGGTTGACAACATCATCAACTAAAAATTGACTACGTGTGAGTGTCAGCAGTGAGGTCAAAGCGATTACACCCATAAGCGCCAATATAATGACGAACCCTGCCGCGATCTTATATTTAATACGCAATCGAAACAGTTTTTGAAGTAACGGATGGTTTAAAAAATTTTGCAAAACTAGCGTGCTTCCGATTAATTCCTAAACGAATAGAGGAAAAAAGCAGGAACCAGGCCAGTGCTGATGAAATTTAAACCTAACTAAGTAATACCTGGATCTAAGAAGTTAGTAAGCGCCAACAGACAAAACAAGATTTTATGTTTAAGGGGTTTGAAGTCCAAACAGGCGAAAACCTACGCTAAGGCTATTTTGTCGCCAATGTCCATTTTTTGTTCGATTTGCTGCAAGTATTATTAACAATGTATCAAACACTTGTAGCTTAACCTACGTTTTCGTACCGTTGGTGCTCAAATCCCTTTAAGAAAGCTTTGCGAGTGAGTTAAAAAACGGGAAGAGCATTCAGACAAAAAAAAGTTTATAAGTTTCAAATAGCGAGGCTACACTCTGGCGCCAGCCTCGCTATTTTTTTTCGGTTTTAAATCCCAGGTACCCCTAAGCGATGAGCAACTTCCTCATAAGCTTCGACTACGCCACCCAGGCCTTGACGAAAACGATCTTTGTCCATTTTCATGCGCGTTTCGGCATCCCATAAACGGCAACCATCTGGCGTGAATTCATCGCCGAGTACCAACTCACCTTTGTAACGACCGAATTCGAGTTTGTAATCGACTAATAATAAACCTATGCCTTTGAATAAGGCTTTTAATACATCATTCACCTCGAAAGTGAGTTTTTTCATGGCTTCGACTTCGGCTTGAGTCGCCCAGCCGAATGATTGAATGTGATAATCATTAATCATCGGATCATGTAATTCGTCGTTCTTGAGGAAAAACTCAAACGTGGACGGATTGAGATCCATACCCTCTTCCACACCCAAACGCTTGCAAATACTTCCAGCAGAAATATTTCGCACCACACATTCGATTGGTAACATATCGAGGTTTTTCACTAAGGATTCCTGGTCAGATAGAATCTGTTTGTGGTGAGTTTGAATACCGGCGGCTTCAAGCTTTTCCATAATAAACGCATTAAAGCGATTATTGACCATACCCTTACGATCTAACTGATCGATTTTTTCACCATCAAATGCGCTCGTATCATTGCGAAACAATAAAATCAGTTCGTCTGGATTATCAGTCAAATAAACCGATTTAGCCTTACCTGCGTATAGTTCTTTACCCTTTTGCATGTTGCCCTCGTTAAATTCTATCTTTCAAATCTCGTAATAAATTCTTTGCTGCATCTGAGGTGTCGGCACCTCCATCGGGTGATACCACTTCAACCCGAACACTATTATCTTTGCCTTTAATCTGAATAAAAAAGCGAGTCTGACTAGCTTTGGATAAGGCAAAACCCGGAACGAATTGATTTTCCGTGGTTTCTGCCTTGAGCTTTACAGTTAATTGGGAACGCGCGCTATCTTCATTTTCGATTTCATAGCCAGAACGATCCAGTGCCAATTTGACACTACGATTCACGCGTTCGCGACTATCTTTAACGACTAACGCATATGGCGTAGAATCAAAATCCAGACTTACTAAATTCTCATCAGCACCCTTAACTAAGGCTTTGGCCTGCTCGGGCTCCAAACCCAGATACGCGAGCAACATACCCAATACTTCGGTTTCCAATTCGTAGTCTGTAGGACGTTCATCCCACACCGGTAAAACCTCATCTTCCATCACTTTTTGATTTTGACCTTTATGGGTTAAAAACAAATAACTGGTATTTTTTTCTTTTGCTGGTTCGATGCGCACACGAAATTGGTCTCGATCAAAACGATTTTGGTAATTCTTCACCCACTCGGTTTCCATAATACCAAGTTCACGATTTTGCCAGGCAACAGGAACACCTGCATGACGCCAATAGTCTTTGACTTTTTCCCAGACATAACTAGGGTCGGATTTTATGACCAACCAACGCAGGCGACCGTCGCGCATGAGCTGCACTTCACTACCGTCAGACACCACGGATTTTCGATTTAAAATTGCACCAATACCAGGAATAGCAAAACTATCGTTAAGCACCGGCTGAGTTAAATCCGGTGGCACCTCCAAAGTGGGGATCGAAGGTTCATGGCGGTAAAAGCCTGGATCTTTGGTCGCACATGCAACCAGCGCTAATAAAATCAATACGGTGCCGAAACGTAAACTAAACAACATGAAGGTAGTTTTCCTATATAAGATTGGCTTGTTTTAATGCGTTTCGAATCGTCTCATGATGAGAAGCATGCAAAACGGTTAAAGGTAAACGAATGCCCTTGGCGATCTTGCCCATTTCCGCCAAGGCCCATTTGACAGGGATTGGATTCGCTTCGACAAAAAGATCACGATGCAAAGCCTCTAAGGGTTGGTTGATTTCACGGGCCGTTTTGAAATCGCCAGCTAAAGCCGCTTGATACGCTAAGTGCATGGCGCTAGGCGCGACATTGGCCGTGACCGAAATATTACCCACACCTCCCACTTCGATAATGTCGATGCCAAGTGCATCATCACCACTATAAACTTCAAACTCAGGACCACAACGTTGCACAATTTCGCGGCTGCGCTCAACTTTGCCTGTGGCTTCTTTTATGCCAATAATATTCGACACTTTAGCCAACTCAACCACTGTGTCCACTTGCATATCGCAAGCAGTGCGCCCAGGCACGTTATACAAGATTTGCGGAATATCCACAGCCGCAGCTATTGCTTGATAATGCGCAATTAAACCGTGCTGTGATGGTTTGTTGTAGTAAGGGGTGACGAGTAACACCGCATCAGCTCCCGCATCTTTGGCGCAAGCAGTCAGTTCGATGGCTTCGTGGGTATTATTCGAGCCTGTGCCCGCAATCACGGGAATACGACCAGCTGCCTTATTCACCACATGTCGTACCACCGCGCAATGCTCTTCTTCAGTCAGCGTGGCGGATTCACCCGTGGTGCCCACAGCAACAATAGCATCGGTCTTAGCATCCACATGAAACTCGATTAACTTATCGAGACTGGCATAGTCGATACTGCCATCATTATTCATGGGGGTAACCAACGCTACCATACTGCCTTGAAACATGTGATTCATCTCCACTTGGATTTTTAATTATTCCCGCCCAGACATTTTGTCAGGGTTACGCCGTTTACACACAAAGGTCTCTATCATATCATGATCAGCCACCCGAGGCGCTAGCCCCAAAAGGGCGCTATTATACCGGAATCTAAGGAAAATAATGGAATTATCATGAGCAATATAGCTGTAAACAAGAAAGTCCCTGCATTCAAAGCCGCCGCTACTGGCGAGCAAACACTTAAGTTATCTGATTTCAAAGGAAAAAAGCTGGTTATATATTTCTACCCCAAAGACAGCACCCCCGGTTGCACCACGGAAGGCCAGGATTTTCGTGACCATTATGCAAAATTTAAACGCGCAAACACCGTGGTTTTAGGCGTATCCCGTGATAGTCTGAAGTCTCATGAAAACTTCAAAGCCAAGCAAGCATTTCCTTTTGACCTTCTATCCGATCCCGACGAAGAACTCTGCAATCTGTTCGATGTCATCAAAGAAAAAAACATGTACGGTAAAAAAGTTATGGGCATTGAGCGTTCCACCTTTCTCATCGACGAAAAAGGCGTTTTGCGCCACGAATGGCGCAAAGTCAAAGTCAAAGGGCACGTGGAAGAAGTATTGCATGCTGCTAAAGCATTATAACTAGCCGAAGGATTATTATGGCCAGGAAAAAATCAAGTGAGCAAAAAGCTTTATTTGTGCTCGACACCAATATTCTCATGCACGATCCCAGTAGTTTATTCCGCTTTCAAGAACACGATATTTATTTGCCCATGGCCGTGTTGGAGGAATTGGACAATAACAAACGCGGACACTCAGAAGTCGCGCGCAATGCCCGTCAGGCCAGTCGATTTCTCGAAGATTGCATTGCTGGCGCGGATCGCGCGCAAATCGAAAAGGGCTTACCACTGCCAAGCCCTCTGACTAGCGAAATATCCAGTGGAAAATTATTTTTCCAGACTCAGGAACTGAATTATCAACTACCGAAAAACATGCCGGGGAACAAACCGGATAACACCATTCTTGGAGACGCCTTAGCACTTAAAGGCACTTACAAAGACCGGCGTGTGGTCATTGTCACCAAGGATATTAACTTACGTATAAAAGCCGCAGCCCTGGGCTTGCTGGCTGAGGACTACCACAACGATCAAGTCATTGATGACGTTAATCTGCTTTATAGTGGTAGTTACGTTTTAGAAAATAATTTCTGGGACACCCATAGTCAGGACATTGAGTCCTGGCAAAAAAACGGACGTACCTATTACAAAATCAGTGGGGATGATATCAAAACTTGGTATCCCAACGAGTACCTTTTCACCAAAGATGAAGAATTCGAAGCCATTGTACGCAGTATTGACGCTGAACGAAAAACAGCAAAAATCGAAATCATCACCGATTTCCGTAACCCCTCACATAATGTCTGGGGCATTAATGCGCGCAACCGTGAACAAAATTTTGCGCTAAATGTGTTAATGGATGCTGATATCGATTTTGTTAGTTTACTCGGCATGGCGGGCACCGGCAAAACCTTATTAACACTTGCAGCTGCATTAACCCAAACCTTGGAACAAAAGCGCTACCAAGAAATTATTGTCACTCGTGTCACCGTGCCAGTGGGTGAAGATATTGGTTATCTGCCCGGAACCGAGGAAGAAAAAATGACGCCTTGGATGGGAGCATTGATGGATAATCTGGAAGTACTCACCAGCCCCGAAGGCAGTGGCGAATGGGAACGCGCTGCGACTCATGATTTATTACAAAAACGCATTAAAATCCGCTCTTTGAATTTTATGCGCGGCCGCACGTTCTTGAATAAGTTTTTAATTATTGATGAAGCACAAAACCTTACATCAAAACAAATGAAAACACTTATTACCCGCGCCGGACCAGGTACAAAAGTCGTATGTTTAGGCAATGTCGCACAAATCGACACACCTTATTTAACAGAAACCACTTCGGGATTAACCTACGTGGTAGATCGTTTCAAAGATTGGGAACATAGTGCGCACATTACCTTGCAACGCGGTGAGCGTTCACGCTTAGCTGATTTTGCTTCGGAAGTTTTATAGTGCAAATGCATTATGGCGTTTTATTGCTAGCGGGATAAACTAAGGAGAATGATCAACGGACAAGGAGCTGTCCTATGCTAGCAATACCTCGTGATAAGTTACTCCATGGTTTAATTGGATATACCATTGGCATTAGCCTCGTGTTTTATTCTACACCCTTAGCCATGGCTGCAATTGTTATTGTCGGAATCGGCATAGAGATTTATCAACTTCGAACCCGCTCGGGAAAATATGAAGTCTTCGATATGATCGCTGTCTTTGTTGGCGGCACCTTAGCAGCCATATACTACCATTCGATTGCTCCCGCCATCACTCAAGTGTTACATGCCGCCTATTAACCGTCATTGATAGCCACAACATTTATCCGGCTCAATTTAGATTCACTTCAAACCACCACGCATTTACTCAAATCCCCCACCCACAGGACGACAAGAAACAAAATCGGGTTGGGAGTTATAGGTTTTGCTGGAACGGTACTTAACTCAGAATGGTCGTCATGCGCTTACAATTGCAGCGCATATCCTTGCCTTAATCATCATTAGTTTTATTGTCACTTATGATAACAAACCACCAGGTGATGCAGAGCTGGTATCACGATTTCTACCTGCCGCTATCGAAAAAATTGAGGATGCTTCACTTAAGATTCAAAGCAAAGTCTTTTATCAACAGCATAATCACCAAACCGTGTGGCATGACGCATTGCTCATCAATAGTAATGGCCGTTTTCTCATTGACTTACTCAACATGGCCGAGTACGAAGGACTCAAATCCCAAGACTATATCGCCAATATTAAACCAATCCATCAAGTACAACGTCCAGTAACAATTGCGGAACACGATGTACGCTTGACCTTGGCTTTTGTCAAGTACGCCCAGCATATGCGCAATGGTCGTTTACCAAAAAATATTCTTGATAACTATCGCCCACGCCATCCCGAATTTATAAATTATTTTGACTTACTCAAACAAGGCATAGCCGATCAAAAAATCTTTGCCCACTTATATGAACAAGCGCCGCCGCATGAACAATATAATCGTTTAAGAACCGCACTGGCAAAACTGCGTCAAATCAAACAATCAGGTGGCTGGCCGATCCTACCAACTAATGCTTTGCTTAAACGTGGCATGAAAGATAATCGTGTAATTATTTTACGTCAACGTTTAAAAATCAGCGGCGATTTACCTTATGCATCTGCCGAAGCAAAACTATTCGACCAGGAATTGGAAAATGCCATTGAACAATTTCAGCGCCGCCATGGTATTTTAGTTGACGGCATCGCCGGTGGCCAAACCCTGCGCACACTCAATATACCTGTTGAAAACCGCATCCAGCAAATACTCATCAATATGGAACATTGGCGTTATGTGCAACGAAATTTTGCAGCAAAACATATTTTAGTGAATGCCGCTGGATTCGAATTAATTGGCGTAAAAGGTCACCGTGAAGCTCTCAATATGCGCGTTATTGTCGGCAAAAAAGATTTACCGACTCCACTTTTTAGCAGCCAAATCACTCATGTTGTGCTCAACCCTGAATGGGTGGTACCAAGAAGCATTGCCGTAAAGGAAATTCTGCGGTATCAAAAAACCAATCCTAACTTCCTCACCCAGAACCAATATGTATTATTGAGTGGTTGGAATGAAAATGAAACTGTTATTAACCCTGAGTCATTAAACTGGCAACAACTCAATGATCAAAATTTCCCTTACCACTTAAAAAAACCACCTGGAGAAACCAACCCTCTTGGACGAATTAAATTCGTCATGCCCAACCAACATGACGTCTATTTGCATGACACACCACATCGAGATTTATTTGACAATGTTTTCCGCGACCTAAGTCACGGCTGCATTCGTTTACAGCATCCTGAAAAATTATTCGAATTTGTTTTCCGCGAAGACAGCACGTGGAACCAAAACAACTTAAGAGATGCACTTATAAGCAATCAAAATCTACAAATCAATCTGGCAGAGCCCGTACCTGTTTATATTGTATATTTTACCACATGGATTGAATCTGATGGACGCATGAATTTTTACAGCGACATTTATCAACACGACAATAAAATGAGTACGGTCTTAGACTATATCTAAGCCTCTTGCCAAAAGCGTGATTGAGATCATGATTTCACACTTGGAAAGGCGTAATATAGTGAATATATTTGTTATTATGCAGTCAGACTTAATAGCTATCGAAATAGGTGATATAGCATGAGCAACACAGTTAAAACCCATCTAAGCCGCCGCAATTTTTTGCGCCATTCCATGGCGATAACCGCAGGCGCAGGCCTCGCTTTGAGCGCACCTATTAATGTATTTGCTAAAAGTTTTAACCACGCTAAAAGTCTAAAACTTTATAACATTCATACCGGCGAAAAAGTGAATACAACATTTTGGGAAAATGGAATTTATCTTCCTGATAGTTTAGCTGAGATTAATAAATTATTACGTGATCACCGCACCGGCGAAATTGTGCAAATTGATACAAAAATTTTGGAGTTAGTTCATTTGCTGGCAAATAAATTAAACCATAACCGCACGTTTGAAATTATTTCTGGTTATCGTTCACCAAAAACCAATGCTCAATTACGCAAAGCTGATCACAAAGGTGTAGCCAAGAAAAGTTACCACATGAAAGCACGTGCGATTGACTTAAGACTACCCGGCGTTGATCTTTCCCATTTACGTCAAGCGGCGATTCAACTAAAAATGGGCGGCGTTGGTTTTTATCCAAAAAGTAATTTTGTGCATTTGGATACCGGGCGTGTTCGTCAATGGAAAGCGAAAAGTTAAAAATCTGATTCTTCATCGAAATGCTTGAAGGGATCAAATGTATCAGGCGCTTCAGGCATATCGTTATGCACATGTTCTACTAGATTTTTCATTTCCGTATCACTAATTTCAATTGCGTAGAATGCTTCGCCAGCATTTTGCATTTGCTCCAAATCCAACACGGTTCCTGACATCAAATTTGTACCGTCATTTAAGTCACCTTTGACGGCATACAACACCCAGCGAGGCCCTTCTAAGGATAACACCATATAAGCCATGTCAGCGGCGGCCAATATGCTATGCGCAGATAACTGCGACAAACTACTGTAACCCAAAACAACTCCGCTACCGAGCTCGTAAGTAACAGGCACAATAACAGACTTGGATAATTCAAAGACCGCCAATCCGCCACCGACAGCAACCGAACCCAGCGTACCCGCGGCGGCACTTACACCCGCAATAATATTTCCTGCGACTTGAGTGCCTAGAGCAGCCGTTTCTGAAGTCACCAATAAGGTGCTTCCACCAACAACCTGACTGCTTCCACTGACTACACCACTGGCAGTGCCACCGAGAGTTATACCCGCAGCCGCTAAAGGTACGCCAATATATTTGACGCTTTTACCACTAACATAACCACCGGCGCTAACACTCACACCAAGCACTTGGCTAACACCAGCTTCTGCCATACCAACCGTAGTGCCACCTCCAGCAGTGACAACCGCAGCGCTGTTTAATCCTAAGAATTGCACCGCACCATAAACCGATGCTAATGCTGCTGTCGCACTAGGAGCGATCAAGTCATAACCTGTCGTGGCACTCCCGCCGATAACTTCAACAGCCAGTTCCGTCAACTCCACCCCTTCATTGGCAACCACCATGACCGGAAAAACAATACCATTAACAGTCACATAACCCAAAAGTCCGGAGGAAAACTTGCCTATGGGTTTAACCACCGCGTCATAAAGCAAAGCTTGAACCAGCCAGCGAATCGCTTTGAGACTGCTAAAACTTATACCTTGTTCGTTCACTTTAGATAATTCATCGGCAGCATTTGACAAGGAACGGCCCACATCAGAAGGCATATCAACAATCGCGCTACCCATGAGTTCGACCGTGGGATTCGAATATTGCTCTCTATGCTTATTTGCTTTGGAAAATGCCATAGTGAAATTTTGCAAACTTAATTCATCATCTAGCCGATGAAAATTTTGTTTGGTTTTAGCGGGCAATGCAACATAACCTCGCACAAAAGAACGTCCCGCAAAACTGAATGAATCCGCTGAATTTGTCCACGCGTTATGCATCATTTCACCCGATAAGGCAATTGATGCTTGTGTCAAACGAATACCACTACGCAAGCCATTACGACGAATAGCCGCGCCATAATCAATGGCGTCGACCGCAAACTGATCAGATGCTTGCGCCAACTCTAGCGAAAAATCTTTTGAAAATTGAAATGACTCGCCAATAATATGTGCCGCATTCGCTGGCGCGCGATAAACCAACAATTTGCTTTTTTCACGCATATTTGCCCGAATATTTTTTGCAATTTCATCACCACCGCTTTTAACATCCGCCGCTACGCGAAAACTAGCACGGGTTCCATCCGCGACTAAATAAACTGCATCTCTGGCGTTACGCAAGGATAATAATAGCGACTGTTTTGCACGAAAACCGGCCAACTCCAATACCATGTCCAAACTGCTCGGCCCCGCTGGAATCAGCGTGATCTGCGTGTTTGGAACTTTAAGTGCACCATTTTTATAAAGGCTCAGATGTCCTTGTTTCGCTAGTTTTTTGGTATTGCGCAAAGGATCATCTTGCGCGTGAACGTTAACGCAAAAACAAAGCAGGATCATTTGAAAACTAATAATTAATTTTTTCATGGCACACGCAAATCATTTTGCATTTCTTGCAACACATCGTTAATCACTTTAGGGTCGGTGGATATCACCTCAACTTCAACATCAGATTGCTGATTGAGTTGTTGCAAGTCAACCACGCTACCAACGGGAATATCCGCAATGGATTGTTTTTCACCTGAATTAAAACTAAGGTCACCGCGCGCTGCGGCCACCACCAAACGAGGGCCATCCCAGGCAAGAAAAAAAACAGTATTTAAACCACCTAGGACTGCATGCGAAGGTAACGCGGTTAACGCATTATAGCCCAATACCACGCCACTACTGGCTTGATGGATCACAACTTCACTGGTGCCTTTCACCATATCATAGGCCATAGTCGCCGCATAATTAACTGTATTCGCGGTTTGCACGACAGCATCAGTCGTCAGCGTTGCTGCTGGCACCACCGTATGCATGGCCACTTGGTTAACCAAACCATAGCCATGCCCCGCCACAAATGTGACCGGCATGGTTGAAGCGCTCACGATGGATAGACCCGCGAGCAAGCCACTTTCTACTGTTGGTGAAATTATTTTTACACCAATACGTGAACTGTAATAAATGGATAAACCCAGCGACTCAATGGTACGCCCACTCACAGATAAAGCTGCGCCCACGGGGACGGCTAAAGCCCGCAAACCAATATCACCCGTCTCTGCCGCGCCTTTTTTTGTCATGCGACCGATCGGTGCAATTAAGCTGTGATAAAACACTTTGCCATAACCCGCAAGTATATGTCCCAAACCAGCAATGGCATTATTTTCCGTAGCAGAACGCTGATAATCTTGCGCGAATGCTTCATATGCTTTATCAAAAGATTGTTGCCAACCAACTTCCACATCGGGTTTCACCGCTTGAATGAAAGCATCGATATTCTGATAAAAACGACTCATATCCTGGCTCATGTTTTTAAAATAATTGCCAGGCAATTGTTGCAGTTCTTGAAAATCATTCGCCGTGCGTTTGCGCAAGGATAAATGACCTTTGACGAATTGTT
>Ga0224506_10000844_pt1 | contig 23562 bp, 7 predicted proteins | sample SF_Jan12_sed_USG_2_FD_169108 | JGI IMG/M metagenome (GOLD analysis project Ga0224506, IMG submission 169108) | Sediment microbial communities from San Francisco Bay, California, United States - SF_Jan12_sed_USGS_8_1 | ecosystem: Environmental > Aquatic > Marine > Sediment | place: USA... | reverse complement strand
CAATGGTATACCTGTTATTGAAGTATCAGACTACACAGGCTTCCCTGAAATGATGGATGGCCGTGTTAAAACACTGCATCCAAAAATACATGGTGGTTTATTAGGTCGTCGTGGTACTGATGAAGCCATTATGCAGGAACATGATATTCCACCTATTGATATGGTAGTCGTTAACCTTTATCCGTTTGAAGAAACCATCGCAAAAGAAAATTGTAGCTTAGAGCTTGCTATTGAGAATATCGATATTGGTGGACCAACTATGTTACGTTCTGCGGCAAAAAATCATGCCTCAGTTAGTGTGGTTGTGGATACCAATGACTACAACCGTGTATTAAATGAAATGAAAGATAATAACGGTGAAGTATCTGATGCGACACGTTTTGATCTTGCGGTAAAAACATTTGAACACACCTCACACTATGATGGTGCTATCGCCAACTATCTGGGCTGTATTGAAGCCGATGGAAATAAAACAACATTCCCACGTACATTCAATAGTCAATATAATAAAATGCAGGAAATGCGTTACGGTGAAAACCCACACCAAGCTGCAGCATTTTATGTTGAATCAAATCCTGCAGAAGCAAGCATAGCAACCGCCAAACAATTACAGGGTAAAGAACTCTCTTATAATAATATTGGCGATACTGATGCAGCATTGGAATGTGTGAAACAATTTAATGACGGCCCAAGTTGTGTCATCGTTAAACACGCTAATCCATGTGGTGTTTCAACAAGTCATAATATTTTAGAAGCTTATGAAAATGCTTATGCAACTGATCCAGAGTCAGCCTTTGGCGGCATTATTGCTTTTAATAAAGAGCTTGATGGTGTAACAGCCAGCACCATTGTTGAACGCCAATTTGTTGAAGTCATTATTGCTCCCAAAATCAGTCAGGATGCAATTAAAGCGGTTGCTAAGAAAAAGAATGTACGTTTACTTGAATGTGGTGAATGGACAAATGAACAAGAGCAACGTTTAGATTTCAAACGCGTAAACGGCGGATTGCTTGTTCAAGATGCAGACTTAGAGTTATACAACGAACTCAAAGTTGTTACTAAACGTCAGCCAACTGAAGAAGAAATGCAAGACTTGTTATTCACATGGCGCGTGGCTAAGTTTGTTAAATCCAATGCCATTGTTTATGGTAAAAATAATATGACTATTGGTGTTGGCGCCGGTCAAATGAGTCGGGTTAATTCAGCCCGTATTGCAGGAATTAAAGCAGAACATGCAAGCCTGGAAGTTAAAGGATCAGTCATGGCCAGTGATGCATTCTTCCCCTTCCGTGATGGTTTAGATCAAGCAGCTGTAAACGGTATTACCGCCGTTATTCAGCCCGGTGGTTCAATGCGTGATGACGAAGTTATTGCTGCAGCCAATGAGCATAATATTGCTATGGTCTTCACCGGAATGCGTCATTTCCGTCATTAATACTTAATTTCATACTCGTCTTGCCAGTTTTCTACTGGCAAGATGACTCCTTTTTACTTTCTCCGTCTTGCCATAGTCGATAAACTAAAGTTATCTTATATATTTAAATAAGTTTAATCATATGAAATTCAAAAACAAACCCAATCTAGTTCTATTTCTAGGTATTTCTACCGGGGCATTTTTTTGGATATTTGATGCAACTATTGATGTAATGTATTTTGACGTAAGAAAATCTCTTTTCGAGAGCATTACTTCCCTTAACCCTCATGAACTTTATATGCGCAGCACCGTATTTTTCTTAATTGTATTTATTTCTTTTTTTGCCCGAACTTTATTATTAAAAGAAGAAAGTGTGAGTCACGAACTGGAAAAGCATAAAAATAATCTTGAGGAGCTTGTTTCCACTCGTACAGAACAGCTGGAAATACTCGCCACCATTGACGATCTAACTCAAGCTTATAACCGTCGAAGGTTTTTTGAATTAGCTCGTTATGAAATTGAGCGGAATGCTCGTCACCAACATCCGTTATCGGTAATGATAATCGACGTTGATCATTTTAAAAGTATAAATGATCTCCATGGACATCAAGTTGGTGACCAAACATTGCAATTATTATCTGGCACTATATCTTCTGTTATTCGCGCTACCGATATTTTTGGGCGAATTGGAGGTGAAGAGTTTTCAATTGTATTACCCGAGACAACAAAACAAAGTGCAAAAGAATTTTCCGAACGAATTCGATTATGTATTGAAAATGAAAAATTCCCTGTTGTTGATAATATAACTATTAGCATAGGGGTTACCCAGCTTTATACTGATGACACATCAACTTCAATCTTTAATCGAGCTGACATTGCGCTATATGCCGCAAAAGGCGCTGGCCGAAATTGTGTTGTAACAGCTTAAACTATTTACATGAACGTTTTCCGACCCCATCTTGAACGCCTTTATTAATTTCAAAATAATCTTTTACCTTTCCATCTTTATTAACAAAGTGCGCTTTTAAAAGTTTTTGGTTAACATCAAAAATCATTGAGCCCGCTTCTTGTAGAGAAGTAAACATAGCAGGATGATCTAATGGACCGTTATCAACCTTTGAAGAAGAACCGATAACAATATAAATAGTTCCTGAATGGCCACTAATATCGTTTCCTTTCTTCATATATTTATCATTCTTTATTTTTGCTCTAATCATACTTTGATTAAACGTCGATGAATCATCATAATGACAATTAATCAATTCAGAACGTTCATACATGTGACTGTGTCCCGATAAAACCAGGTCAACCCCGGCAGTTTCTAACATGGGGAGAATATTTTCTCTAACCGAAATTAAACGGCCACCACTATCCCTTTTATTATCTGAGTTATGTGAACCTTTGGTATATGGAGGATGATGAAAAAAAGCAATTAACCATTGTTGCTTTGTATTTTGTAAATCTTTTTTTAACCAACTTAACATCTCAGCATCTACATCAAGATCATTTTCCTGAGTATCTAACATAACAAAATGAATATTTGCGTAATCAAAAGAATAAAAATGTTCACTGCCTGAGGCTGTACCACCACTTTCAGCATTTGTGGGAAAATTAAAAATATCAAAAAATACCCAACGCCGCGCATCATGGTTTCCATATACTGGCCACACAGGTGTGTTACGTAAAATAGTTTTGTAAGGTTCAAAAAAACCGGCTTGAAATTGCTCATTACTACCCGAGCGATAAGCGTTATCACCCGTAGTAATCCAAAAATCAAGTGGTACTTTATTTACAGACGAACGCGGATGTTGATTAACCCAGTTGAACATAGCATCACGTACCTGATTTTGAATCAGGTTTGGATAACCTTGATCACCGGTAACCCAAAACCTTACTGGCTTCATGTTGCTCTTATCTGTTTTTGGTGCAGTTTTAAACCAATACTCTTTTCCTTTAAAAGATTCTTCAGTTTCATTGCCCACGCTATAAAAATATTTTGTCGCCGGCTTTAAATTAGTCAAACGAAGTTCATGCTCTTCTGTAGCAATGCTTTCACGCTTAATATTATATAATTCTTCAGGTTTTAAACCATAGCGGACAACACCTGAAAAGGCTTTTTCACTTTGCCAACGTAAGGTCACCGCCTCAGAGGACATCATTTGTAAATACGGTTCGCGCACACCGGAATAAAAGCCATCCAGCCAAATTTGAGTCGGGCGACCAACGGCATAGATCAAAATTATAATTAAAAATAAGAAACCTAATCGTTTTAAAATCCGCAATAAAAGTGCCATTTGTTTTCCTTAATTTTTGTTCAATTTGATCTGTATAATGTCGTGGTTTACAAATTCCAGGCTAATCCGCTATTATCAAAAACTTATTCTATATATCCAGACACTGAAACCTTTGCAGGGATAGCGATAAGCCAGAGAATAAGGCAAAATTAATAAAAAAATGCTGTTTACTCAGTGTAAAAAAGCATTTTGAAGAGGTTTTCACCATACCCCACTTGAAATTATATATACAGGGTATACTACAATTATCTGACTTCGTAACATTCGTACAATAGTTTTTATAAATACACTACATAATTGGACAACCATGCATAACATTCCTCGTCTGTTCCGCTTTATATTAATCGCAACCGGCATCCACTTACTTATCTTTTTAATCTTACGTTTTGGATTATATTGGTATTTTAAACTCCCAGCAGATCCCATTTCCTCAGCTGAATTGATTCATGCATTCTACCTTGGATTAAAATTTGACCTGCGTCTAAGCCTGATGATGACTCTGCCTTTATTTATTTTTGGCGGAATACGCTTTCTCAGTCCATTTGAATATGATTCTACTCGGCGCTTATGGTTATTTATTCAGGCCAGTATTTTCACATTTATTTTATTTATCTATTTTATAAACTTTGCTCACTTTAGCTACTTACACAAACCGATTGATGCCTCTGCGATTCGTTTTCTTCATAACTTCAGCATCTCAATGGAAATGGCCTGGTCGAGCTACCCCATTGTCCGCTTAAGTTTATTGCTTTTAGCTATTACTGCCACTTATGTTTATACCCTGAATAAAATTATAAACTATTTCTCAGATACTCTTGTGCCAATGTATACACGCAAACGAAAAATATTATTCGGCACCATTAGCACCTTAATTATCATTTTTGGTCTGTACGGAAAAGTGTCTTATTATCCCCTTCGTTGGAGTGATGCTTTCTTCAGCACGCATAATTTTGCACCAACTGTCGCAATGAATCCGATTTTATATTTTTTAAACACCTTGAAAAACCGTGATATCAGTTTTGATATAAACAAAGTAAAAAAATATTATCCTGAAGTTGCAGCCTATCTTGGTGTTAAAAAACCAAATATCGATACACTTAATTTTGCTCGCCACATTACACCTGAAAAACGTTTTAAACATCCTCCCAATATTGTCATTGTTATTATGGAATCCTTTTCATCATACAAAACAGGAATATTTGGTAATCCATTAAATCCCACACCCACTATCGATGCATTGGCAAACAACGGTATTTATTTTAATAACTTTTATACACCAAGCACCGGCACAGCACGTTCAGTCTGGACAGCAGTAACAGGCATTCCCGATATTGAAACTAATAAAACATCAACGCGTAATCCGTTGATAGTGGATCAACATACCTTAATTAACGCCTTTCAAGATTATGAAAAACTGTATTTTATCGGGGGTAGTGCCAGCTGGGGCAATATTCGCGGTTTACTTTCATCAAACATCCCCGGCTTAAAACTTTATGAAGAAGATAAATATACCTCACCCCGTATGGATGTCTGGGGTATATCTGATTTACATTTGTTTGAAGAAGCCCACAACATATTAAAAATACAGGACAAACCCTTTTTTGCAATAGTACAAACTTCTGGTAACCATCGGCCTTATAATATACCGGAAGATAATCGTAATTTTATTGAGAAAAAAATCACTAAAAAAGAAGCGCAGGATTATGGTTTTTTAAATAGCAAAGAATACAATGCTTTTCGTTTTATGGATCACAGTATTGGCTATTTTATAAAAGAAGCTAAAAAAGAAAAATATTTTGATAACACTATTTTTGTTTTCTTTGGTGATCACGGTGTAACCGGAACTGGCAAACATATGACACCTGCTCAGCGACAGTTACATATTAATGCGCTAAATGTACCCCTGGTTTTATACGCACCTAAATTATTAAAAAGCGAGAAACATTCTATCCCGGCCAGTGAAGTTGATGTCTTACCAACATTGGTCAGTCTTGCAGGTTTTCCTTATACCAATACCACATTAGGTTCGGATTTGCTGAATCCAAACATCAATAAAAACCGTTATGTTTTTACCATGGAACACCGCAAACCTTTGCTCATTGCAGTTACTGGTAAAAACGATACCTTTACGGCTAATTTTGATGGGAGCCAATCAAGTTTGCATAATTTAAATTCGCAGACGCCTCGAGATGATATGAGCCAACAAAAACCCAACGAAGCCAAAAAACTCAAGAATTTGGTGTTTGGGTTATATGAAACCATTAAATACATGCGGTACCACAATAAGCCTAAATAAAAATTAAATCGACTAAGCTCCTATCATGAGCAAATTAACGCAAGACAGGATAGTCTATGCACGATAACTTCACTGTTAAAGAAACAAAACAGATCACTTCGCAATCTTATCCCAATCAAGATAATGATGAGTATCAACGTTTTTTTACAGAAAGAGTAAATGAACTTTATAATCATCCATTGCATTTTATGCTTTTCACACAATTTGCAATGGTGTTATTAACGATATGGTATTTATGGGAATCTATACCAAAACATTTTCTTTTAACGTGGTTGTTTTTCGGTTTAATTTCTTCACTGGGTATGGCTTATAACATCTCTGCCTTCAGAAAAGAAAAACTTACTTATAAAAAAAGTAAATACTGGTTAAATTTATTTATTATTTCTATGTGTGTTTTGGGAATGCTATGGGGCACACCTGCAATCTTTCCAAACTTATTTAACTCACCAAATACAGTAATGTTCGTTAGTATCTTGCTACTTGGTCTTGTGGCAGGTGCTGTTACTGTAATATCATCTTTTATTTCATTGTTTTATATTTTTTCGATTCTTGCACTCCTCCCCATGACAATCATGTTTTTTTATACTAATGATTCGTTATATAACACTTTTGGCAGCATGTACCTGGTGTATTTTGCTGTGCAGGTTGTCAGCGCAAAAAACATGAACCGTGAACTTTTAAATTCATTGTCCTTGCGATTTAAAAATATCGAGTTAGTTAATAATTTACAAGTAAAAAATCATCAGGCTGAGGAAGCACGTATAGAAGCAGAACAAGCGAATATTTCTAAATCAAAATTTCTTGCAGCAGCTAGCCATGACCTACGTCAACCACTACACGCATTAGGTTTGTTCGTTAGTAAAATTCATAACAACCAACGTTATCCTGAAATTAAAAATGATATAGAAAACATAAAACAATCCAGCGATGCACTTGAAGATTTATTAAATGCGCTTTTAGATATATCAAAACTTGATGCGGGTGTTTTACAGCCTAATCTTTCTCCTGTTTCTCTCAGAGTGTATTAAGCAAAATTACAATACATGCGAAATCACATGCACAAGATAATGGCTTAACATTTCGAATACATGACATAAATACAACAATTAAAACTGACCCAATGATGCTGGAACGAATATTAAACAACCTTGTTTCCAATGCTATTCGCTACACTAATACTGGAACAGTTTTTATTGGTTGTCGAAAACGCGGGGTTAAAATTCGCATAGAAGTGAGAGACAGTGGAATAGGTATTGCGAAAGATAAGCTTGGTGAAATTTTTGAAGAATTTTATCAGGCTGGAAATCCCGAGCGAGATCGAACAAAAGGATTAGGATTAGGTCTCGCTATCGTTGAACGACTTTGCAATTTGCTTGATTATAAAGTTGACGTTCATTCTGCCCCGGGTAAAGGTTCTGTTTTTGCCATTGAAGTTCCTTGTATAGAGAAAGATGAATTACATAAAACTACCACACTCTCAACTAAAAACTATCTCTCTGATATACAGGGAATGTATGTATTGGTTATTGATGATGAAGACATGATTCGTAAAGGGATGGCTGCCATATTAGAAGACTGGGAGTGTTCATTTTTGCTGGCTGACTCTGCTGATACCGCGATATCAAAATTAAAACAAAATGACTTTAGACCCGATATTATTATTTCTGATTACCGCTTACGTGAAAATAAAACGGGTGCACAAGCCATAGTGCAAATACATGATTATTTACAAAAAGAGATCCCTGCCATTATTATCACCGGCGATACCGCACCAAATAGATTGCAAGAAGCTCAGAAAAGTGGCTACCAGCTCCTCCACAAGCCCGTAAAACCGGCTAAATTAAGAAGCCTAATGAGTTTTCTTCGAGAACAGAATACCTCTTAGAACACGACATACACGCTGCATTGCTCATTAAAGTATTCTTTTAAATGCATACTTTAATTACCGCTATTATTTAACTTTCTCAGCCTTTAATCAAAAAGATAGCGAGCTTGTAGCATCGCTTTCTTGTTTCTTTGATCTGAGCGTTGCTCCATGTTTATACGCGCGGTAATACTTAAATCATTGTTTCCCACAAATGTAAGTGCAGATCCTATACGGAAGCTTTCAGGGTCACTGTCTCCGCCCGATATTGTGAAACCATTACTTGGCGCATCAATGAAATGCACATTAAGATTTCGGTCATCTTGAGCGACGTCATACATCCAGCTAGCATTGAACTGCATATTGAATAAACCGTATGGCATTTTTAAATTATAACCAGTGCGCCATTCCAGTTCACTTCTGACATCCTGAATATGCCGAGCATCCACAGATAAACCCACCCCACCAGTACCCGTTTCATCAAACCCCTCTTCTTTCAATGACAAGTACTGTAGTGAACCACGGAACTCGTTGATAAAATCACCTGTTTTGATTGAATGACCTAATGTGAAACGGCTAGAGAAAAGTTGGCTATCATGTTTGCTCAAAGCAACTTGATTAAAATCTCCCACATTAATAAAGCGAGCATTATCATAATTATTACGGCCTAAAGTCATTAGAGATTCAAGGTAGGTATTACTTCCCAATAAATAATTACTATAAACTGTTGATAATTCACTTCTAACATTTGTGGCGCTTAGGCTATCGTTCTGAGATATACCTGATGTCGCGTAACCATAACTTATTCCCATAGTGAGGCTATCATTAATAAAGTAATCCATACCAAAATTCACACCACTGGTTGATGAATCAATATTATTATAATGGTTGTGTTTATCATTTTTTGTACCACTATTCCCAAACTCCACTAACCAGGCATTTTTCAAAGGTTGTTGTTTTGCACTGGTTAAATTAAACAGCGGTGCAGAGACTTCACTAGCAAAACTCGCTTGACTAAACATAAGCGCTTCTGCCCCGCTCAAAAAATTCGGCCCGCTATTTGCCTCATAGCCATAACGAGGCTCATTAGCCTGTGCTCGAATATTTGCCAAACGATTTTCTGCTGCTGAATTAAAGGTTTGTATTGCACCTGTTATCACTGTAGAGCTATCAAATGAAGTAGGATTTAAACTTGCAAATGCACGGTTAAACCCAGATTCCTGCAATGACTGAAATTCAGCTATAACACGACTCACATCATCTTCAATTGAAGCGGTCATGGAATCAAGCGCAGATGCTATTTGCGTTTCTGCTTCGCTAGTGGCAATGCTGGTAATAGGATTTGCAGTGGCAAAAACCTGTACGTCATACAGAGTATTATTCACATCAAAATGCAGTAAAGGTGTTGCGGTGGGTACGTTTTTACTCGTAAAGTCATTTAATAGACCAGTAGCATGAAGCACAGTATATTCTGTCCTACCTATATTATATGGCTTATCTTCTTTGTTAATAACCAGCTTACCATCAAGCTTTACGATACCATTAACATTCAGCATGCCATTTGTTCCATCGGCATAGACTGAAGCTTCGAAACGGCTGTTTGTTGGCATTTTGTAGCAGTATGAACAGCCAGTATTCGGCGCCTCAATACTTAAAGTACCCCTCTTCATATTGAGTTGTTGCATGCTAGCTAAGCGATACACACTATAAAGCCCTTCACCTTCTTTTGTGGTTTGAGAGAAGTTATTCAACGCGTTATCAAAGGAACCAGCACCATCAAAGACAAGACTATTTATACCACTGCCACCTGTAATGCTGCCACTCACAATTGGAGCGCCTTGAAGATGCAAGGTGTCGTTATCAGCACCAAGATCAATACTGCCTTTTACTTTCGAGCCATCACTGAGTAAAACGGTATCGTCTCCTGCGCCAGTGGTTATACCGATACCTGCACCCTCAATGCCATTGATAAATGTAATAATTGAACCATTGTTGACGACCAGATCATCACCGCTACCGGTCTGAATTCCAATCGCACGGGCATTATCTATATATTCATATTGTTTCGGATCTTCTGTGCCAAAAACTTCCGTCTTGTCAACTACTGTAGTTACCGTTTCCGTAACGATTTTACATAGCATATCGAATGGCCAAGGCAAATACACTGCGCATTTTCTACTTACGTATTCTGTGGCCTCATTAACTATTCCCGACCCGGCTGTCGCTTCGGCAATTGCATCCGCTGTTGGTGCCGCAGTAACTATGATTTCACCATCATTCAAAATAGTATTTTTACCATTACCTGTTTGAATACCAACAGCCAGTGCATTATTTGCTTCTGCGATAGCTATAGCTGTAGCATCGCCGTCTATGCCAACACCCTTAGCCGTTGAACTGGCATAAACCGACGGAGTTGTTGCAATATTCAGATTGCCAGTATTCCAGATATTATTATTACCATTGCCCGCAGAAATACCTATGGCATGAGCATTATTAGCACTGCCTAATGAATGAGCATAAGAATCTATCGATACACCAAAACCAGAAACAGCTTTAGTAAATGCATTCAAAACCTTAGGGCTTGCAATAACATTGATATTTCCATGATTCGCAATCATGTTATTGCCATCTCCCACTTCAATACCAATAGCGCGAGAATTATCCAAGTGTACAATTGCTGCCGTTTGAGAAAGAGCATTAATACCATCTGCATCACTGGTTGAATATGCTTTGCCCGTTGACGCGATATTGACGGCTAACTCTCCCAAATTGAAAATAGTATTATCCCCATTACCGACTTCGATACCTACTGCCTTAATATAATTAGCATTCGCTGTAGTAATGGCTGTGCCATCACCCCTAACTAATAAAGAAGCACCATCTGCATATGAGATAGATGTATTCTCGGTTGTAATATCTACATTCAACTTGCCGGCATTCTGAATATAATTATTTCCATTTGCCGCAAGAATTGCCTGGGCTTGATTGCTAATAATATTAGTATTCGCAGTCGCCTCTGCATTTATACCAATTTCCAGAATAAAATCACCGTCCGTTATAGCCGTCGATGTAGCACTTCCTTCACTGACAACTTTGATTTCCGCTATATCTTCATTAAAAAACTCATTTTGCCCGTGATTGAGATTAACTCCACGATTTAAGCTGGAAGCTTCTGTGCTAGCAAGAGTAACGCCATCTGCAAAGAAACCACCTGTATTAGCATTACTACTGGATTGTGAGTTGAAATTTGTGTTTGTCTCTATATTTGAAACATTGATAACAAAATCATCTCCATCACCACCTCTAATACCCGTTGCTTTAGCATCAGTAGTTACCAAACTTGAAACTATAGTCTCTCCAATTCCAAGCGTAGACTCGACCTTACCATCAGAAGTAATGCTTGCATCCGATCTGACTCGAAGAAAGGCCTCGTTGAATATTTGATCATCACCAGCGCCACCATCAAAACCCATTGCATTAGCATTAGCAGTTAGGTTTGCTCCAGTACTAGGAGAACCTATAAAAGTAAAAGAAGCCTGATTTGAGTGTAACTCCGCTGATGCATTAACTATTACGTCAGAAAAATTTTTTATTACATCATTTCCTGCTCCACCATCCATTCCTTTAGAAAAAGTGTCAGCACTCACTGTTATCCCTGTACTGGCTCCACCAACGATTGCATCGGAACTTCCATTGACGGTCATAACGGAATCACCGTTTACCGTAATTACACCACTATTTTCAAGACTGTCTGAATCGTTACCACCTGAAATACCTAAAGCAGTGGTTGTTACGTTTAGCATGTCATTGTCATTTCCAGAGTAACCAACTAAAGACCAGGACGATGAGCTTGTATTCAAAATTGAATTTGTGTTTACCAAAAGTTGTCCACTATTTGTTATCTCATCGATACCATCACCGCCATTGAGGCCCGATGCAGAAGAGGTTGCTGTACTGCCAATCTTATTAAAGCTCGCACCAATCAAAGTAAAGGCATAGCTATCGACATTGGTTTGAGAAGCACTATCGACTGAAAGTATTCCTGCATTCTCTACATAGTCATCTCCAGCTCCGCCATGTAGCCCAAATGCAGTTGAGGTTGATGAAGTCACAGCTTCTGCATCAGAAACACCTGCCAGGTTAATACTGACACCATTTGCATTTACAGTAGCATTCGAGGTGACAGCAATCGATGCAGTCTCGGCGTTTAATAACGCATCATGATCTTCACCGCCACTCATTGCGACTGAATTACTCAGGCTTGTCGCATTTGCATTTGCCGCGCTATAACCAACCCCATTAATTCCCGTGCTTTTTGCGTTTGAAATTGAAGTTGCCTCAGTAGAGACATCACCGAAATTTGCTAACGTGTCCTTACCGTCATCGCCATTCACCCCCGTCACATCAACATTAGCTATACTACTGGCATCGTTTATCGTTGCACCAGCAGCCGATAGTCCTAGAGCGACCGCTTCAACAGTTGAGTTACCTTTTGCTACCACGCTACCGTTATTCATAATGGTGTCATCGCCTAACCCACCATTAAATCCCAATACATCAACATTGGCCGCCACACTGGCATCATTAATCGCTGCACCTGCAATACTAAGACTAAAACTCCGTGCATCAACAGTTGCACTACCTATTGATTCCACACTACCTTGATTAGTGATCGTGTCATTACCTAAGCCAGCATTAACCCCAACTGTTTTAACATTAGCAGTTGCGCTAGCATCACTAATCGCTGCTCCAACGCCATTGATACCAATACTCTGAGCATAAACAACAGCATTACCATTTGAGAAGAGTGTGCCAAGATTTATTAAAGAATCATTATCTAAACCACCATCAAGACCATAGGCATTTGCATCGGCCGTAATGCTCGCATTTGAGATTGTGGCACCGGCAACATTAATTCCAATACTTTGCCCGTAAGCATCTGCGTTTGATTCTGCGCTCACTGTGTTACGGTTAATAATCTGGTCGATACCATCGTCACCACTAATACCATGTGCATTTGCTTCAGCAGTACTGCTGGTATCGGTAACAGTAGCAACAAATCCGGTAAAACCAATACCGCGTGAAAGTGATTCTGAAGTGGCCGTAGCGGTAAGATTACCACTGTGATCTATCTCATCATCGCCATTGCCACCTGTAATACCATTTACATGGCTTATAGATCTTGTTGAGGCATCGGCATTAGCAACACCGGTGACAATGAGAGCAACATTAGTTGCTTTCGTCTTTGCATTAGAATGAACATCAATATTTGAATCGGCTAAAGTAAATACTGAATCCATTCCCTCGCCTGCAGCAATACCGTTTCCTGTCGCTTCTGCTTTTGTGGCATCATCGACAAAAGAGTTGGCAAGGGCTGCACCCAAAATACCTGTCACAGAGACACTCACTCCACCGGCATCTGCCGAAGTATAAGCATTCGCATCACCATAATGGAAAATTGTATCGTCACCACTGCCACCATCAATAGCTGTACCATTTGATATTGCAGTGGAAGAGGCAATCGCAGAGGTAACCCCAACGCTAGTGGATACTGCAACATTGACAGAGTCAGTATCTGCACTCACTTTATTATTTTCAAATCCAGCATGAATATTTCCATAGTTCTGGATTATGTCATCACCTTCACCACCCGAAATACCAAAGGCATTTGCGGTTGCTCCAGTACCACCATCCCACCAAGAGTCGGCAGCTGCTGCAAGACCTACACCGCTTATTGAAACAGCAACACTAGTTGCACGTGCATCAGCTACTGAAGAAATATCGCCAAGATTACTAATATCATCATTACCTGTACCACCAGCTATCGCATGACTTTCAGTATTAGAGGTTGAAGTGGCAAGAGAGCCTGTGGCTCCGATAATGCTTAAAGCAATTTGAGTTGAGTTAGCTCGTACAATTGAATGCGCATCAATTGACGCGTTATTAAAAACGCTGTCTGCTGCTTTACCTGCATTAATACCATAGGCAGTCGCACTTCCATGGGTACCACCATTCCAGGCTGCATCACTCGCTGCAGCTACTCCAAATACTGCAATAGAACCTGTGACCGTAACCGCTGTTGCATCCGCATTAGCAGTAAGTTCACCGCTATTAAAAATAGTATCTATACCGTCATTTGAGTTGATTGCAGTTGCATCAGCGGTAGCTGTAGAAGTTGATAAAGCCGCAACAACACCTCCAACAGTGAATGGCAGATTTCCTGAAAATGAAACCGCCGTACTATCAGCCTCTATTCTAGCTTTATTAGTGATCACATCATCACCAATACCTGCAGTAATTCCCATAGCTGATGAATTAGATGTAACACCACCATCCCACACGGTGTTTCCAGTAACCCCAACACCAAAAATATTTATTGATGCTGCTATGGCATCAGCATTCGAAATAGATGTTGAAAATATACTTCCATTGTTATTGATAGCATTATTTCCATTACCTGCATCAATTCCTGTAGTGCGCACATCAGAAGTTGCATCAGTGAATGCAGCCGCAACGCCAAATATACCAACGGCCGCGTTAACAGATGGAGCGACAGCCAAGGCACCAATATTTAAGGTTCCAAAATTAGTAATATCATCATCACCCTCACCAGCAATAATGCCATCACTAAACGCTTCAGCAGTAGTACCACTATCCCAGAGTGCATCGGCTGAAGCAGCAACACCGCCTACTGAAACTGAAACATTAACCGCTTCAGCCGTGGCAAAAGAGTTCGCTGAAATGTTGCCACGATTAATAATTTTATCCTCACCACTACCAGTATCTATTCCAAAAGATCGTGCTTCTGCTTCTGCTGTTGATACAGCCACACCTACTCCCCAAACAGCAACACCAACACTCACTGACGGGGAAATAGCAAAAGATTTTGCCTTTATGTCACCTTCGTTTGTAACAAAATCATTTCCGATGGATTGTTCTAAAGTATTTTCATAATCAAATATAGGGAATTCAGATATGTCACTTAAACCAAGACTTAACGATGTGTGTTTTTGTTTTATACCATTCGTGTTAATACCTTCGGCACGAGAAGTAGCACTTACCCCTCCATCCCAAACAGCGTTTGCAGCTACCGCCAGGCCTGCTGGAGTTACCGATACACTGATTGCATCTGCGTTCGATATTGCATAAGAAGAAAGATCACCCGTGTTATAAATTTCATCATTCCCTCCACCTGTCTCAATGGCAATTGCCTGCGCATCAGAGCTTGCCGTTGTAATGACGCCAGCGACACCGGCCACTGCAACCGAAACACCAATCGATGGTGCAACAGCTGTAGCCACCGTAACAATATCACCATCATTTTTAACTAAATCATCACTGCTAGCATATTCAATAGTTTTGCTATGACTAATACTTAGGCCGTTTGAATCATAAAGAATTTGAGTTTGATTTGTACTATTTTTTTCTTGGCCGTCAGAACTTATGCCTAAGGCAACTGCTTCAGAATGAGTGCCGCCATTCCATATCGCATCAGCTGCTAGAGCAACACCCGCAGGTGTAACCGCTACATTAATGGAATCTGCATTTGATGTGGCAACAGAGGTTAGTTTTCCTGAGTTAGTTATTTCATCTTCACCATCACCGGTTATGATCGCAGTAGAAGCCGCTTTTGACTCAGCCGTCGCAATTGTTGCTGCAAGCCCACCTCCAGTAAAAGAAACACCTACCGATGGCACAATGGCAACAGAGTCAACTCTAATGTCACCTTCATTATTTACTTTATCGTTACCACTTGCTGCTGTGACACTGTAGCTTTGCACAAACTCTTTGATCTCACTTGAACTTTCAAGCTTTGTAGTGAGCGATGAATTAAGTACGCTGCCATCTGTATCAATACCTGTAGCATTGGCAACAGCTTTAGTTCCACCATTCCACACTGAATTCGCCGCAAGCGCCACACCCGCCGGAGCAACAGAGACATTAATGCTATCGGCATTTGAAGTCGCAATCACATTGAGTTTGCCAATGTTATTAACTTCATCATCACCATCACCTAAATTAATCGCTGTCGCACTAGCGATGGCATCTGCAGTTACAATAGAGGCAGACACACCTTGAACTGCAACCGCAACCCCCAGTGCTGGTGAAACAGCCGTGGCATCGACATTGATATCACCATCGTTTGTAACAGCATCATTACCACTATCATTCTCAATAACAACCTTACTCACAAAGCCAACTTTCTCATCAGTGGCATTTATCGACGTACTTACATCGGTATTACTTGCCTCACCATCAGCACTAATACCCACTGCTGTTGCTTCAGCCTCAGTACCACCCAACGATATTGCAACACCTCCCGTCGTGACACTAACATTTGCAGCTACCGCGACAGAGCGCGCTTTTGCATTGAGTGCCCCGTTAGTGCTCAAACTATCATCGCCACCACCTAAATCAATTGCCGCCGCTTTTGACGTTGATGTTGCAGCAGATTCGTTCACTGCCAAACCTGTAACGGCAACAGCAACATCAACCTCTGGACTTACAGCAGTTGCCGTTGCATTAACATCACCATCATTTGTTACGCTGTCATTACCGCTATCATTTGTTATTTTAATTTCATTACTAAAGCTGGCATTTGAAAGAGTTGTATCAATGGCAGTTTTTGCACTGAAATTACTTCCTTCGCCATCCGCATCAATTCCTATTGCAGTGGCCTGTGCTTCTGGTCCACCAAGTGAAATAGCAAAACCAACACTCGAAGCCACAGGCACGTTTACAGCTAAAGCAACAGAGCGTGCTTTCGCATTCAGAGTACCCGTTGAATCAAGGACATCGTTACCTGCGCCTAAGTCAATTGCCGCTGCTTGTGATGTTGCTTTTGCTGCACTCACACCCAAGGCTAATACTGATGTTGTTACACCGACATCTAGTTCAGGGCTAACCGCTGTTGCTGTAGCAGATAAGTTACCTTGATTTATAACATGATCATTACCGCTTTCATTTTCAATAATTATTTGGTTTCCGAAGTGAACATTTTCAAAACTCGTATTAATGCTGGTCGTTGATAAAACATTTGTGGCATCACCATCGGCATCAATCGCTATCGCACTTGCATCTGCTTCAGGACCACCAATTGAAATAGCCCCGCCTGTTCCACCTACTACTGAAACTGCTGCTGCAACTGCAACCGAACGCGCTTTAGCATCTAGTTTGCCAGTATTAAACAATTCATCATTGCCACCACCCAAATCAATCGCTGTTGCTTTTGATGTTGCTTTCGCAGCACTAGCTGCAGCAGCAACGCCTGCAGTCGTGTACGCAACATCAAGCTCAGGACTAACTGCTGTTGCAGTCGCTAAAATATCACCGCTGTTATCAACTGAATCATCACCGCCATCATTCTCTATAATAAATTCACTTTCAAAGTTCGCACCATCAAGCGTGGTATCGATCTTAGTTGTAACAGTAAGATTGTTCGCATCACCATCGGCATCAATACCAACCGCAGTCGCTTCGGCTTCTGGACCACCCAAAGCAATTGCCACACCTTTTCCTGTTACAGGAATATTTGCCGCGACGGCAACTGATCGGGCTTTAGCATCCAGTGTGCCTGAATTAGTTAAACTATCATCACCACCACCGAGATCAATCGCTATGGATTTTGATGTTGCTTTCGCTGCTGTAACACCGACTGAAACGCCTGTAGAAGCAAAATCAATATCAACTTCGGGGCTAACTGCTGTAGCTGTCGCATTGACATTCGCATCGTTAATCACCGTATCATCGCCGCTATCATTCTTAACGATGATTTCGTTTTTATAACTCAGTCCATCTAGCGAAGCATCAATTGCTGACGTAACACTAACATTACTCGCATCGCCATCAGCATCAATACCAACTGCATTAGCTTCAGCTTCCGGCCCCCCCAGGGAAATTGCTGCACCTTTACCCATTGTTGCAGCAACGCTTGCCGCCGCAGCTACCGAACGCGCCTTTGCATCCAGCGTACCCGAGTTATGCAATTCATCATTACCACCACCCAGATCGATCGCAGCAGCTTTTGATGTAGACTTCGCAGAGGTAATAGCAACACTTAATCCACTCATTGAGGTGGGCGCATCTACAGCAGGAGTTACTGCGGTGGCAGTGGCATTAATATGTCCGTGATTAATAACAAAGTCATTTCCACTATCATTTTCAATTAATAATTCATTTTTTAGAGAAGCACTTTCGAGATTGATAGCAATCGCTGTGCTACTAACAACACTACTAGCATCCCCATCAGCATCAATACCCACCGCAGTTGCTTCGGCTTCTGGCCCACCAATAGCCATGGCCAGACTCTTACCTGACGTTATTGGGATATTCGCGGATACAGCGACAGAACGGGCTTTCGCATCTAGTGTGCCCGCATTTCTTAACACATCATTGCCACCACCCAGATCAATCGCAATGGAATGTGTTGTGGCTTTTGCAGCAGTTATGCCAACCGATATCCCTTTCATTGACACAGGTAGATCCAACTCAGGTGTTACCGAGGTTGCAGCAGTATTAATGTTTCCCTCATTGGTAACCGTATCATCACCACTATCACTTTTTACGCGTGTTTCGTTATTGAATAAAACACCATCAAGACTGACATCGATCTCTGTTCTACTGGCAAAACTATTTCCCTCTCCATCGGCATCTACACCAATCGCAGTTGCTTCTGCTTCAGGACCACCCAATGCAATCGCGGCTTTTGAACCGGATGCCACAGGAACATTTGTGGTTGCAGCAACAGCGCGGGCTTTAACATCCAGTACACCTGTATTTATTAAACTATCATTACCATCACCCAAATCAATCGCTACTGCATGTGCTTTTGCAGTCGATTCCAGCATGGATACAGCGGCACCTTTAACACCCACTGCAACACCTAATCCCGGTGCAACCGCTGTAGCAGTAGTCTGAATTTCAGCACCATTAATTACATTATCATTACCACTGTTACTCTCTTTAAGGACTTCATTTTTAAATGAAACACCTTCAAGACTACCATCAAGTGTCGTGGTGGAAGAAAAACTGCTGCCTTCACCATCAGCATCAATGCCAACGGCTATAGCTTCTGCTTCCGTCCCACCTTTAACTATTGACTTACCTTTGCCTTGTGAAACCGATATATTGGCAACCACTGCAGTTGAGATTGCAGTTGAATTCAATAGTCCAAAATTAGTAATTTCATCATTTCCATTACCACCATCAATAGCTATCGCAGTTGATTTTGCTTTTGAAGTACTCTCGGACAACGAACCGCCTTTTAACGTGATAGCCGCACCAATTTCTCCACTGCTTGCAACGGCCACGGTATTGATCGCGGCTTCATTCGTTAATATGTCATCACCAGCAATTGTTGTTTCTTTTCTATGCTGCTTAAAACGGAGTCCATCAGCATTGATGTCAAGTTCGATTACACGTTCACTGGCAGATGCTTCGCCATCACCCGTGATACCTGTGGCAATCGCCTCTGCGGTAACCCCTCCGTCATGCAGTGCTTGCGCATCTCCGTTCTGAGAAAATGCCACCTTCAATGCACCTGCGGTCGCCACAGCATTTGCATTAAGTTCACCTGAATTCTTTACGTTGTCATCACCGGCACCAGCGTCTATGGCAACCGCACTCGCTGTTGCTTTTGAGCTAGTATCTGATTGCGCAGCACCTTCAATAGAAATTGCGACACCCACTGCACCGCTAGTCGCAGTCGCTGAAGTTTTTACCACTGTATGATTCGTTAAACTATCATCACCAGAGATAGCGGTTTCGAAACCATCTTTGCTATAACTTAGTCCGTCATATCCAATTTCAAATTGCTCTTCGCTACCAGAACTTGTTGCAACACCATCGCCTGAAATACCAGTGGCCACTGCTTCAGCAGTAGCACCACCTTCATTACTAACCTGAGATCCTTCCTTTTCGGAAAAAGTGATATTCAATGCTACTGCAGTAGCCACAGCATCTGCATTAAGCTCACCTGAATTGTCTACGTTGTCGTCACCGGCACCAGCGTCGATGGCGGTTGAATTTGCCTTTGCAGTGGAACGAGTATCTGACTGAGATGCACCCTCAATAGAAATTGCCTCACCCACTGCTCCACTCGTTGCAACCGATGTTGTAGTTATACTTGCAGTATTAATTATTAAGTCTTCTCCTTCTAAAGCCGATTGGTTACTCCTATCGTCATAACTTACTCCCTCATTATCCACTTTAAATTTAGTTTCATTACTGATACTACTTGCTCCACCATCACCACTAAGACCCGTTGCAACAGCTTCAGCAGTAGCGCCACCTTCATGTGACCCGAGCGCATCTCCCGACAAGGTAACGGCACCATTCACTGCTCCCGCTGTAGCCGAGGCGATACTGATAAGCTCACCTACATTTGTAATGCTGTCATCACCAGCTCCCCCATCAATAGCTACTGCACTTGCTTTCGCTGTAGAAGTTGTATTTGATCGGGCGGCACCTTCACTTGAAATCGAGACATCAAATGCACCACTAATTGCATCAGCCCTGGCTGTGATATTAGCTTCGTTCGACAAGCTATCTTCACCTGCTACCGCTTTTTCACTATTACGCTTTTCTATATCTAGTTTAGCTATACCAATTTCAAATTTCCCTTCACTGCTACTACTACTCGCTTCACCATCACCACTTAATCCCTTGGCTATTGCTTCTGCACTGGCTCCGCCCTCATGTGAACCCTGTGCATCACCACTTAAAGAAAAAGCAGCATTCAATGCACCTGCGGTCGCCACAGCATTTGCATTAAGTTCACCTGAATTCTTTACGTTGTCATCACCGGCACCAGCGTCTATGGCAACCGCACTCGCTGTTGCTTTTGAGCTAGTATCTGATTGCGCAGCACCTTCAATGGAAATTGATGCACCCAATGCACCACTAGTTGCAATAGATTTTGCAGTGATAACGGCATTATTCATTACGTTATCATCACCTTCTACAACTGTTTCGCTACTTTGAGTTAATGAACGTACGGCTTTACGACTGAGCACTAATGCCGAATCACTTTCGTTACTGGAAGCCCCACCATCACCGGTTATTCCAGTGGCAATTGATTCGGCATTAGTTCCTCCCTCGTGAGTGACTTGCGCATTACCGCTAGATGAAAAAGAAAAATTCATTGCACCCGCAGTGGCCACAGCTTCGCTAATAATTTCGCCTTCATTTGTGATATCGTCATCACCCCCACCACCATCGATGGCAATCGCAGTACTTTTAGCCTCAGTTACAGAATCAGCAAGGGCTGCATCTTCAATTGACATGGTACCGGCACCAGCGAGACTAAGAGACTCTGCATTAACCTGGATTAGACCTTTATTATTAATCGTGTCATCACCTGCTGAACTATTTATTCCATTGGCGGATGCGTCACTACTTACTCCGCTAATCGACTTAAATAGCGCTTTATTTCCTGCGGCAACTGTACCGAACAATCCTGAAGCGACGGCACTGGCTGATGAAGAAAGTGTGCCACTATTATTAATAACGTCATCACCTGAACCACCATCAATAGCAGTTGCTTGAGCGATGGCTGTTGTTGTGGTGTCAGCTGGACGTCTGCCTTGGATTGAAAGCGTTACTTCCCCCGTTAACGCTGTAGAACTAGCATTAGTTTCAATCGTTCCTGTATTAATAATAGTATCGTCTTGATCACCGCCATTTATTGAGATCGCCTTGGCATCGCTTCGCGCGTATGAAATCCCCCCTGAAAGAGTGAAAGCAGTCGCATCTGCTGATGTTGTTATGGTGCCTGAATTTTCTATCGAGTCCTGATCTTCTGCACCATCGATTCCAGTCGCTTGAGCATCTGCAAAACGGATAAACGTTGAAGTACTTGTTGTATTTATCTCACCATTATTACGAATGGTGTCATTACCTTCATCACCGGAAATACCAGTAGCGTAAATAGCGTCACCGGAAAAAACACCTTTTAGAATATTACTCGTAACCTTATTAGAAACATCCAACGAGCCATTATTGGTAATAATATCGTCACCTTTACCACCCGAAATCCCAGTGGTTAGTATCGTGATATTGGGTGTTAGATGTTTACGATAATCACTTAACTCTGGCGCACCATTCTTACGACGTGAATTGCTGTGGTTAGACTTATTTTTACCCTGTTTAGTATTTTCGCTGGCTCTAATTAGATCGATATTAATATCGCCATTGCTGGTTATAGTGTCATCACCATTACTACCGTCTATTCCAATAATAGGTTTATTTTTTTTAATACTGGATGCAACAATATTAATGCTGTCGCTGGAAGAAAGAACTATTATATTATCTCTATCTTTTTTCTTGTGATTATGTTCTTCGCCATCACATAATCTTATTGTTTTTTTATGTTTTGTTTTAATGTTATCTGGTGATTCACATTCATCCTTATCTCTATCACTGATAGCTTGTTTATTCTTACTGGAAATTGACTGCTTAGCCATGACAGATAATGGGCTAAGCAAAAATACCATCATCACAAACATGATGTATCTGCATTTCACGCTATTAATATTTGATACTTTCAACATGTTGGAATTCTTCTTATATTTATTATTTTGATAGCCGTTATTGATGGGATAATTAAAGGCTTTAAATGGAAGTGAAAGAAAAACTAACAATAACTTTATTATTTTTTTTCGCTGAGCTTCCATACTATTAACTCCTTAAGTAAGCTAAGCACCAATAATTACTATAGGTACTTATTTTCACGATACTTTACTGCTGCACATTTCATTCTACAATCGCTCAATTGATGTAGAATAGGTGCATAACTAGTCCATATGAACTAGAATTTCACTCAATAAAAAATGATAGTGAGAAGTTAAATATGGATATTCTACTCATAGACGATCACCCTCTGTTCCGCGCGGGTATTGCAGGGATACTCCATACTCTGACTGACCAAGTCCGGCTTATAGAAGTTAATAGTTGTGAAGAAGCTTTAAAATGCTTAGCTAAGCAAGAGGACTTTGATTTAATTTTGCTTGATCTGAATCTGCCAGGTATTGATGGATTATCAGGACTAAATAAAATACGTAGCTGTATTCCAACAGCTCCTATCGTAATACTATCTGCTTCTGAAAATCACTCTCATATAAAAGATGCTATTTCTCAAGGTGCCAAAGGTTTCATTCCTAAATCTGCAGATAGTGAAGTCATTATCAATGCACTTCGCCTCGTATTATCCGGCGGTGTTTATTTACCTATGGCCGTTTTTAATGAAGATACAACAAATAAGCCGGCTAAAAAATTTAAGAATCATAATGGTGACACACTGACAAAACGCCAACATGAAGTTTTATTATTATTGGTACAAGGTAAAACAAATAAATCTATCGCTAAAACCTTAACGATGGCAGAAAATACCGTTCGAGTTCATGTCGTAGCTATTCTAAGATTTCTTAATGTAAATAATCGTACTGAGGCAACTTACGCCGCTAAACAAAAAGGGCTTATATAGTTTATTTTTTTACCAGATATATACAAATTAAAAATATATATTTGTAATTTAAAAGAAGAATGTTTGACCCCCAAACGCCAATCCGATAAGGTCGCTTCCTCAACAAAACACCTAACTATTAGGCGATATTATGAAAGTTCTCGTTATTGGCGGCGGTGGCCGTGAACATGCATTAGCATGGAAAGCAGCTCAATCTGATTCAGTTTCGAAAGT
>Ga0224506_10000843_pt1 | contig 23657 bp, 27 predicted proteins | sample SF_Jan12_sed_USG_2_FD_169108 | JGI IMG/M metagenome (GOLD analysis project Ga0224506, IMG submission 169108) | Sediment microbial communities from San Francisco Bay, California, United States - SF_Jan12_sed_USGS_8_1 | ecosystem: Environmental > Aquatic > Marine > Sediment | place: USA... | reverse complement strand
CATTTGCCACACAACCATCCCACTTGTACCAATTATTTTTCCATTGTATTCTGCTAGCCAAGCAATGAAATAATTGGAAGGAATTGCTTCAGAGAAATACTCTTGTAACGCTTTTCTTAGAATTTCACTCGCATAATCTTGTGGATGATTGTAAAGCTCGTTCAAGAATCGAACTCTATAATCAATTAAAATTTCAATATCATCGATATTAGCCCGACGGTATTTTATTCTATCATTTTCAATTTCCATTATTTGCCCTCCTTTGGCTGATTGGCGATTTCGTCTAAGACGTAGTTAGACGAAACTTCATATAAACTGTGCATGAGGGGTTATCTTGTTTTCATTTTCGTTTTCTGGATAGCATTGAATTTTCGCGATTGCAAACTTACGCAGGCGCATTTACGTAAAGCGGGTCCTTCGTTTGATGGTGGAGCTTGGTCGCTTTTCAGTGTGCATCAAGCCCGTTCTAATTGGGCTCCCTCTCTTTATCGTCGGTATTACTATTAGTTACCGTTGATGGTCTTCTAACTAATATAGGCTGGTGATAATGCTGATATATCCTTATGCGCGTTAAGGTTAAATTATCAGAAGTATATCAAGTGTATCCATGAACCTCAAAACCGTGCTAGGCGCAATTGCTATTGCAGTTCTTTTCTTCTTCGGTATCATATTTGCTCTAGCCTCGACCTATGCACCCACAAGACTGATCGTCGCTGCTCTGTTGTTTGTTGTCAGCTTCGGAATTGCTTACTATATAACTCGAAAGCCAAAGACGATAATCCAGAGGTTGGAACTGTCAGGGCAGATGAAAGCCGTTGCGCTCAAGTGTCCCAACTGCTCAGCTTCTGTAAACGCAAACAAGATCAAAATTGTGTCCGGCGTGCCGTACGCAACATGCCCTTACTGTGGACAAACTTTTGAGATAACCGAGGAACCAAAATGGTGAAGAACCGTTCTTTGCTGGTCACATTATCTGTCGTATTCATCTTAATGATGTTTATAGGCACTGCAACAGCGCAGAGAGAGTATCATCTGGAACACGAATGGGCAAAAATATGGATAAACCAAAACGGTAGCATAGACTTACTCTACGACATCAGCATAAAACTCGATTCTGGTCCCAGCATAAACTATGTATACATTGGTCAACCAAAACGCGACTTCACAAAAGGAATAGCCATGGACCAATACGGTCACACGCTTGTAGCTTCTGATGCGAGTTCTGGAAGCGATTACAAGGTGCAAGTCAACCTTTACGAGCCCCTAACGGCTGGGCAAACTGTGAGATTCAACCTCACCACAAACGTTGCCCGCATGATATACGAAGATACGACTGAAAACGTTGGCATGAAATTCAAACCGACTTGGTGGGAAGAAGCAAGCGTCCTCGACCTTCAAGTGCAGATTGTTTTGCCTCCCGGGGTCACCGCAGATAACGTAACAACAACAAAAGAACTTTGGAACGGCACATTTCCTGAAGATGATCGATTATCAATTTTCTGGCAAAGAGGAAATCTTTCGCCGAATCAGAAATACACTTTTGGAGTTTCTTTTCCTAAGGAGTATGTGCAGAGTTACGTGAGACGGCCGACTGGTGTAGTCGCTTTTTTGCAACAATATGGGCCTGCCCTCTTGATATTTGTAGTCTCAATCGGTGTGATAGGCGCCGTTGTCTTTGTGGCTCGCAAGAGACCATATCTGTTGCCTAAAATAAGCATGGAAACCCTCGGAATAAGGCACGGTTTGACAGCCGTAGAAGCTTCATATCTTCTCGATGTAAAGCCGACAGAAATAGTCACGGAGATCCTCTACAGTCTCTTGCAGAAGAGGGCCATATGGGTTGAGTCAACAACTCCCTCGCTCAAACTGGAAATCATGCAACCATTTCGGAACAAGACTGGGACGCCCGAAACCCCTCTCCGATACTATGAAATCGACTTTCTCAACGCAATAAAAGAAGACGGGATCCTCGACGAAGAGAAACTGGCGCAAACAGTAGTGTTTCTCAGAGACACTATCGAAGAAAAACTGCGTGGATACTGCAGGCGCGACACAATCGACTACTACAGAAAAATCGTGGCGAAAGCTTGGGAACAAGTGGAACAGGCAGGGACACCAGAGTTAGCCTCGAAAGCTTACGACGAACAACTTTTGTGGCTGTTTCTCGACCCAAACCATCAATCGCGCACCCAAACGGCATTCCGTGACAAAGCCTTCGAACCAAGCCCATTCTGGCTATGGTACTGGTATAGCTATCGATACTATCATCCCAAACCTACATACAAACCAAACATAACAACACCATCCAAAGCAGCAAAACCGCCCACGATTCCTGGCGCAGATTTCGCGAACAACATTGCAACGGCTGTGGAAAACACCTCAAACAAAATTGTTACCAACCTCGAAAAATTCGCCAACGCAATCGTCCCTATGCCGACTGTTGCAAAGGCTTCCGCAAAACCGGCTCATCATAGGTCAAGTTGTGTGTGTGCTTGTGCGGCCTGCGCGTGCGTATGTGCTTGCGTATCGTGCGCTTGCGCCTGTGCTGGTGGAGGGGTGGGCTGAAGGGGGCAGTTTGGGATTATGAGCTTTGTACGTAAGGTGTTTCGTGCGTCTAAGATTCCTCAAGGCCGGTACACTTATCGGGGAAGAGGCGATTTCACGGGTTTGGCTCTTCAGCTTCGTGTGGAGCCAGATGGTCGGGGACTGTTAGTCATTAATGCCAACACTGTTCTGTATCTGAACGAGACAGCTACGGCACATGCTTTCTTTTTCATGCAAGGAATGACGACGGATGAAGCTATTAAAAAAATCAGGCGCATGTATCGGGTGAACAAGAAAACGGCGAGGGATGACTATGAGAGGCTAATTTACACCGTGAGCACGTTGGCGCAGACTGAGGAAGTCTGTCCAGTGTCTTTTCTCGACGTAGAGCGAGTGGAACCTTTCACCCAAGAGTTTTCAGCTCCCTTACGTGTGGATTTGGCGCTTACTTTTAGGTGCCAGAACAATTGTGTTCACTGCTACGCTGGTGGACCCCATGAGACTTCTGAGCTTACCACGGAACAATGGAAAGAAGTCATTGACCGCCTTCACCAAATCGGTGTATTCATATTGACCTTCACAGGAGGCGAACCAACCTTGCGTGAAGACTTGCCGGAACTGTTGCTTTACGGGCAAAACAAGGGCATAGTCACCGGGCTTATCACCAATGGCAGAAAACTGAGAGACAAAACGTATGTTGAAACCCTTGAGAAAACTGGACTAGACTTCATTCAGGTGACTCTTGAATCACACAAGCCCAAAATTCATGACCTGATTACAGCGACCAAGGGAAGTTGGAAAGAAACCGTCGCTGGAATCAAAAATATAATTCCAACACAGATCTACGCGACCACAAACACCACCCTTAGCAAATACAACGCATCGGACTTCTTGGAAACAATAGACTTCCTAAAAGAACTCGGAGTTGCCGCTTTTGGATGCAACAGCCTGATCTACTCGGGAAAGGCCAACGCGATGAGCGAAGAATTCGTCTTACCACTCGAGACGCTGAGAGAGCTTTTACCCAAGATCCATGACAAAGCGAATCAGCTGGGATTGAAGTTTCTATGGTATACTCCAACTCAATATTGCCGCCTTGACCCAGTTCAACTAGGCTTGGGCGTCAAATCGTGCACAGCGGCGATGATCAACATGTGCATTGGGCCAAATGGCGACGTTTATCCATGTCAGAGCTACTTTGAGAGCCTCGGTAACATCCTTAAAGATGATTGGCAAAAAATCTGGAACCACCCGTTTGCGGTGCGAATAAGAAAGAGAGAATACACGGAGCTAAAATGCAAGGACTGTCCACAACTGCAAATCTGCGGAGGAGGATGCCCACTGGAACTCCAGAAAAAGAACTTCATTTGCGCCGAAACTCAGTAGACCTATACATGTTTACACGTGCTTTTGGAAATCATATAAAGTATAGAAAAAATAGGCATTCGCGGGAGATTCTTCACTAGCATGTGAAAAGGCAAAATACTAAAGTTTTGGAACAACGCTCAAGTATAGTTCCATAAAGTTGAAGCGGAAAAAGCAAAGACAAGGAGTATACTTGAAACAAATGGAACATAAGAAACTTGAAGCAATAACCGATCGCATATTTCTAGTTCAAGGAAAAAATAAAGGAAGGTTTCCTTATTCCCATTCTATTCTTATTTTAGATGAAGATATCGTGTTGGTGGATACAGGTTGCGGCGTAGATTCCCTCAAAAGACTTAGGAAAGAATACGATGTAAGCTATGTTATTAACTCTCACACTCATCCCGATCATTCTGCAGGAAACTGGGTGCTTACGGGTGTGCCTATCTATGTACCGGAAGAAGGATTTGAAACAAGCGGGGATTTAATAGCTCTTTCTAGAAGATTCGTAAACAAAGAGCTTGTTCAAGAATGGCAAAAATTTGTTAAAGAGACAATGAATTTTAAGAATTGCAGACCAACCAACAGTTACAACAGTAGAACAACGTTTAAATTCGGTAAAATAACTTTCGAATCCATCCACACGTCAGGACACACTAAGGATCACTATTGCTTTTGCGAGCCAAGAGAAAGAATTCTCTTTTCATTTGACTACGATTTGACATCTTTTCCTTGGTATGGTCACAGAGAATCAAGTATTCCCGAGTTTAAAGATTCAGTGAAGAAGCTTGAACTTTTGTCACCAAAAATTGTGGTGTCATCCCATAGAGGAGTAATCGCTGAGAATATCGATGCTGAGTTTGACAGGTTTTACAAAATTTTTAGTGAAAGAGATGGAAAAATTCTGGCTCTACTAGAAAACGGAAAAACCATCGATCAACTTGTGGAATACGCTCCGATTTACGGCAAGTTTTCCTATGCTGAATCAATACTCCGCTATTGGGAAAGTGAAATGATTAACAAACACTTGAAAGAGTTGGAAACCGATGGCATAATAGAAAAGCGCGGAAAAGTCTACATGAGAAAGTCTTTCTGAATCTTGAAATAATTAGCGAAAGAGAACCGTTCGCGGGAAAAGAAATAATACCTTTGCCACCTTGACTTACTGTTGGAAGTTTATCTCATGCCCGCCAACCTTCCAGCAGAGGCCAAACACAAATGGAGAGAAGCTTCTGAGACAAGAAGACCTGAAGAGAAAATCGAGAAACTCCAAGAATTCCTAAGCCTTGTTCCCAAGCATAAGGGTACAGAAAACCTGAGAGCCCAAGTTAAGAGAAAAATTGCCATACTTCGAAAGGAGATCGCTGAGAAGAAACGCAAGAAAGCTGGAGTAGGCGGACCTAAATTCTTCGTCGAAAAGGAAGGAGACGCCCAAATCGTAATTTTAGGACCTACCAACGTTGGACGCAGCAGTCTTCTCTCGCTTTTAACCAACGCCAAAGTGGAAATTTCCAACTATCTATATACCACCAAGGAGCCCACGCCCGGCATGTTCCAGCACCAAGACCTACAGTTGCAGATAGTAGAGGCGCCGGCTTTAATGGAAGGCTCCGCAGATAGGGGAACTTGGGGGCTCCAAACCTTAACCGCGGCGAGAAACGCTGACGGTCTTCTTCTCATGATCGATTTATCCCAAGATCCTGTTGAACAATTCTCTCTGATTTCGCGGGAATTGGATAAAGCAAGGATTCTCACACGAAAACCCAAAGCCAGAGTTGAGATCGAACGAAAGTACATGGGTGCCGGATTAAAAATCATCATACTAGGCCACCTAGTTGACTGTACTTCAAAAGATGTGGAGCAACTTCTCAAAAGCTATGGAATACGCGATGCCGCTGTCAAGATTCAAGGCGAAGCCACAATAGATGATGTTGAAGACGCCGTCTTCGAGGGGACAGTGTATAGACCCGCCGTCATCATAGCCAACAAGGCAGATATTCCCAACGCTACTGAAAGAATTGAACAACTGAAGGGTCTTGTTGGAGAAGAAATGAAGATTCTTCCAGTGTCTTGCGAAGCCAAATTTGGACTGGATAAGCTTGGTTCCGAAATATTTGAGATGCTGGATATCATTCGGGTTTACACCAAAGAACCCAACGATAGATTTCCATCCGAGAAACCCTTCACCGTCAGAAAGGGATCCACTGTTTTTGATTTGGCGAGGCGGATTCACAGCGACTTCTACAAGCAGTTTTCCTACGCAAAAGTCTGGTCAAAGCGGCTGCGCTTCAGTCCACAAAAAGTTGGAGGAACCTTTACCCTCGAAGATGGCGACACAGTTGAAATCCACATGAAATGAACGCCACGCCCTGGGCGCGCATGCCCGATTACGCACGATTTTCATTTGGTTTCTGTTTTTCTTGGATTTCAACCCTAGAGGTGGGAACAAATATTTCTAAGTGGTCGGGATAAACAGTATAAACCATCTTGCTTTTGGTCCAGACTGCTTCGAAGAAGGGAAAGTCCTTAGTTTTTGTTTTCTTGCGTTTTTCCCTTCTCTTTCCAAGATAGGAAACGATTGCCAGAAACAGAAAGAACTCTCCGAAGATAAGCATTATCAAAGCAAAGTCAATAAGCCCCACAATATTTCGCTTCAGTTATTACTCATTCTCTTGAGTAACTTAAATTTTGCGCATGCATGATTTTGAGAATATTTTACTTCCGATATGTACGCCTAGATACAGAAAGAGGGGATATGTTGCGAATAGCATCACAGCAACAATGTTTAACGTGCACAACGGATTCGCGTAGGTAACGGAAACGTCTATCGGAGGCTTCAAGCCAATTAATTCTGCGCCAGAGTTCCACATAAAATGGCGTCCACTTCCCGCTTTTCCCAGCCAAGGGAAGTCAAGGTAATCCAGATATAGTAGTCCACTGATGGACCAGAAGAGGGCGACAGTGACCACTGATAAAATAAGTACCGGTTTCCTCAAGATCCTATGAAGAAATCTTTCAGCCAGAAACACTATGGCAACGCCTATAACAATTAGAAATAGTGGGTCAAGAAGAAAGCTCATGACCCTACGCTCCTGGAATATGCAGGTTCCATCTATAGCCACCCTTCATCTTTGTACCATCTTATGGTTTCCTTCAAACCTTCTTTTGTATCTGGGTAAACCAGTTTGTAGCCTAAATCCTTTATTTTCGAGTTGTCTAGCCAATAATCATGGAAGAGATATTTTACTGCATCCCTCTCAAGCGCAGGTTTCTTGCCCTTCAACTTTGCCTTCCACTCAGACCACCAAGCCATGAAATTGATCAATAAAGCTGGAATGTGAAATTTGTGTATTTTCACGTCCAGAAGTTCAGCCACATACAGCAAGAGCTCCTCGTTTGTGTAATGAGAGTCGTCGGCAACATTATACGATTCACCAACTGCCTCCTTCCGACCGGCCAAGAAAAGGGCGGAGCCTACTACATCCTTTACGTGCACAAAGGTGCCCGTAGTTTTTCCACTGCCAGGAATCGCTTGAAGTTCTCCTCTTGCCAACATAAAAATTGGTATCATCGCTCCATACCTGCTCCGAGGACCATAAACCAATGCAGGCCTTATCACTGTTACTGGCAAGCCGTACTTTCTATGGAATTCAAGTGCTGTTTGTTCCTGTATCCATTTCGCCTTCTCGTAATTGTTAGATGGTTCTATAGGGGAGGTCTCTTTTGTTGGGAGTTCTTTCGAAATGCCGTAAATCGCGCCGGAGCTCCAATGCACGACGATTTCTGGGTTGGTTTCGAGAGCTACTTCACAGAGGTTTTTGGTGCCTTCCACGTTTACTTGGTATAGAATATCCCACGGAGCTGAATAGTCGAAAACCGAGGCTGTGTGAAAAACGTAATCCGCCTCCTGAAGTACTGGTCGCAAAGTTTCTTTCCTTGTAAGGTCCGCCGCAACAAACTCCACTCCGAGCCTATCCACGTAACTGCAATCTGCACTTTTCAAGTCCGTCGCTCTGACCTTTATTCCTCTTTCTATCAAAAGATCTAACATGTGTGAACCGACGAACCCGCATGCGCCTGTCACAATGGCCAACTTTTCGGCTAAAGGCTCCCCCTCCAACACCACGACGCTTTTTAAACATATAAAACTGAAGAATTGATAGTGCTTTCTATCCTACTTATGGCATGGTAAGATGTTTGTTCTGTTTAGATTAACTGAAATGTGCGTGCGTAAGCGGCTGAATTTTGGAAAGTGTAGCTTCATAGGTATCCGTATTGGGTTAGATAAGACTTGATGTATTCAACTGCTCTGTCTTTTGGTCTGTAAATCCCAAAGTGTCCCTCTGCAAGAACATCAAAATCCAAATCCATAAGTTTCTTCATGGATTCAGCCCAGTCTGAAATATTGGAGCGAAACTGAGGCATAAATGGGCCATGAACATCTTGCGCGAACAAGATATTACCATCCGAAGTGTTGAGAAGTATCGAAATGCTTCCCGGCGTATGACCAGGCGTATGAAACCATCTGAAGGTCTTGTTTCCTACCGAAAGATCTCCCTCAGAGCCTGAAAGCTTAACATTCACTTTGCACGGGATCAATTTTTGATTATACCAGACAGCGCCTGTCAGTTCCGGATCCGCCCTTTCCAAAGCATCGCTATCCAACTCGTGTGCCACGGTTTTGCATCCATATTTTTCCTGAAAAGAAGCGGCGCCTCCAACATGGTCTATATGAGAATGGGTAATGAATAAAGTTGAAATGTCCTTTGGGTTTAGGCCCACCTTTCTAATGTTTTTGCAGATTTTACCTATATTTGCGCTTACACCGGCGTCAATGAGCGTCAACTCACTTTTACAGTCTGCAAGGTAAACCATGCAATCTCCCGGATTCGACATATCGGAACTTCCGACCAAGTAAACTTGAGGAAGAATTCTAAACTTATTCTGCATGGAAGCTTTTCTCCCTCCACTATACAAAAAGCTTGTCCTTTCATAGCGTAAGCAAAATTTTGGCGAATACTGTGGCAGGCTATTGCGAATAATCTCAGTGAGTGTGACCAATCCCAATACTGGTCAAAGACTCCGAGATTCGCTATCGCCTCTTCCCGTATTCGCCGTGCGATATTTTTGAAAGACTTGCCTTTATCATTTGCGAATTACAAATAATAATTTCGTGCGACTATTTTTCTTTCACTTTTTGGCGTCGGCTACAATCCAATCTGCATTCTAGGCATGCTGAACAGTTGCTCGGATTTACAACGATGGGGCGATCTTCAAACCATTCTAGAACGCTGAAAGTACAGCTATTCTTTGTTGTCTTTAACGCAACCACGCATACGCTGTTAGAGTATAAATATTCCTCGCTTTGAAGAGGGGTTTGAATAATCTTTCGTGTGTGTAGTATTCAATTACACGCATGAATTCTTAGTTTATACCACAAATTTTCATTTTGTGACTTCACATAAGAACGTTGATAGAGTTTCTGGTATAGATTACTTGCATGAAAAGGCAGAAGAATCTAGGCATAATGAAACTCTTGCGTATTTGATGTTTATGGCAGGTGCAATTTTCTTTGTAGGAGGATTACTTGAAACCGTTATCATAATCGAAAATCCTGACTGGTTTTTATTTTTTCCATACAAGATTACGCCTCATGCCTACAGTCTCCTAGGTTTGTCTATGGTGCTTAGTGGATTCACGTTGCTGGTCCTTGGAATAGTTTTGGGTGTTCACTATGCGTTGGATAGAGCAGGGTATATGAATCAACTGAAGGAAGCTTATGCGGACAAGGTAAGCAAAGAATGGAATAGACCTTCCATTAGTCGTGAACTAAAGGTTTCCTCCGTAAAGCGACTTAGTAAAAAAGAGACCAACGAATTGAATGAGTGCGCATCATTCCTCATGGAAAAACAAGGTTTGGACGAAGTTGATGCTAGGAGTTACTGCGAAATGCTTGGCAACCGATGGCGCGAATTAGTTGAGCCTAGCGAAAAAACATGAACTCCTACGAGAAAAGTTTCCAAGCGCAATTGTTGATGAATACGCCAACAAAAAAGATTAGTTCTCCCGTGAGGCACAACGTTCCTGCGAATATGGAACACCTAGTGTATTCACATGTCATCCACACCAGCAGAATCGAAAGGAAAAACAGAATCAGGTATGTTCGAGACAGTCCCACCTTCTGTGTCATGATAATGGCTAAGGGATTTTTCTCTTCGTACCTCTCTGGGTCATACGCTTGCAAAAGATGGTATGACATCATCTTCTCCAACGCGCTGAACAATAAGATTGTTAATGATAAGACTTCGTGCATACCGGCTCTCTAGGAGGTTGTGTTTCCATTCACTTAATGGATGTTCCATAAGACAAAATATGTCGTCTCTGGTGATATCTCCCGCAAATTTCCCCGCGCGCGCGCAAAAGCTTTTTAGAAGCTAGACATTAACAATGGGCAATCTCAGGAGGAAAAAACGTCAACATGCCCATGAACTTCGCCATGATCACAGCTACAGGAAAGGACAAGCCAGGTTTGACCGCGGAGATTACAGACGTCATAGCCCGCGCAAACGGGAACATCGTTGACATTGAAGCTTTCAGCATGAGAGGCCTCTTCGCCATTTTCATGATAGTGGACTGCCGCTCCATTACGATACCCTTTGAGAGCCTTGAATCTCAGCTTCTAGACATTGGAAGGGAAATAGGCTTGGAAGTCATCATAGAACCCTATGTAGCGGGACGACGGAAGAGCGGCAAAAAACTCGTGTTCTTAACAACCCTTGGAAAGGACAGACCAGGCATTGTGGCAAGAATTTCGAGGTTCCTCTCCCAAAGCAAAGCAAACATAGAGCGGATACGGATGATCGCTTACGCTGAATTGAATGCCATGGAAATACTGATCGACATCAACGACATCTCCTTGTCTCTTGAGAACTTCAAAAAAAATCTAGATAAAGCGTGTGAAGACGTTGGACAGGACGTGGTCTTCCAAACAGAAACCGTTTTCCGAAGGCCCAAGAGACTAATAGTCTTCGATGTGGACGGCACACTAATCGACTCCGAAATGATCGATGAGTTAGCTAAGGCAGCCGGAGTCGGCAGAAAAGTGAGCGAGATCACATTGAGGGCGATGAACGGTGAAATTGAATTCAAACAAGCCTTAATGGAAAGAGCAAGGCTACTGAAAGGCCTGGACGTCGAGGTTCTTGAAACTATAGCCGAAAACCTACAGATAACCCCCAGCGCGGAAGAACTGATAAACGCGCTAAAGGCCTTAGGATATAAAATTGCCCTAATCTCAGGAGGCTTCACACACTTTGTTGAAAAGATCAAGGAAAAACTCGGCATCGACTATGCGTACGCCAACAGACTCGTTATCAAAGACGGAAAACTAACTGGCGAGCTGGTAAAGCCAATAATCGATGCTGAACGAAAGGCCAAGTTGATACGTGATATAGCTGAGAAAGAAAACCTCTTGATGGAAGAAATAGTTGCTGTAGGAGACGGAGCAAACGACAGATTTATGCTCCAAAACTCAGGATTGGGAATAGCGCTTTATCCTAAAGAGATCCTACAGAAAGTGGCAGACGGTATAATAACAAAGGAGAACCTCGCGGGCATTCTCTACTGTCTAGGTGCACCAGAAGAGAAGTTAGAGAAAGTAGTTGTTTCCAAGAGACACAAAAAATGAAACCGCAAGACTGCGCACGCTTTGAATTTGTCCGCTTCAGCAAGCAAGAGTGTTTTGCCATCTACACAAAACGGAAGTAGAGTAGTATATAGAGACGAAAGTAGCTGTATCCGCCAAAATACATTGTCTTCTGAGGGCCAACAGAAAAAGAACAGCGATTGCGCAAAAAGGATTAAATCATAGAACCCCATCTTGTTTCAACATCATTATGAGGGAGAAACAAAATGGTTTTAGAAACAAACATTCTACTCACTGAAGAAGAGGCCAAACTCAGAGACGAAATCAAAGACTTCGTAAAGAGCATTGACCCCGACTACATGAGGGCGATGGAAGCCGAAGAGATCGACTACCCCAAAGAAGCTCTAAAAGAGATGGCTAGGCGAAAGATACTTGGACTTAGGTTCCCGAGAAAGTATGGGGGAAGAGAGCTAAACTGGGTCTCAGACTGCTTGGCCGTGGAGGAAATCTCAGTTATGGGGCCTGGACTTGGTTGCGTCTACTCCATGCCAATTATTGTGGGTGAGGCTTTGACTGCCTTTGGAACAGAGGAGCAAAAGAAAAAATACCTCATACCCATCTTGAAGGGAGAAATAACCTCCGCTGAAGGGCTGACAGAGCCTCGAGGCGGCTCAGACTTCTTCGGAACCATAACCACGGCGGAGAAACATAATGGAATCTACGTACTTAATGGTGAGAAACGCTTCATTGCAGGGGCCGTAGTAGCTGACCTGTTCCTTCTCTACGCCAGAACCGATCCTAAGGCTCCAGGCAATCAGGCTCTAAGCGCCTTTCTTGTAGAGAAAGACATGGGTGTGGAAATTGCAGAAAGATACGGGCTAATGGGCTTCCATGGTATGGGAACCGCGAGAATCCTTTTGAAGGATGTGGAGGTCCCTGAGGAAAACCTCTTGCTCGGAGAGAATACAGGCGCCTTGGTTTTCAACCGCATGATGGTTCCAGAAAGATTGACGTCAGCCGCAGGTTCCCTAGGTATGAGAGCGGTTCTGGAAACAGCTATGAAATACAGTGACAAGAGAAAGGCCTTCGGAGCCAAAATCAGACGATTTGAGGGCGTAAGCTTCAAGGTGGCTGAATGCCTAACCAAGCTGGACGCGGCACGCGGTCTAGTTCATATTGCAGCGAAGCACGCTGACTTGGATCCGGACGCAAGGGAAACGAGGAGACTTGTTTCTGAGGCCAAACTCTTCGCTACGCAAACAGCTTGGGAAGTCGTGAACGACGCCATGCAAATCTTAGGCGGGATAGGATACACCTACGTCTACCCCGTTGAGAAGGCGCTTCGAGACACTAGGCTAGGATTGATTTGGACAGGTTCCAACGAAGTCATGAAGATGCTAGTTCAACACGAAGCCTACAAAAAACTTTTAGCTGAAGAAGGCAAAGACCGAGACTTAGAGTTAGATGCCATAGAAGCACATAAGGTGGCTGAGAAAGTCTTCGAGTAAAGAATACCCCTCTGAAAATCCTCTCTTTTTTCCGAGCTTGCGCAAATTCTATCTTTCTAAGAGTTCTCAAAAACCGAGGACAAACTTACGTGAAAGAGGAGTGTAACAGGCGGATGGACAAAGAACATAGAGTTATACTTGAATACATGGAGCAGTGCCAGTAGAGAAGCCTACGCTGATGCTATCGAAAACGCAAGGAAAACGAAAAACAGCGAATAACTCCGAACCTTATATAATTACAAAAAGCCCAAGGGTCTGCCGCATTAACATTGATCAAAAAGAGAACAAGAAACGATTTCTTATGCCTTCTTTTCTTTGAAAAAGATGTTCTAGATTGCTAACCGCCTAGCCTGTTCAAGATATCCCCTCAGAAGTGGAATTATTTCTTTTTCGAAAAAGACGAAACAAACCGAATTCAAGAAATATTTAAGTAAACGACGCAAAAAGAGCCCCCAGAAATGTTCCCAAAACGTCTTTCATATGCTCAATTCCCTTGGAGATCATTGCAGAAAGAGCGAACGATAATCGTATGCTGGTGCAGGTTTAAATAATAATGAGTGTTGTTCTAAAATGCTGCTATAGAAAGTGGTGTGAAGGCTTTGATGGATTCAGACTTTGAAATTAACGAGCACTGCTACCAGATAGATACGAAGCAATGGACTTTGCCAAAAGTTGGAGTAGTCTACGCTGTCAAGAGCGAGAAAACCTTCCTTATAGACACGGGGACAAGTCAAACAAACGAAAAAATCCTGAGTACGCTCGCGGAGTTCAAGATAACCCCAGAGTCCATAAACACCATAATCGTAACTCACGAGCACTACGACCACGGGGCTGGAGCAATAGGACTCCTTAAGAAGATGCCCAACGCGTTCGTTTCCGCTTCTGAAAAAACAGCCGAAATATTGAGAAACCCAACAGAGTTTTTCGAAACAACCAAAAGACACTACGGCGACGCTGCTGTGCTTGTGAGCGACTACCCTCCAGTTCGCGATGTTCAGGTAGTTGAGGAAGGGAACAGATTCGACCTTGGGAGCGGCGTCTCACTTGAAGTTGTAGCTCTTCCAGGGCACACCCCTGGGAGCATAGGGCTCTTTGAGCCGAAAACGAAGACATTCTTCGCTGGGGACGCTGTGTGTAACTACAATGAGGAGTTCGAGTTCTACATGCCCCCGTCGTTCCCTGAACTCTTCGACTACGAAAACTACCTCAAATCCTTAGATAAGATGCAAGGGATAGACTTCGAGTACCTCTGCATGGGACACTTCGGCACCCAGAAGCAACCTAAGGCCAAGCAAATCATCAAGAAGGCGGCTGAGGTTGCTAAGGAGTGGAAGGACATTATAGTAGATATCTACGGGAAGACGAAGAGTGAAGCGCGGGTCTACAACGCCCTCTTGGAGAGGGCCGGAGACAATGAGTACATTAAGAGCTTTCCAGACTTCATAAGGAGAAGTATTCTCGGCCAGCTCATAAGAGGCTATGTGCTGTCGCTAAAGCTTTAACCCGTTGAACCAACAATGCACGCGTGTAAAATTAAACTCAATGTTAACGCGTTCTCTTCCGCTCCCTGAGACTTGTTTATTCCCTACCGCGAATCAGCACCAGAGGCGTCGTCTACTCACCAATTGCCTGCATAATCACTGTTCTTTGTCGGGGGTAAACGTCGGTTTCCACAAAAACGAGAGACTGCCACGTACCCAAAACCACGCGTCCGTCGACCACGGGCAACGTTTTGTCTGGGCACAGAAGCATTGATCTGAGGTGGGAATGGGCGTTAGATGGATGTCGATAGCCGGCATGTTTGGGAATTATTTTTTCAAGAAAATCTTTGATATCGCTGTCGAGGCTAGGTTCATGTTCGGTTAAAATGATGACGCCAGTAGCGTGGGGAGCGAAAACATGAATCAACCCATTTCTGATCCCTGACCTATTCACAATCTCCCTAACCTTACTGGTGAGGTCTATGAACTCTATTTCCCTCTTGGTGGAAAACGTAAAGCTCTGGTTGAAAATTTCCATTTTCATTTTTCTCCTTCAATAAAAGACTTTCATTCATTAAGAGTAAAAAACATTACCGCTGGAAGTGGAGATCGGATGCTACCCGTGAATGGGCTTCAGTCGAACGCTATCGCGACTTGAAAGGCTGGAACAGATTTGAACTTGGGGAAACCGATCGTTCAGCTGAAAGAGCACACCAAGCTGTTGGAGGCTACTTAGTCCAAAGAAATTCCTAAAACGCCTAGGCGAGAAAGCTGAAGGAGGAGTGGTGAGTGTCTCGCCCAACTTTAAGGGAAACTCGTTGATGCTTTTGTATCCACTTGACATGAGAATCGCTGGCATGACGTTGGCATAAACAGATTGGGAAAGGTTGCTCGCTTGTCCTCGGGACGATTTGTGATCAGAGGTGATGAATTTATAGTTCTGAAAGAAGCTTATTTCGAGCTTTAATGTTGAGAGTAGATCTTTCTGCAGTCAGTAACGTAGGCAAAACTATTCATTTTTCCCTATCTCTAATGTATAAGCTAGACAAGCTAGTGATATCAGTGCTATACGTATTACTTTCATTTATTGATGTCACCAATGCTAACCAAAGCCCTGAAGACAGAAGTGAGCGAGTTGTTTGGATACGAAAGCATCAACAGAACTCCCTAAAATTCCGCGTTTAATGAAAAGATTAATAGGGGAATGAACGAAACCGAGAGCAGAGGTGTTTATGTTGTCCGACACAGGAATTATCATAGGACTAAAAATGAAGCTAACAAAACTTGAAGCCAAGGTCGAACGACTTGAAAAAGTCTTGTGTCCCGAATGCAGAAAGAGGTTTCAAGAAATTCTCAAGGAAAAGGAGTAGTCAATTAAGGGTTTTGTTCTGGTGGAATGTTGAAAGGTAGGGTTTTTTGCGCGTTTAGGGCAGGGTAAACCCTTCAGAAATGTTGGGTCTCGGTTTACTATGTTATGGGCATGGCTCTCTCGTATTGTTCTCTCATGGCTTGCGCTGTTCGTTTAATGAATCTGCCGGAGCGTTCCATGTAGTCGTTTATTGTTTGCGGAGTTAATCCTGTCCAGCTACAGATGTCGGCTACGCTTAGCTTTGGGTTCGCGCATAGTTCCGTGATCCTGACAAACCGGAGATAGTGGAGATATTTCTTTTTGTCTATCTTTTTCATTAGGTTCCAACTGTCCCATTCTGCTATGGGCCACACTCTTTGTTTTGGTGGAGTTCTTTTCCACTGTTCAAGTATTAGGTCCATGAAGGGAAAGCCAAGCCACAGCTCCAGAGGAGCCTCGCGCTTGCCATGCTTACGCGCTACAGCCTCAATAAACATCATGTCTCCTTTAACTTCTATGTCTTCTTTCAGTATGCCAGGTATAGCCTCAGTGTATTTGGCTATAGGCTGCTCATGTCTTTTGCATGAAGGGCAAACGTACCTATGTCTTTTACTTCCATGAACCTCAGTCTTTCGCAAACCACACCAATATAATACAGCTAAGAAACTCTTAACGGTAAGAGGATTGTATTTGCCTAAGTCTATCTGATCTACCTTATCAATCATAGGCTTGAACTGTTCTAACGTGATAGCTTTCTTTTGTTTGCCATGCTTGTAGCGGTGTGGATATGGGTTCCCTCTCATATCAAATCACTTTTTTTCTTTCTGATATATAGATTTATTAATAAAACAAAGTGAACGCAACTCAAATTAGCCTCCTTTTCAGCAACTTTATGACATTCAATTAAATTTAAGTTTAATTGAGAATATAAGGTTTGCTACCAAAGAAGCCCATTTCTCTCTCCATAGCGTTTTGCGTAAAACGTTCCTTTTGCGCAAATTAATATCGTTTTATAACATTCTAAGCTACATCTTCCTATTTTTCCAGAGCCAACTCAGAAACACTTAACGTAGTGAAAGTGACAAAGATTAGACTCTTATTGATGAAAAATAATATTAAACCTGAGAATATTCGGGGGACAATGGTGAACAAAACTCGTGCCAGTGGTGGTATTCAAAGGTGGCGCAAGAGAGGATTTCACAGCGAAACCGTTTTGGTTAAGAACCTTGAAAAGCAAGGGTATAAGGCTGTTCGGGTGCCGGCCAGCAACCCAAGTCGCAACCCCTTGCCTGACGTTATAGCCAGACGCGACGAGCACGTTTACGCCTTTGAAGTGAAAACCGCTGGTTACTACGCCTATTTCCCAAAGAAACAAACCGAAAAACTGTTCAGTTTTCTCGACCAATTGATTCCTCTTCGCCCTCAGTATAAGCACGCTGTTTTGGCTGCCCACTTTGGTAGACGATGGATATTCCGGGAGATTAACTGGAAAGACTGGGAAGAGGGCAAGCTAGCTGAACGAGAGCGCATCTTGAAGAGAGATAAAGGAAACTTCGATTTAAGACGAGGTGAGAGAAAATGAAAGAGAAAGTGGTTCTTGCCTCATCTGTGTGCAAGCAATACCAAATTGGCAGTCTCATGATCGAAGCTCTAAAAAACCTAGATCTGGAAGTTGAGAAAGGCGAGTTCGTTTCCATACATGGGCCTTCGGGCGCCGGAAAAACAACCCTCCTAAACCTTATCGGAGGTCTTGACAAACCAACGAGTGGAAAGGTTGTCGTTTTCGGGCATGATCTTGGGACCTACGATGAAAATTTTTTGGCAACCTTCCGCTGTGCCTATGTTGGATTTGTTTTTCAATCCTACAACCTCATTTCAACCCTTACCGCCATCGAAAACGTCGCCTTCGCGGTGGAGTTAGCTGGCTGGCCTAGAGAGCGCATTGCAAAGCGTTCGGAAGACTTGCTGAAGTTGGTCGGTCTCGAGCATCGAGCCAATCACTTTCCCGCCCAACTCAGTGGAGGTGAACAACAGCGAGTTGCCTTTGCTCGAGCCTTAGCCAACGATCCGCCTCTTCTACTCGCAGACGAACCCACCGGAAACTTAGATGTGGAAACTGGCCTTGAAATTGTCCGCATACTGGAGAAAATGAAGACGAAAGGAAAAACCGTTATCGTCGCAACCCATGATGAACGAATCTTGGAACTTGCAAACCGCACCTTGCGTCTACATGATGGGAGGATAATGGGTACAAATGAGTGAAATCTCGTTTCCCATAAAGGATTTAACACGAAGAAAATTTCAAACAGGCCTAACCATCCTCGGTTTGACAATTTGCACCTCCGCAACGCTTTTTCTCGTTATTTTTGGGAGCAACTTGGGCTTTGAAATCGCTTTCCTAACCGTAGGCGGACGACTAACCAGCGGGTTTTCCAACATATTCTCACGCTTCATTCTCGTAGTTGGCTTTCTAAACATCTTAGCAGGGGCTTTCATAACATCTTTTCTCGTTTATTTGACGATGTCTGAACGGGTGCGGGACATTGGTGTGATGAAGGCAGCTGGTTGTGTGAGCGGCTCTATTCTTGGTTACTTTGTCACCGAACTTTCGATTCTTGTTTTTTTGAGTTGTATAGCTGGAACAATTTTTGGAATCGGAGCCTATTATCTTTCTATCAGTTTGTTGAATGTTTTGGGCTTTTCTATTTCACAGGTCCTTAGCCTATGGGCTATTCTTCTCATTTTTCTCGTCCTCATTCTTGTTTCCCACATTTTCGGAGTTCTGCCTATAATAAAGGCGGCTAAAGTGAAGCCGGCTGAAGCTTTGTCTCCTCTCTATTCGCTTGGAACAACCTTTGAGCTTGGAAGGGCTGTTCCTTCAAAGTTGGGTTTCACGTTTAAGGTGGCGTATAGAAGTCTGGTTCGCAGGAAGTCTGCGACTGGTCAGGCGATAATTTGTCTTGCTTTGGTGTTGACTTTGACAACGGTAACAATTGCTGGGGGGATGATTGCCAACAAAACCACCACAAACTACGTTGAACGGGCTATTGGTCGAGACGTCGTTCTTGTGGGCCATCCAAAGCTTATCGAACGCTACGTTAACCTTCTTTCACAGTTTTTTGAGGCCAAAGAAATGGAGTCAATAGACTATCTTGATTCGCGATACAGTATTTCTAATTCTCGAGTCTCTGAACTCAGCAATATCTCCGGAGTTCTCATGACGGATCCACGCTTGGTTTTGGGCACAATAGTGTACGAGGTTCAGGGAGTTATTATCGATCCTGAAAGGCCGGACCCATATATTCTAGTGGGTGATAATCGGTCTGCGGAGGCTCTTGTTGTCGGCGTTCAGCCTGAGCGCGTCATTAACGAGTGGCTAATTTTTGGTAGGGTTCTTAACGAGACCGACGTTCACTCTGCGGTTATTGGAGACTCTCTGGCGTTGGAAATGTTTGATGATCCTCAGAAGCAGGCCATTAGGGTGTTTGAGAAAAACTTTGAGATACCTGGAGTGTGCTTGGATCCCCTCAACAATGGAAAGGTGGTGTATGTGCCTTTGAATGCTTTATCCGCAGAGCTTGGGCAACTTGGCTACAATCTTCTTTTCCTCAAGATTGATCCTTCTGAACGTTCACGAGTTCTCACCGAAATAGAAAACGAAATCTCTGGGAAGAATTTGGAACTCGTGGAACTCAACGAAGTATTAGGAAGACATGTGAGTTTTCTTAATCACATTTGGTCTTTTGTTATGTTTTTACCTCTCTTCTCGTTGGTAACAGCCACCCTCTGTCTTCTCAGCTATTTGATGCTCTCCATTGCGGGCCAGCAACGTGAATTTGGCATCATGAGAGCCTTGGGCGCCAAACCCCGAAGTATCATGAAAATAATTTTTACGCAAGCCTTACTAATCACTTTGATTAGCGGAGCAATCGGAATTTCTGTTGGATTGTTTGTTACATTTGTGTTTTTGATTCCTGAACCCGTTGTTTCCCAATATACTCTTGTTTCTGTTGCAGGATGGTTACTCTTTGCTCTGGGCCTCCTATGTTCGTCTAGTTTATATCCAGCTATGAAGGCAGTGAAAAAATCCGTTGTTGGTGCGATATATTCGGTCTAGCAGATTGGAGCAAAATTAATTTGACAGTCGCTAAAATAGTGAGTAATGCAATTTGATTCGGGATTGGGAAAACATGTCTGAATCTCTCGTCGGCTTCGTTGTTAGCTATCGAACGGGTCCAAAGACTCAGCGCTCCAAGGAGTGCGTCCTCAAGTTTCCCAATGTTAAATCGTCAAGCGAGGCGGCGCGGCTCATAGGTAGAAAGGTCGCTTGGCCGGTTGGAGAGCGTAAGATCAGGGGAAAAATCGTGGCCTTGCATGGTAAGCAGGGGCTTGTAAGGGTACGTTTCAAAAAGGGTGTGTCGGGACAAGCTTTAAGGGACACGTGTTGAGATAATCGGATAGCTCATTCTAGAAGTATGCACGGAAATGCGTTAATTCTGTTATTTGGGCTGGCAATTCGTTCAAGAAGTTCTGGATTTGCAGAATAGGAACAATTGGCACTTTGTCGTAGAATTTTAAGGAACCCGGAACCAGCGACAAAACCACTGGAATAAGAGTTGCTTGCCTCCATTGAACCAGACCTATCTCTTTCTGCATGGAGGGGACGGCCTCTGCCAAAACCTTGGTTCTCAAAGCTTGCGCCTCAGCTGCTTTCCTTATCGCAGACTCTCGCCAACCGTGACTCCAATGCTTGCAGTCCACGCAGGCGATGAGAGGTTCGCTACAGCCGAGAACGTCGATTTCCCACCTCCTTTGAGCCCATCTGAACCGGAAGCGCCTTTTGACGGCGAAGTTGTTGGCTTCGAAGGCTGTGGCCGCAAGATTTTCAAATTCAATCCATTCAAGAACTTTGCACACTCTTTCAAAATCTGCTCCTGACTTGATGGCGTGAATGGCGATTTTGACGCGTTGATTCGAAGATGCTTCGATGGTTTTACCCTTCAATTTGATGAGTTCGGCGTGACGAAACTTTTTCAGCAGTTCGCCGGTAACTTGTGCAGGAACGTTGGCGTCTCTGGCAACAAGTTCCTTTGCAATTGGTCCGCTTTTCGTCAGTTTCAGAATGGAGATCAAGACGTTTCTTTCAATAGCCATGTCTGTTTACCTGTAAGCGTTTCAAATAAACAAATCTTTTTCTTGAGGCCTTATCAGGTCAGTTGCTTTTGCCCTCTCAGACTTCGGATAAGAATATCCTCGTATTATGGCCACGGGAATCCCTTCACCTGCTTGCCCAATCACCAATTCAGCGGCTGAAGACAACTCATCGGCGATGGCTGTTCTCTTAATTTTCAAAGTGTATCCGAACAGGTCCTTTTCTCTTCTCCGATCTCGAATGGGATTGATTCCAGCCACTCCTATGGCTATGTTGATCTCACCCTCTCGTAAAGGACGCCCATGAGTGTCAGAGATTATGACCGCAACATCTTTCCCAGTTAGTTTCCTTATCTTCCGCCGTATCTCCTGTGCCGAGCGATCAGGATCCTCAGGTAAGAGCGCCACGTTTCTCTTTCCAGGAACATTAGACTGATCAACGCCGGAGTTGGCGCAAACAAGCCCATGCTTGGTTTCTGTAATGAGTTTTCCGTCACCCATTCGTACGATGCTTCTGGATTCTCGAAGGATAACCTCAATAAGGTTTGGGTCCTTGTTGAATCGCTGAGCAAAGGCTTTGGCAAAATCTGACGGAACCACATTGTCAAGAATTACAACGTTTCCCTCAGCCCGAGAAACAACAACATGCGTGATTACGATGATGTCGCCGTTTTGGATAGGTGTTCCCTGCCTCTCCGTTGCCTCGCAGACCATTTTAGCGAGGTCGTCACCCTCCTTTATGGTAGGCAACCCCGTTACCCCTATTACCTCAACTCTGTTCATGTAGAACACCACATTTACTGGACTCTATCTTAGGGGATATAATAGGATTTACATTTTTCCATGTGTTTCCATAACCGATCTGTGTCCAGTTTTCAAGTTCGCAATTGCAATTTTGACAAAAGAATGTCAAAAAATGTGAAAAGAGTTGCGCCTCCTTTGCACAATAGCTACCTTGATATAAATTTTCAATCATCATTCTTTTACTAATGGATATCTCTGTGCTAAAAATCCATGCTAACGATTGGCATACATATAGGTAACTAGCTATTTCAGCAAAGATTCAGCTCTTTTCAGATCCTCAAGTGTGTTAATGTTAAAAAAAGTCAACAACTTCGGGTCCATTTGCCTAAGAACCACAGTCGAAATGTACCGCACCCCCCTCAAACGAGCGATCATAGACCGCAAATCCAGCTTTCCCTGTTCCAACGCTTTCGTTGCCGCGGTCAAGGCCGATTTTCTATGGTAGATTGCTTGGAGGGGCTCGATGTATCCGCTGGGCCATCTAGGGATAGCAGCACCCTTGTTGGCGCAAGTGTCTAGGAGAAACTGTGCTATCTGGCTTGAAATGAAGGGGGTATCGCATGGCAGCAACAGACAATATTCACCTTTCGCACTTTCGAAACCAGTCAAGGCTCCTACAAGGGGACTTTGAGCCTCGCGGTCATCAACAACCACGTTTGCTTTATGACCCAACAGGCTTTCGAATTTCTTCTTTTGAACGCGCGAACCAATAACCACCATTGTTTCATCGACTACTTTAGATACCCTATCGACCACGTGAAGAATGAGCGGCTTACCAACTAAATCGATTAACCCCTTATCTTGGCCAAACCTTTTAGAGAAGCCGCCAGCAAGAATCAGCGCCGAATTTTTCAACAACAACAGCGTCCAAACTATTCTACAACGGGTTTGTTAGCGCAAGGCTTTTGAGGAGGCGTAAACAATTCTCTCTGGATTTAACATTTTTACGTATACAATGCCACTTGTGACCATGTCCTGTCCCTTTAGGTTTAGATCAATCATGTTTATGAAAAAAGAACAGAAAGAAAAGATAAAGCTTACTTAAAGAAATAGTGCTGCACTAAAGCATTTGAACAATAAATCACTCTGTATGCATTTAGCTGGTTCTTTGATTTTCTGTTTAGTCTATCTCTCTCTTCTGAACGTTCTCATCATCTCTGGCATCCTGGTCATAGACTCTTTGATAACTTCCATAAGTGCCTCATTGAGCTCTATGTCAATCGTGATCTTTGCGTGACCTTTCTTCTCTTCAGGCATCCTATCACCTCCTAATAATTCTGGTTGTTCTTGACTATCAATCTTCGCACCATATTCTTTGCCTGTTCAGGCGTCAAATCCAGATCCATATCTATCTTATAATGAAACTTCCCAATTCTCCTCGTCTTAGTCTTGTAGTCATCAATTAACCGTTTGTTCTTCCATTCCTTTAGTTTCCTCGCTAGCAAGAAAGAGACAAAACGGGGTGATATAGGCTCAAAAGCAAATCCAAATCTTACAAGAAGGGAGAAAAGTCTTGAAGACATCCTATCTTCAACCATTAATTTACTATTGATTGATGGAATAAATCCATTTCTTACATTTATTAACTTCTAATGGTTAATACATGGGAACAAAGACTCTATCTAACTCTATATCCCTGCAACACTATTTAATCTGTTCAGGGTGCCTTATTAGGTGGAGATGCAGTGGATGAAAGAAAACATCTACTTAGCCGCTATAGACGCCGGCACCACCGGGGAACGAACTATAATCTTTGATGAAAAGGGAAGAGTTGTTACATGGATGTATTTGGAGCATCCAAGCTATTTTCT
>Ga0224506_10000842_pt1 | contig 23703 bp, 14 predicted proteins | sample SF_Jan12_sed_USG_2_FD_169108 | JGI IMG/M metagenome (GOLD analysis project Ga0224506, IMG submission 169108) | Sediment microbial communities from San Francisco Bay, California, United States - SF_Jan12_sed_USGS_8_1 | ecosystem: Environmental > Aquatic > Marine > Sediment | place: USA... | reverse complement strand
GACCATTAACCCAAAATTCAAGAGGATTATTGGGAGTATAGGGTGCGCCATTATTTGTAAAATTCGTCAGCTCTACAGTGGTCATTGCTCTGGCATTCACACCTTCAACCCTATCCAGAGTTGCAGCTATTTCCTGAGCTGAAGCCCCCAGCGCTGTATTGAACTGATCGTACTCTGTCACAATACCGGTAACGGGATCCAGCCTGTTGAATGCAAACTGCTCGCCATTCATACCATTAAAGGTCGCCAAATCAGGATAGCCTGTGGGCGTTAAAGTAGGCAAGGATGGCATCCTGGGGCGCCAACTATTGATTAACGTTGCTCCCGGATCTTCAGGGAATATGGTATTATTAACCCCAGGTACAAACGACAAATTGTTTTGTGGCGGATCAAGTTCTCTGGGTCTGGCTGGATCGGTGTAATCCAGAATACTGTAGCGATCAGGACCATCAAATCTAATCATGAGTGGCGGAGACAGGCTGCCTTCATTGGCAAACATAGTCGTATCCTTACTCAGCATAGAGCCCTGATTTATGAATCCGGTACCCAGGTTAGAAAGACTATTCTCACCGGTAATCGGAGATGCAAACGCCAATTCTTCTGGTCGTTTAATAATCATTTCCAGATCTTTAGCCACATGACGCAAGGGTTGAATCTCAAACGAATCCCCTACCTGAAAAGACCCACTCTCTAATCGTAAACGCAAGCCATCAAACTCGACTTCATTAGGATAAGATGAATTCAATGAGCCTTCAGATACAATGGCACCATCTGATTCACGAATAACCCGATAGGCTGAAGCGTTTGGTCCTGGCAGATCAAGACGATAGTCACTCGTTGTAATCTGTGTTGGATCATCGAAGAATACTGATATAACACGATCATTGGGTTGGATATTGGTTGCATCAGGCTTAATTCTATTTCTGGCATCAATTGGATCATTCAGATCTTTAAAGATATCCTTACCGAAGTTCCCTTCTAAATCGATACCCAAGCGTTGAACCTCATTCATATTGGTCGACATGGCAACGGCAATTTGACCCAATGAATTCATCGCTAAAGACAGGTTCTCATCTCGAAAACTAATAAGACCGCCTAGTGTGCCACCTTCTTTCAAAGCATCGGTGACATACAGGGTTTCTAACTTACTGACAAAACGAATGTCTGTCTGAGTGCCATCAAATCTGCCTGGAACCGCTTCCAATTTAGAAGCCTCACTTTTCAATACCAACGCCTGTCCAGCACCAATAGAAATGTTGTACGTGTTATCGACTTCCAGTACGTCAACTTCAACCAACTCGCTCAGTTGACGAACCAATTCATCTCGCTTATCCATTAAATCATTGGGCGTATCACCCAGGGTTGTACCTGTCTTTTCAACAATAGCCTGGTTAAGCTGTGCGATACCTTCAGAAAGAGCGTTAATCTGATCAACAACAGCACTGATCTGACCATTAATGACATTATTGTGGTCGTCTAAAAACTGGTGAATGGTATGGAATCTATCCACAAGCCCCTGGGTTTCACCTAAGGCTACATCGCGACTGGGTAAATAAGCCGGATTATCAGCCCCGGCATGAAATGCAGAAAAGAAACGGTCAATTTGTGGTTGTAGTCCTGTCCGTTCATCGGCAATCAGTTTGTCTACCTGTTCAATGTTTTGCTTATACGCATCAAAGTGGTTATATGAGGACGAATCTGCCCGCAACTGATTGGTTAAAAATTCATCATATATTCTACGCACACCATTCAGATCGACCCCTTGCCCCACATAACCATAGCCCTGATACAAAGCATTAGAAGTTTCTTGAATGACTTCCTGCCGGGAGTAACCTGCGGTATTGGCGTTCGAGATGTTATGGCCGGTAGTTCGCAAAGCGTCCTGACTGGCGTTAAGTCCCGAAATGGCGGTATTCAGTAAACTCATGATAGGGCCTCTTTCATGTCGGCACTAAAATACTTGCTGGACGCGATTTTTTGAATTTTGCTCGCATAGTTTGGATCAGTTGCATAACCAGCATTCTGCAATTCGTTCACAAAGCTGTTGCCATCTTTACCCTGCCTTAATGCAGTTTGATAACGAGGATGACTCTGCAAGAAATTTAGATAATCTTCAAAACTTTGTTCATAATTTTGATAGGAGCGGAAAGCGTCTGTAACCGGCTTAAATTCGTGTCCATCATGTTCCAGGGTTTTGTGAGTGGCGACGTCACCCTGCCAATCTCTAATAGCTTTCACCCCAAATAAATTGTAACTACTGCCACCCTTGTCACTCGGCATCACGTGCTTACCCCAACCGGTTTCCAGCGCAGCCTGGGCTAAAATCGTTTTTCCATCCAAGCCAGCTTTGCGGCCAATTTTTTCCGCTATGGGCAATAAATGAGCGACAAAGTCTTCCGGTGAATTAAATGTTAACGGATCTAATGTTTTTGTCTGTACCTGTGGCATTGACTGCGCGGCATTCTGTTTCAGGCTTTCAATAGCCCGGTCAACAGAAACATCCATATCAAGCGGATTTACGAAGTTAGTTTCAGCTGATGAGGGTGACCTACGAACACGATTCACCTGCGGGCGATCTGATTCACTAAGAGGAATAACCGGAATCGCCTGCTCAACGTCAGTAATCCTATGCTCTGGTAACTGATTACGCATTTGTTCATAAAGAATATCGGCCAGGCCAGTGCCTGTGCCTTCTGTAGAAAGTGATAAAGCCAATTGATCGTCATACATTTGACGATAAAACTTCGATTCATTGGAGTTGGACATATTGTCTTCGAACATGACATCGTTTGCTTCACGCATTGATTTAAGCATCATGCCCACAAACATAGATTCAAACTGGCGTGCAACCTCTTTCAACGCGGCATCTTCATCGGTGCGCGCCTTTACTTTAAGGCTGTTCAAACCATTTAAATCGTTAAATATTTTGGCGTTTGCCATTGAATCTACTGAATTCATTGTACTTTCACTCCTAGGACAGGAGTAACTATTCAATATCTATGCCAGCTTGATATTTGAACCCAACCACAAGTACAGATTATTGTCTTCTGTTCTAGTCATAAGGGACTTGACCCGGCATCCATGTTGACCTTAAAGATGGATCCTGTATCCAGTACAGGATGACGGGTGGGGGTTGACGTTGAAAAATATTGTGGCACCTAAGCTACGCCACCTCGCCATACTAACAAAAGAGGGTATCCATTTAAATTTGAATTAAAGCCTGTTATTTGACTCATTAAATTGAATAGCTCATTGTAACGATAATTAATTAGACTATGATCTATGCAAACAGCCTGGATCATAACCAGTTGACCTGTAGGTTCTGACGTTAGGGTTCAATAAATATGTGGGATAAATTATGAAAAAAACATTTCATACTTTATTAGCTTTCAGTTTGTTGACGGCACCTTTTTATATACAAGCCGATGCCTTTAGCTGGTCTGGTGTTTATGATAAATCAGCTCAGGAATCCTGGTTACCCTATATGAATCAAATACAGTCACGCTTTCAGTTGAGTGACAGAGAATTTAATATCATTGCGACCATTGCTGATAAACCTTCCGATATATTCCTTGTTTTGCGTCTCTCGGAATTATCTAAAAAACCAATCAACGAAGTACTCACCCTATACCAATGGCACAAAAAATCAGGATGGGGTGTTATTGCGCAGCAAATAGGAATTAAACCGGGGTCAGATCGCTTTAAAGAAATAGGCAAGCCAGTGCCGATCCATACGGCTGTTACTCCTGTGGTTTCAAACACTAATAGTGCGGAGAAAATTGGTCGAAAACCGTCCGCTAACAGTAATAAAAATGGACATAACAAAAATAAGTGATATCACTTATAACTCAAATTATATCTACAGCTAACTTTATTTCCTATTGAATCAATTTGAATTATTTCCTACCCTGCTACATCAACAAATTATTGGAACTTCACCATGTCAAATACCACCAAACTGACCAGCCTGATCGGTAACAGCCAAAAACTTGATGGCGGAGCCATGTTTGGCAATGCCCCTAAAGCACTCTGGCAACGATGGACAGAAACAGACGAATTAAATCGCATAGATTTAGCATGTCGATGCCTTCTGGTTCAAACGCCCACTGAGAATATTCTATTTGAAACCGGTGTGGGTGCTTTTTTTCACCCTGATATGAAGTCACGTTTTGGGGTGGTTGAGTCCCATCATGTACTACTTGAACAGTTAGATAGCTTGGGGATCCAGACTTCTGATATCAATAAGGTGGTTCTTTCTCATCTTCATTTTGACCATGCGGGAGGCTTATTGTCCGAGTGGGCTGAAAACCAGGATCCTGAGCTTCTGTTTGAAAATGCGACCTTTGTCGTTGGCAAAGATGCATGGGAACGTGCAATAAACCCACATTTTAGAGATCGTGCTTCTTTTATTCCGGATATCCAGCGATTACTGCAAGACTCAGGACGGCTTGAGTTAGTGGATTTGGATGATGCTCCCAGAGTACTTGGAACAGGCTTCAAATTTCATGTTTCCAACGGACACACACCCGGTATGCTGGTCACCGAAATCCCTACATCCGAAGGTCCAGTGCTTTACGCAGCAGATTTAATTCCTGGAGTTCCGTGGGTTCACCTACCCATGACAATGGGTTACGACCGCTTCCCGGAACTCTTAATCGAAGAAAAGCAGACGTTATTGACAGATATACTCGATAGAAATGGAAAGATATTCTTCACTCATGATCCAAAAACAGCCATGGGTGATTTGATTAAAGATGAAAAAGGTAAATTTTCAGTTAATAATATGCAAACCGACCTGGTCTCATTCTAGGGCAAAGGTGATAATTCCAGAGATGCTCTGGAATTATCACTAACACAACGCCCTCTCATTTACGGCGCTAATCCGGCAATTGTGCCAGTAATTTATCTAACCGCTTTGCCGACACCGGCTTTTGAGTTCCCAGGTTTTGGGCAAATAGAGACACCCTATACTCTTCCAGCATCCATCTAAAGTCTTCTAGCTCAGGTACTACTCGCTGTTGTTGTTCATATTTTTTGGTCAAAGTCATATATTGTTGCCAATAGGATTTTAACGATTCAATAACCATCTGCTCATTGGGCGGGACGCCCTTACTCCTGTCCAACCTATGCTGAATCGCTTTAAAGTATCGGGGAAGGTGCTCAAGGTGTTGTCTGGGCGTTTTCCTGGCAAATCCGGTATATAATATCTGATCCATTTGAAATTGAATGTCTGCATAAACGAACGCCATTTGAATCGACGTTTTTCCCCTTAGCAGTCGACCAATCTCATTGCGTTGTTTTAGTACCGTATGAATAAAACCAACCATACGCATACCATTTTCAAAAAAATCACCCTTACCTGTTTCAAGAAAACGCTGCCAATCTGTATGATTTCTGGGTAGAGGGTTCGCAGACGATTGCCACGGGTCTACATAACCCCAAAATAACGCACCCTCAATAATATCTTGCCTAAATGCTGCGGCCTTACCTAAGGGAGCATAGAGTAATTCTAATTGCTTTATCTCTCTTATTTGACGTAACAAATAGTCACACTGTTCTTTTACTTCGTTTTGAAGCAGATAGAGAATAGCGTTCAAATGAACCCCTGCGGCATAATCTTCTGAGTCAAAATGATTGACGCATACGCCACCTTCACAGATTTCTAGTGCAGGATACACTCTGAGTTCAATACCCGAGCGCTGGATTCGATCTTCTACCGGCAGTTCCAAGTCAGGAAATTCCTGGTATACCTTTACTTTTTCTTTTACTTTTTCGACCGTCTTTGGAATCGAAACATCACCGTTACGCAGCTCACTCAAATAGCGTGTTTGTTTTAGAATCTTTCCCTTAGAAGCCATTAATTTGATATTCATTCGATGATGATCTTCAATCAGGATATTCTGCCAGGCATCGTCAGATATTTTAACGCCCGTCATTCTCAATAATTTATGACCCAGGGCTTCTGTTAAGTTGCCCTGATAGGGAGTGATATCCTGTAATGCCGCATCAATGAAATCCGGGACAGGCACAAAATTTTTCCGAATTGCCTTGGGTAAGGCTTTCACCATTGCAATGCATTTGTCGCGCAGCATACCGGGAACCAACCACTCTAACTGGCTTTCCGGTATTAAGTTAATAGCTTCAGCAGGTAAATGAATACTTACGCCATCATCAACATCACCAGGAACAAAATGGTAGCTTAGCGGAAACCACATACCTTCATACTGTAATTTATCGGGGAATTGATTCTTGGTGATTTTACTAGTGTCACCCTGAAGCAAATCCTGCTCCGTCATTCGCAACGACTGCTCATGTCTTCCTTGCTTTAACCAATCTTCAAAACCAATTTTATTAACAATATCTACCGGTAGTCGATGATCATAAAACTCAAACAATACCGAGTCATCGACCAGAATATTTCTTTTCCGCGATTTGGATTCCAGCTCAGCTAATCGTTTTATCTCACTCAGGTTATGGGACCAGAATGGACTTTTTGTTTGATAATTTTGCTCAACCAGAGCTGACTGAATAAAGATCTCACGGGATACTTCTGGATCAATTTGCCCATAATGAACTTTGCGTTTGCCGACAATAATCAGACCAAATAGAGAAACCTGTTCATCAGCCATGACCTGACCTTTATTTTTTTCCCAGTGAGGTTCAAAGTATTGTTTCTTAACGAGATGTCGAGCCAAAGGCTCGACCCAATCCGGCTCTATTTTTGCGACTGTCCTGGCAAAGAGCTGGGTTGTTTCAACTAATTCGGCAGCCATAATCCACTTACGACGTTTCTTGGCCGAACTGGATGACGGATGAATAATGCATGCTCTACCCCGCGCAGCGGTAAAGGTGCGGTCTTCTTTATGCAGCGCTATTTGACTTAGCAACCCGGCGAGTATCGCTCGGTGAATCTGGTCATAACCTGCTTCAGTATTGTTTTGGTATAACTTCAATTCTTTGCTGGCTAAAATGAGTTGTCGATGGGTGTCACGCCACTCTCGCATTCTCATATAATGAATGAAGTGTTCTTTGCAGTATCTTCTAAGCGCCGACTGACTAAGGTTTTGTCTCTGCTCTTCGTATCGGTTCCAAAGATTTAAAAATGAAATAAAATCAGAATCAGGATCTCGATCAACCGCATGTTTTTGGCTCGCTTGCTGCTGTTTTTCCTGGGGCCTTTCTCTTGGATCCTGTATCGCCAGAGCACTAACAATGATTAAGACTTCATTAAAACTTCTTTGGTTTTTTGCTTCTAAAACCATTCTGCCTAACCTGGGATCAATCGGAAGTCTGGCCAATTGTCGTCCGATTTGAGTTAAATCACCCTCTTGAGTAACAGCACCTAATTCTTTGAGTAAATTATTGCCATCTTTAACAAATCGGCTATCAGGCCTATCCACGAGTGGAAATTCCAATAGGCTACCAAGCTTTAACTGCAACAGCTGCAAAATTACTGAAGCCAGATTGGTTCGAAGGATCTCTGCGTCAGTAAATTCAGGTCGAAGGTTGAAGTCTTCTTCTGAATACAACCTGATACAAACGCCTTCTGATACCCGGCCACAGCGGCCCATCCTCTGGTTTGCAGAGGCCTGGGATACTTTTTCAATCGGCAATCTCTGCACCTTGGATCGATAGGAATAACGACTGACCCTGGCTAGACCCGGGTCAATGACATACCCCACTCCGGGCACGGTAATGGATGTTTCAGCAACATTAGTCGCTAATACCACACGACGTGTAGCATGTGGGGCAAATACACGTTGTTGCTCTGCATTACTCAAACGAGCATAAAGAGGAAGAATATCCAATTGAGGAATTGCCGATTTTCTCAGTCGTTCAGCCGTTTCACGAATTTCTCGCTCTCCGGGTAAAAAAACTAATATATCTCCTCCTCGACCCGGCGTCAGTCCCTTTTTTTCCAGATGAAGTATTTCTTCAGTTGCAGCAACAATGGCTTCTGACAAATTTAAAGCCGGTTCTTCTGAAGATTCAGACTCTATTGGACGATACAGAGTTTGAACAGGAAAGGTTCGACCACTCACTTCAATGATGGGCGCTGAATCAAAATGCTCTGAAAACCGGTCAACATCGATAGTTGCTGATGTGATAATAACTTTTAAATCTCGACGCTTGGGTAATAAACGCTTTAAGTAACCCAGTAAAAAATCAATATTCAGGGTTCTCTCATGGGCTTCATCGATGATAATAGTGTCGTATTTCGTCAGAAAACGATCTTTTTGTATCTCTGCGAGCAAAATACCGTCGGTCATTAATTTAATCTGGCTATCTTCATTTAACTGCTCATGAAACCTGACCTGGCAACCAACCAGTGTGCCCAGCTCAACATTTAGTTCTTCTGCAATTCGAGTCGATACTGCTCTTGCTGCCAATCTTCTGGGCTGTGTATGACCGATCAGCCCCTGTGTTCCCCTTCCCAGTTTTAAGCAAATTTTTGGCAGCTGGGTGGTTTTACCTGAACCGGTTTCGCCTGCCAGAATGACAACCTGATTTTCTTGAATTGCTTTGGATATCTCTTCAGCGCGCTGACCAATTGGAAGTTGCTCATTAACGTTTATAACCGGCTGCTGGGCTTTACGGTTTTTTACCCAGTTTAAAGACGAGTCAAACTGCTTTTTTAATGCTGTCAGCTCCGCGCTTAGATCGCTGGTTAATCCTTTCTGATTTGCCAGTTTTCTTGCTTTCTGTTGGAGTGACCAACGATGACGGCAGGCAACCTGATCGAGACTTGAAAGTACGGTTTGGGCACTAAATGCCATAGAAAAATCCAGAAATTAAAACAAAGAAGAGATTATATCTGAGGTCTTAAAGAGTTACATCTTACAGGTTGTAACCTGTAAGATGTTTTTTCCTGAGAATACTTAGGATTGTGCAGTACGCAACTCACGGCGAAGAACTTTGCCAACGTTAGTTTTTGGCAATTCATCTTTAAACTCGAATCGTTTTGGTACCTTATAGGCTGTAAGATTTTCACGACAATGAGCAATCAACTCGTCTACTGAGACATCACTGCTTGCAACAACGTAAACCTGAATCGCTTCACCCGTTGTTTCGTCTGGCACACCAATAGCAGCCGCTTCAAGAATTTTAGGATGCGAAGTGACGATCTCTTCAATCTCATTCGGATAAACATTAAATCCTGACACAATAATCATGTCTTTTTTCCGATCAACGATTTTGAAATATCCATCATCTTGCTTAATGGCAATATCACCTGTTGCAATATAACCAAACTTATCAATTGTTTTGGCCGTATCATCAGGTCTATTCCAATAACCCCGCATAACCTGTGGACCTTTAGCCAATAATTCTCCCGGTTCGCCATTTGGCATCTCTTCGCCATCTTCTCCGACAATTTTTATGGCCGTTGACGGTGCAGGAAGACCAATAGTACCTAGCTGCTCACCACCTGGAGGATTAAAACTGATCACCGGAGACGTTTCTGTCATTCCGTAACCTTCGTTAATGGCACATCCAGTGACTTCTTTCCACTTTTTAGCCGCAGCATGTGTCAGTGCCATACCACCTGAAATAGTCAGTTTTAATTTACTAAAGTCCAGTTTGGCGAAGTCTTCATTATTCGTTAGTGCTACAAAGAGGGTATTGAGTCCTGCAAATCCAGAAAACTGCCACTTTGATAATTCTTTAACAAAGCCGGGAATATCTCTTGGATTCGGAATCAATACTGAATGATTACCGGTTGATGGCAGTAACATACCATGCACTAGGAATGCGTAGATGTGATACAGGGGTAAAGGCGCAATAAAGGTTTCCTTACCTGTGTTAAGTGATACATTGAAAAACTCAGCTGATTGGAGCATGTTAGCCACAAGATTGCGGTGAGTCAGCATGGCGCCTTTAGACACACCGGTGGTTCCACCTGTGTACTGTAATACAGCAATATCTTCATTGATTGCATCTGTTTTCTTAAAGGCTTTTCCTTTGCCTAAAGACATCACCGAATTAAGCTTCAAGACAGCGCTGGTATCATAATCCGGCACCATCTTTTTAACTTTCTTAACCACGGTGTTGACCAATATTCTTTTTAGCGGCTTATGAAAATCTGCAATCTCGGTAACAACAATTTGCTTAATGCCTGTCTTAGGCTGGACCCGCAGTGCTTGAGCCGCCATACCAGCATAGACTATGAGTAATTTGGCACCAGAATCATTAAATTGATGTTCCATCTCTCGGTCGGTATATAACGGGTTAGTATTCACTACGACCAAACCTGCTTTTAATGCCCCCCATACAACTACTGGAAACTGTAGTATGTTTGGAAGTTGCACTGCAATACGCTCACCAGGTTCCATACCTGCATCATTTAAGCACCAGGCCGCAAAATCATCACTCTTAGCATCCAGGTCAGCGAAGCTCAGCGTTTTGCCCATGCAACTAAATGCCGGTAAATCACTATATTTTTTTACAAATTCGTCAAATATATTGACAACATTGGCGTAACTATCTGCATCAATGGTTTCTTTAATTCCAAAGGGATAGTTTTTATGAAAATGTGGGTCTGCCATATGAAATCCTTGTTTTTATTTTGAAGATTAATATGAAAACATTATAACGTCTTTGATTGATAAATCTGTATTTTTTCTCAATTGGATGAGTTTTGAAGGGAAATAACAGGATTACTTCCATTAGCTCAATTTACAATAGATTTTTTGACCACTCCCATCGATAAAGAAGGTAATTTTTCTCTGATTTTAAAGGTTTTTGCTACCTTATCACTCTGCAGGATCGAACAGCAGCGCTTCAATAAACTAGCAGGATTCAACTCCTGGTCAGATAACCTGGCCAATAACACAGTACGTTCATATACAGAAGTTATCGGGATGCCAACAACGGCACATATTTTGATGCCCGATGGGACTTCAATCAATTCCAAGTCTTATGAATAAACTGATTTTCTGACGTTAATGTTATTTTCAGTTCACTAAAATCAATTGAATTAAAGCCCTTCTCAAACGTTCATTTTTGAGTATCGCCATCATGGCAACCATTATCTCTGGATGAGATACTAGTTAACAAAACCAGGGGTAAACCAGCACGAATAACAGCTTTTGCAATCATGGGTAACTGAAGAATGTTAAAAAGTACGACACCGACCGCATCGCCATGTAGCCGGTTTTATTTCAATAGCCGAGATAAATACTGATAAAAAAAATTTGCCAATCACTATATTTCAAGATTACACCTAAATGAGAAAAAGCATGGTAGTTTGAATATCTCTGCCAGGCTGAGTCAAATTGTTTGGTCAGGGTTTGGGGCATTACGGTATCTTCCTGACAACTAAACTCCATGAATCATTCTTATCTACAGTACTATTAGTCAGTGTCAGTGGCGACTAAATTAATAAGCGATTATGAGACTTCAAAATACATCAGGTTGTCTTCACGACTGATTTACTGAGTACCAGGAATTGATCTAATTCAGCAGGTGGAAGGGGTCTTGTTAATAGATAACCCTGGATCATATCGCAGCCCATGTTCTTTAAAGTGTCTCTCTGCTTTTTATCTTCAACACCTTCTGCGATTGTTTTTAGCCCCAGTCCGTGTGCAAGATCAATGGTTGCTCTGATGACATGCTCACCTCTTGCGTCGTTCATAACGTCTATCATCGACTTATCTAACTTAAGATAGTCAATAGGCAGGCCCTGTAAGTAGGTCAAAGAGCTATAGCCTGTACCAAAATCATCAATAGCCAATCTAACGCCCTTGGAACGTATGCGGTCTAAAATCTTGCTTGAATCGACCAGATTATCAATCATCAATGATTCTGTGATTTCCAATATGAGATTGTGTGCAGCCAGATCCAGATCATCGAGCACTTTTTCTACCGTTTGAACCATATCAGATAATAACAGCTGTTTTGCGGATACATTGACACTGACATGCACTTCATCAAAGCCTCTTTTTTTCCAGTCTTTTAGCTGTTTACAAGACTCTTCAAGAATCCATTTCCCAGCCTCCACAATTTGTCCCGTTTGCTCAAGCAAAGGAATAAATTCTACTGGAGACACAAAACCCAACTCAGGGTGGTTCCAACGCATCAATGCTTCAAATGAAAACACCTGATCATTACCTAAAGATTGTTTAGGCTGATACTGGATGGAGAAACCACCCGTTCGAATAGTATCGGTTAAGTCTCTCATTAATCGATTTTGACGAGCTGCATACTGGCGCATTTCATCATTAAACATTTGAAATTGACCGGTACCAAAATCCATGGCCTGACGTAGCGCATAATCCGCACTGGCCATTAATTCATGAAGATCCTGTGCATCATCAGGATAAACCGACATTCCACCAGTAAGGGATACATCAAACACCTGACCTTCGATGACCATGGGTTCTTCGAACTTCTTCATTTGCTGTTGGCCAAGAAGCATACCCTCAGAGGAATCCAATATATCTTCAAAAATTAACGCAAAATCATCGCCGCCTAGCCTTGCAGCAATGGGTACTTTGCTGCCACCTGTTCCAGCATCATTTATGTGGTTTTCGGATTTTTGACGCAGCCTGAAAGCAATATTTTTTAAGACCTGGTCTCCGATACGGTGACTCATGGTGTCATTTATGATGCCAAAATCATCGATATCTAAAAACATTAAACCCAGCCTTGTTCCCTTAACTTTCGCTCGCTTTAAAGTTTCTTCTAAGCTTATATACAATAACCGCCGATTGGGTAACTGAGTCAGGTCATCGAAATGTGCAGCTTCAAATAATTGCTTTTGAATCACAACCTGATCGCGGGCAGCCTTATAAAATACCAAAAACAAGATCACTAAAAGTACGAGTCTCACCAGTAGTTCATTTATAAATAGCAGGTTAAGTTTATGTGTAATCGTCGATATTTGCTGATCAGTTAGATAGTTGTATAACGTCCAGGACGAGTCGCTAACGATACCCAATTTTACTGATGAAACTCTATGATCAGCCGACCCATCGAAAATTTCTGATTGATAATCTTGCAAATATTCATTTCTGCGATCATAAATAGCAATATCGTGTCGGGCATTGGATAAAAGAAAGTTTTGAGACTCTTTTGGAAGCCTTATATCTAACTCAAGAGCATTTTGTACATCCATCTCTGTCAGAGGAATAAAGGGGACTCCGACCAAAATACTTTCCAGTACATTAGCCCTTAATACTGCAGAGATGATGCCCGTAAATTGATCGTTAGCTAAACTAAACACCGGAACGGTATAGAGAAAGCCATTTGTATTACGCACATCATCCTTTTCAGAGTGAATATACTGGGTGTTATCACAGGTACGAAGCAGAGGAGAAACGATGGCAGGAATCTTAGTAATATCATTTGAATCTTGCCAGTGAGGGTAATGACTTTCATACCATGCCAGCTGAATTTGATAATGATGATACTCATCGAGTTCATATTCTTCAGTATGAAATTCTTCATCTATCTGCTGAAGGTTCACTATCTCGTTGTTCTGGCCAAGAATCGCATCGTCATACATAAAGAATGGTACCTGCCCGTCATCAGGGTCAAATCCTTTTAATATAAAATAGATTTCAGACAGTTCCGTGTTGATATTCAGATTACGATAAATTTGTTGAATGGTTTGGTGCGTATCAAGAGACAATCTCCCTTGATCGACAACATTCTCGTCGGCTGAAAAGCGATTGTAGCCTCCCACTCGGCGTATACTTGGCAATAAGGATATGGTTCGAATATGCTCGTATATAGAAGTATAGACTTCTTCTATTTCAAGCCGTTTTGCATAAAGTACGTCTTGTTCGTAAGCCACCAGTTTTTGTTCAACGCGAACCTGATAATTGCTATAGGTTGAATGAACATTAAGGATCCAAAATGAAATTATAACAATAAAAACTAACCAGGCCAGACGAGAGTTAACTATCGATCGAATATGTCGAGAAGGTTTATTTTCTTGAATATGCTCGGACTTACTAAAGGGTAATCGCAAACTGTCTATACCTTTTAAATCGCGTCGCAGATACCTGATCATACTCATACATAATCGCAGTTACAAAATCATCCTCCTACTTGTAAACAGGACGTCTCGAATAACAATGAGATTCAATAAACCACGCTATAAGTTATATATCAAACAATACCTAAACACTAAATAGAAAACGATAATCCAATATAATCTTGAAACATACGTAAACAGAACATTTCCAGAATGATATTCTATGGTCACCATTGGCAGCGATTATAAAACCAATCAGTAATATATTAGTGATTAACATCAATTAAGGTAGCCATGCATACTAATGTCTAAATTGACGAATAGTGGCTGAGAAAATAGTAGCTAATAAACAAAAAAACCGGCGAAATGGCCGGTTTTTTTGTTCTCTTAAACTAGCCTAGGCTAGAACATCAGTTGCCACATGATATTTAGGATCTTCCATCACATTAATCTCACACAGGTCGCCCGCCTTTCTCAATAACTTCCGGCATTCCGGGCTGACGTGTCGAATATGTAATGTCTTACCCTGATTAATATACTTCTCCGCTAGCCAATCCAGGGCTTCTACGCCAGAGTGATCTGCAATTCGGCTGTTCTGCAATTCAATAATGACATCATCCGGATCATTTTCAGGAGAAAATAGTTCTTTGAAATTTGATATTGAACCAAAGAAAATCGGACCATTAATTTCATAAATCTTAGAGCCTTTTTCATCAATACTATTACGGGTATGAATGGTCTGAGCATGTTTCCAGGCAAATACAAGGGCCGATACAATAACACCTACGATGACGGCAATCGCCAGGTCTGTCGCTACGGTTACCGCTGATACCAGAATCAGCACCAATGCATCTGAAACAGGAATTTTTCGTAAAATTCTGAACGAGGACCATTCAAATGTTCCTAGAACAACCATAAACATAACACCAACAAGAGCTGCTAGCGGAATAATTTCAATCAGAGATGAGGCAAATAATATAAACACCAACAGAACCAGGGCCGCAGAAATACCTGAAAGACGGGTTCGACCACCTGAATTAATATTAATCATACTCTGACCGATCATCGCACAACCACCCATGGCCCCAAAGAAACCACTGACTGTATTTGCAAAACCCTGACCCATACACTCCTGATTGCCACGACCACGTGTATCGGTAATATCATCAATGAGGGTCATGGTCAGTAGTGACTCAATAAGCCCAACAGCCGCCAAAATGATGGAATAGGGTAAAATGATTAACAGGGTTTCTAAATTGAAAGGCACTGATGGGATCGAGAATGTCGGTAATTCGCCTTTCAATGATACGGTAGCGGCCTGATCGGCAGGTACCATATCGCGAACAAAATCAATCACGTTTCTGGCATCAAGATCCAAAAATATTGCTAACAGAGTTACCGTGACAATAGCAGCTAGAGAAGATGGAATGGCAGTCGTCAACTTAGGCAGGTATTGAATAATTACCATAGTTAATATCAGCAAACCAATCATTGTGTACAGGGTCTCACCCTGCATCATGACCATTTCACCAACATCATTTTTTACCATAAACTGACTCAATTGTGCCAAAAATATAACAATGGCTAAACCATTCACGAAGCCTAACATCACTGGATGAGGTACCAGGCGGATAAATTTTCCTAACCTAAGTACGCCAGCTAAAATCTGGATAATGCCCGCCATAACAACAGCAGCGAACAAATAGTTAACGCCATGGTCAGCAACCAGCGAAATCATGACCACCGCCATGGCTCCTGTAGCTCCGGAAATCATACCGGGGCGACCACCAAATATTGACGTTAGTAATCCCATAATAAATGCCGCATACAAACCGACCATGGGTTCAACCCCGGCTACAAAAGCAAAAGCTACGGCTTCTGGCACAAGAGCCAAAGCTACTGTCACTCCAGAGAGGACATCATTCTTGACGCTGGTTCTATGGGTTCTGATCAAATCAAACATCGGGTGAAATGCTCCAAAATAGCGGCGAGTGTTACAACGAAAAACGGGCGCGGATTCTAACAGAAAATCTGCTCTTTTACTAACCCGTCTGACGTAGTTATTTGAAAACTTTGGAGACAGAAGTGTACACACTCTATTCTATGAATATGTTTTAGCTAACAGCTTCAAGTTATCAGCTGAGCATAGACACAAGACGCACTAAGCATTTCCTTTAAACCAAAGCCGACTAAAGTGTGCCAATAAACTTAATACATCATCAATGTCCTGATCACGAGACAATCGATGATCACCCGCTTTAATCAAATGACAATGTACATCGGTGGATACTAGCTGGTTCATCACCTCAATCGAGGTCTGCCATGGAATATCATCATCTTGTTGACCATGAATCAGACAAACAGGTACCTCAATATTAATAGGCCCGTCCAGAAGTACATACTGACGAGCATCGTCTAAAAACCTGTTAGAGATGGTATAGCCATCAGCATCATATTCAGAGGGAATAACACAGTGACCTAACTTCTCCAGTGATTGCTTCTGTAGGTGTGTTAATGCAGGGATAATATTACGTTCCGTAAAATCCGGCGCACTGGCAATGCCGAACACCCCAACCACTGACGGCAATGAAGATGTAATTATCATGGTTATCCAAGCTCCCATTGAGGAACCCACTAGAATCACAGGCCCCTGAACGAAGTGATTAATGACCCTTTGCGCATCATCGATCCAGTCACTTAGCAACAGGTTTTCAAATTCTCCATCGGAAGCACCATGACCAGAATAATCAAAGCAGACACTGGTAAAATCATGTTTTTGACAGAATGCTTCGATAGCCCTGGCTTTGGCTCCTTCCATATCTGATCGAAAGCCTCCCAGAAAAACGATGTTGGGTCCCTTCCCTGATGACTGCCTAACGGCCAACCGATGACCAGACGCACTGTTTATGTATTCAATTTCTGCTCGCATAAAGTCTTACTCAGGCTATTCTGATTTATCGACGATTTCAATCTAATACCGACTGATGGACCAGTAAGTTCTCCAACAAGTTTTCATACATCTGTGCTAACTCATCAAGTGCGTCAACAGAGACACATTCATTAACCTGATGAATAGTCGCATTCACCGGTCCAAGTTCAATCACCTGAGCACCTGTAGGCGCTATAAAACGACCATCAGATGTACCCCCAGCGGTAGATAACTCCGTTTTTTCGCCGGTCACTCGAAAAATAGCATCTTCGATGGCGCGAGTTAGATTTCCAGGCTGAGTTAAAAATGGTAATCCTTTTAATTCGAAATCCAAATCAAAGTCAAAATCAAAACGACTCAAAATCTCATAAACCCTTTCCTGCAATATTTCTGCGGTAACTTCCGTAGAAAAACGAAAACTAAACATAACATCTGCTTCACCAGGAATCACGTTACTAGCCCCGGTACCAGAATTAAAATTGGAAATTTGAAAACTGGTTGGTGGAAATGCATCATTGCCTTCATCCCAGGTTTCACAACTTAATGCAGCCAAAGCCGGTGCCACCAAATGAACGGGATTCTTCGCTAAATGTGGGTAAGCAACATGACCCTGTATACCTTTAATATGAAGCTTTCCAAGCAAGGAACCACGGCGTCCCACCTTGACGGTATCACCGACTTTGTTGGTACTGGATGGCTCGCCAACCATAGCCCAATCAATTTTAATGTTGCGCTCACCTAATATTTTCATCACCGCATCAGTACCATGATAGGCGTCACCTTCTTCATCTGAAGTTATTAGAAATGCAATGCTACCTTCATGTGCAGGATAACGTGCAACAAATCGTTCGCTGGCAACCACCATGGCGGCTAAACTACCCTTCATATCAGCAGCGCCCCGTCCATATAAAATACCCTCTCTAATTTCTGGCTTATATGGGTCAGACTGCCATTTATCCAGCCTACCAGCGGGTACAACGTCAGTGTGGCCGGCAAACACCAGAAGCGGTTTATTCTCCCCTCTTACTGCCCAAAGGTTGTCTACATTTTCAATTGGCATATGCTCAATATTAAAACCTGCAGTGGCAAGACGATCAGCTATTAATGTCTGGCAGCCCTTATCTTCGGGGGTAACAGAATCTCTTCTGATTAGTTCAATCGCTAACTTCAGGGTTTCACTCATAATTTATTGATCCAGGGATTAAAGGGTTTAGATATCTAGGGATTTTGTTCATGAGCCAATGGCTGATACACTTATCAGACTAGATGAAATGATAACTCTAACAAAATATTCTATCGAGATTTAGCGGTGAACATAACCAAAACTGATCAAACTGTAAACATCATTCAATGCCCGGTTTGTAATAAAGACTTACTGCCTTCAGGTACTGGCCTGTCTTGTGAAAATAATCATATGTTTGATGCTGCTAAACAGGGATATATTAATCTGCTTTTAGCACAGAACAAAAAATCTAAAAACCCAGGCGATGATCTGGACATGGTTAATTCACGAACCCGATTTCTTGATTTAAAACGCTACAGTCCTTTAAGCGATGTGCTTATTTACGCGGTCGAAAAATTCTGGCCCGATGTTAACCACTGGGCAGACATTGGATGTGGCGAAGGCTGGTACACCCATCAGGTTAAACAACTGTTACCTGATACCATAGGCTTTGGTGTCGACATTTCAAAATTTGCGGTGAAAGCCGCCTGTAAAAGGAATAAGAATCTGAACTGGTTTGTTGCCAGCGCAAATAAACTGCCCTTTGAGTCTCATTCTTTAGATGGGGTGGTCATTATGTTTGCCAAAATCATCCCTCAAGAGTTACTGCGCTGTATGAAACCCGGAGCCATGTTGATTACCGTGGGGACAGCTAAAGATCATTTAATTCAACTTCGAGAGTTTCTCTATCCAAAAGTTAAACTAACAGACTTTAATGCCCGAACCCTATTGCCAGATGACTTTTCTGAAGTATATTCAAAAGATATAACATTTGAATGGATACCCGATACACAGGAAGAACTGGAAGATTTACTTCATATGACCCCCCATCACTGGCGGGCTAGTCCACATAGGAAAGAACGCATTTGCGAAATCGTAAATCAGCCCATGACTGGAAACTTCAGATTGCAAGTCTGGGAAATAGCTGGATAAAAAAGCAACAAAAAGATCCGATTAAAGCCTTTAATCGATTTACTCGTGGCAGCATGTTATTTGCCGTTGGTATGATATTTATTTTATTTGCCGACCGCTTACTTGTCAGTTCAATTCAGCAGGAATTAATCGCCTTAATGGGACTAATCATAGTCTTTATCGGTAGCCTGATTTCTTTGTCTGGTTTTTTAGCCATCACATTTGGAAGAATTCTGGTATATTTATTACCTGACACTTCTAACATAAAACCCAACAGTAGCGAACAAGATAAGGATCCGATTAATGACGCTGACCCGCCAACCTGATGTTGAAGTGTATCTTAGATCCCCTTCTTCAGATGTTTTAATACACTGGCTGAAAAAACGATTCAATTCCGTTCAATCGCATGACATAAAGGGTTTACCGAAAACTGCACAGGCCTACATGGTAAAGCATGAAGACTTTATGTTACCCGTTATCATCATGGAGGGAGCCGTTAAAGGTTTCTGTTCAATATTATTTGAATCTAAAGACACACCCTGGGCAGACGATGCCTCTTTGGCTGCTGAGCTACATGATGCGATTGGCTATGTTGTGCGATACTCTGATGGCTCCTGGTCTGAGGGAGCTGATCCAGACGCATGGATTCAGATAGATAATTCGGGAACGAAATCGATTAACTGGAAAGGATAATAGCTCTTGACGAATCAAGAGCTATTTTAAAGAATAGAGATTAACTCTTATTCACAACACTCACATTTTCTGCCTGTAATCCTTTTGAGCTATCGACCAGACCAAACTTCACACGCTGACCTTCCTGTAAAGAACGATGTCCCCTACCCTGAATTGAACGAAAGTGTACAAAAACATCTTCACCGTTATCACGAGTAATAAAGCCGAAACCTTTACTGACATTAAACCATTTTACAGCACCCTCTTCTCTGTCATCAGGAAATTCCTGTGGCATCAAAGCGGCCAATAAATAACTGCTAATGAATGCAAGTAAAGCAACGGTAATAACGCCGGTAATGTAAACATTGGTAACGGAAGCCGACTCTTTAATCTCAGCAATTACTCCCAACTGATCGGAAGCAACCAAACTCAAAATACCTGCAAATAGATAAGGAGCTGGCAATGCAACAACTACACTGGCCCCCAAACGATACATAAAAGCTTTCATGTTCATATTAATCTTTTACCTTCTATAATTCTAAACCCAAACACATAATAAAATAGAACTGCACCGAAAATAGTGAAAATACGATACAATCTGCTGACATAATGCCAAATAAATTGAAAATATCCAAAGGTTTCCTCGTATGTTGAATGAAGTAGATGAAAAACTTGTAGATCTTGAGGTGAGGTTAAGCTTCCAGGAAGAAACTATTGACCAGCTTAATGATGTTATTTTATTCCAAAATAAGAAAATTGAGAATCTGGAACAACAGTTAAAAATGATTGCTAGCAAACTCAATTCTGCTGATACTGAAGAGGCTGTTTATGATCAAAAGCCCCCACACTATTAAGTATATGCTCCCTACACCAGGGTCTTTAGACTAAATACAACCGGGATCAAATTTAACCGGTATATATAAAAATTATCATGGAATCCGCCTATGTCAGTAATTTTTCGATTAATATTCAACCTGTCCCGAAGTATTTTATTCCTTTGGGTCAGGACTGAGAAAATTGCGAAAGATTATTCCTCGTGGAATCTCAACGATGACTTAAATGTGATCTATGTTCTAGAAAACCGGTCATATGTAGATGCTTTAGTTGTTGATAAGGTGACTAAAGAACTGGGGTTTAGACCCCTATCTAAAAGAACGCTGCTAAATGACCGACAAAAAGTTGCCAGCTATTTTTCAATACATAACCGAAAGTCGATAATTTTCTCATCTAAACCAGGAATATCCCCCAGACTTGTTGAGTTATTAAAATACACTGAAAACCATCCAGACCAGGACATTGTTATTGTTCCTGTGACACTGATATGGGGCCGCGGACCCGTCATTAAACAAACATTATTAAAGGCACTGTTGAGTGATGCATGGAGCGCCACGGGAAGAATAAAGAAAATTTTCACAGTACTTCTCAATGGTCGAAATACCTATGTAGAATTAAATTCTCCCATCTCTCTACGACAACTAACAGATGAAACCAAAGATACTGAAAGAGCTGCACGAAAAGCCTCTCGTGTTTTAAGGGTACACTTCAGACGTAGCAAGGCACGTGTGATAGGACCGGATCTCTCGCACCGCAGAGTACTATTAAGTCAGATCCTTCGCAGTCCCGAAATCGAAAATGCCATAAACCAGCAAGTAACCGACGAAAAACAATCTGTCGAAAAGGTCCGACAGATGGCAAAAAAATATGGTGAAGAAATTGCAGCCAATATATCGTTCAGTTTTGTACGCTTTGCCGACATAGTACTCACCCGTCTTTGGAACAAAATTTATGATGGTATCCAGATTAACAATATGCTGGAAGTCAGAGAACTGGCCAAAACACATGAACTGGTATACGCCCCCTGTCACCGTAGCCATATAGATTATTTGTTGTTGTCTTATAGCCTGTATAAACACGGGCTTAATATTCCGCACATAGCGGCAGGTATTAACTTGAATATGCCCGTTGTTGGCAGCTTTCTTCGACGTGGTGGTGCATTTTTTATGCGTCGTTCATTCAAAGACAATCGGTTATATGCAGCCGTCTTTAATGAATATATTCATCAGGTATTCGCTCATGGTCACCCTGTTGAATACTTTGTTGAGGGCGGTCGATCCAGAACCGGAAAAATGATGCACCCGAAAGCAGGCATGTTATCTATGACTGTTAGAAGTTACCTTAGAGATCACAATAAACCCCTCGCCATAATTCCTGTCTATATCGGTTATGAAAAGGTCATTGAAGATCGTACTTATTTGAAGGAACTGGCAGGTAGCAAGAAAAAATCTGAAAGTGTCTTTGATATCTTTAAAACCCTGAAAAAACTTAAAAATTTTGGTCAGGTTGCACTGAACTTTGGCCAGCCCATTATTCTTGATCAATTCCTCGACCAGCAAGAACCGGAATGGTTGAGTCATCAGGTTGCAGCTGATGATAAACCTGCCTGGTTAACGAACTCCATTAACAACCTTGCTCAGGAGCTGGTTACCAACATCAATTCCGCAGCGTCATTGAACCCTGTTAATATGGTTGCAAGCGTTATTCTTGCATCTTCAAACCAGGCGGTAAGTAAAAGAACCCTGTTGAAACAACTTGAACTATTAAAACAGTTAATGCAAAAAAATCCATATTCCAAATTAATCACTATGCCGGATACACCCGTCGAAGACTGGCTCAGAGACGTTGAACAAAGAGACTGGTTAAATCACCACCAGCCAGATGGTTCCGAACCCCTGTACAGTGTCGAAAATGATAATGCCGTATTAATGACCTATTATCGCAACAATGTACTGCATCTGTTTACACTACCTTCGATGATCTGCAGCCTGTTTAACAATGATCCCAAATTAAGACGCAACGAAATCATGGACATTGCTTCCAAGGTGTATCCCTACCTAAAAGCCGAACTTTACCTTCCCTGGTCAACGGAAGAACTGACAGATGAAATTGATCAGTTACTTTTAATACTTTGTGAATTAGAAATTCTCCAAAAAAACAAAGGAGGTTATTTTTTTGCCTATGAGCCAGATTCACTCAATCGTGGTCACATGACCTTATTGGCGCAACTAATCGTTCCGACGCTGGAGCGCTACTATTTAACAATAACCATACTAAAGCATGAAGGAAGCGGTAACAGAACCTCGGCAGAGATCGAAAAACAATCACAGGCTGTCGCCCATCGACTTGCCATCCTTAACGGCCTGAACGCACCGGAGTTTTTTGATAAACATCTGTTCAGAGGGTTTGTAAATACCCTGGAGGTTCGAGGAATCATAAGCACTGACGATGACGGTAAAATAAGCTTTGACGCACGATTGGAAAACGTCATCAAAGACGGTCACAAAGCCCTGGGCCATAGTGTGATTACCGCCATCAGCCAGATACTCAGTGAATATCATCAAGATATTGAAGACTGCTTCAACGCTTAATCGTGTTATTAAAGGACAAAGTGCAGTCTCACCTGAAATGGCGCTTAGATTATCCAAAGTGCTGGGTAGAAGCGCTGAAAGCTGGTTAAGCATGCAAGATAATTATGAGTTATGGAAAGCAAAACAGACATTAAACCTTAACGGGCTCAGCCCTATCGACTGGAGTCATCTAGACCATTTGAGCAATATGACTTGAGCAGCAGGTTTTTGTAAAAGCGGCAAGCCATATATTTTAAGCTCGACCCAAAGCTTCCGGGCATTTGCGGCCCTTTAGACTTTTCTAATAATTAATAAAAGTTAGTCAAACGCTCACCCACCAATCTAATAAAAAGAACCTTTCTCGAGTCTCAATAACAGGATCAAAGCACACTTCTTTACCTTCGTTTTGTACAACAAGTGCAATACAAACAAGCTCGTTTGATTTTCTCAAATGAATATCTTTCTCCTTAATTGTCCAATAATCATTTGAGCCTAGACTATTGTGAATTAGATCAATTCGATGAACTTTTCGTAAAACATCATTCCCTTGTTGAATAACTAATTTTGATATGTCTTCGAGGCATAG
>Ga0224506_10000841_pt1 | contig 23724 bp, 24 predicted proteins | sample SF_Jan12_sed_USG_2_FD_169108 | JGI IMG/M metagenome (GOLD analysis project Ga0224506, IMG submission 169108) | Sediment microbial communities from San Francisco Bay, California, United States - SF_Jan12_sed_USGS_8_1 | ecosystem: Environmental > Aquatic > Marine > Sediment | place: USA... | reverse complement strand
CATCCTCTTGTGGCCTACTCAAAAGCATTTGACTTCGTCGAGGTAAACTCAACCTTCTACGAAATACCCAGCCTAAAACTCGTACAATCTTGGCGTAGACTAGTTCCCCCAAACTTCGAATTTGCAATCAGATGCAACAAAGCACTAACCCACAAATACAAGTTTGAGTCAAAGCCGGAAACATATGAAGTCCTGAAAAAAATGACTACCATCTGCAACACGCTAAAAGCCGAGATTCTGCACCTCCAAACACCTCCAACATTCCAGCCTACAAAAGCCAATGCTAAACTCATGCGCAACTTCTTTTCATCAGCAGACTTGGACGGCATTAGGGTTGCCTTAGAAGTGAGAGGCGGCAAACGACCCCTCAACCCAGATCTCGTTGAAACGATGCGAGATTACAACATGATCCATTGCGTCGACCTTTCAAGAAACGAGGAACCAGCCTACGAATCTGACATCCTATACTCAAGACTCTTCGGGAAGGGTCATCACAACATTTACCAACCAACAGATGAAGAGCTCAGGAAAATCGACAACAAAGCCTCCAAAGGAGATCAAAAAACAGTAGCCGTTAGCTTCCACTTCGTCAGAATGTACAAAGACGCTGCACGCTTCAAAATTTACAAGAACACTGGAAAATTTCCCACGGTCACGAAGTCTACTGGCCTGGGCTCACTTATGGAAGTTCTGCAAGAGGATACCAAATTCCCAAGCAGCAAGGAGCAGCTGATTAGCCATCAAGGATGGAAACTTATCGATCTAACAAAGACCAAACGAGTCCACGCGTCAAATATACTCCAAAAACTCCCCGAAAAAACGTATAATAGCCTCAACGAGGTAGTTCAAACGTTAGAGTCAGTCAAGTCATGGTGAAGACGTTGGATAACATTCGACTCGGCACCTCAGGCTGGAGCTACCGAGAATGGATTGGCCCCTTCTACAAGAAAAAGGAAAAGAGCATGCTCTCAGCCTACTCCAAAGTGTTCAAAACCGTTGAAATAAACTCAACTTTCTACCGCTATCCGTCGAAAGGCATGGCTATGGGATGGCTAAAATACTCTCCAACAGACTTCATCTTCGTCGCCAAACTTCCGAAGCTGATAACCCATGAAAAGAAGCTGAGGTTAGTAGAAGGCGTTGAAGACGACCTCAAACGCTTCTGTGAGCTCATGGAACCCCTTCATCTAAACGGTAAACTTGGATGCATGCTAATTCAGCTTCCACCACGGTTCGGCTTCAATCTCGACTTGATGGAAGATTTCTTCAAGATTCTTCCAACTAACATAAAATTTGCCGTAGAGTTCAGAGACTCATCTTGGATGAGAGATGAAACATGGCGTTTGCTCAAGAATTACAAAGTGGCGTACACAATCGTTGATGAACCTCTGCTACCTCCAGAAGTACATGTAACATCCAAAATAGCGTATTTCAGATGGCACGGAAGAGGAACAAGACCATGGTACAACTATCGATATAGCATTGATGAGCTTAAGCCATGGGTTCCAAAGGTCAAAGAAGTTGCCGACAAAGTGGAAACTGTCTACGGATACCTCAACAACCATTACCATGGATACGCAGTCGAAAACTGCCTTCAAATCTTGGAAATGCTTGGAGCCTTAACACCCAAACAGGCAGAGGCTAAGGCGACCGCAGAGAGATATCTTGAGATTCCAACTAAAGTCAAGACGCCAACCTTGGAAGCATTTGCCGAACCCAAAAAGATGACCTTCGAAAACCTTCTCGACGCCTTCATAGACAAACCTAGGCTAAAGAGGGCCCAACGCATCGATGACAAAGAACTAACGATTCAAGAGGAAACAGACGACCAAATAAGAGCGCTGATAAGAGGTTACCACATAGTCGTAGACGTTGGAAACCGCGCACTCCAACACGACTGTGCAGACTGGAGTAGAGTGCTTTTAAGCAAACGATTCTGCAAACACATAGGCAAACTTCTACTATCACTAGATAAGCAAAGAGCCACAAATATCCTCAAACAAATCTACTCAAATAAGGAAAAATGGGAGTTCAAACCATTCACTGAATAGTGAGTGCATGCGTTTATCAGAAAAATGGGAAAGTTGAGAGTCGGCTTGTCCCGCTTCACTCGCCCCTCTCAAATAGCAAGTAGTGGTTTATCCAGATGTCGCGGCCAGTTACTTGATAGGTGTGGAGACGCCAGCCATTCTTTTGCCATTCTTCGATTTTTTTACCAATATTCTTGTGGTGCTTGACTTCCACGCATATGTATTCTCTCAATTCAACTTCGACTCCTAGCATTCGGGAATGAACCAGTTCATAAAAGGGTTTAGAAGCATAGGAAGAATAGTAAGGAACAAATCTTTTCCGTGCATGCATGCGTAATGGAAGTGTGTTGAGAATTGGAGTTTCGCAAGATTACTGCAAATGACCTTTCATACGTTTCCTATCTCTGCCTTTGGGGTGTCAGTAGAGAGCAGAAAGAAGCTATGAAAGAACATATGGATAAGAGGCTCGAGTGGATTAAGGAAATGATGCCAAAAGGTTTAGAGATAATAGTAGCTTTGGGTCCAAGAAAAAGCAAGAAGGGTCTGATTGAGTATCTTCCGATTGAAATGGCTCCTGAGCCCGTGAAGGGAGAGAACTCTTTGCTAATTGACTGCATTTGGGTTCTGCCACGCCTTTGGAAAGTAGGTATAGGAAAAGGGCTTATGCAACGTTTTCTTGATGATGCCAGCAAGGCGGGTGGAGCTAGTGTATTGGCCTACGAAAATGACAAGTGGTTTGGCGATTTTGACTACATGCCAGCAAGCTTCTTCAAGAAATTTGGATTCAGAGAGGTCTCAAGAGATGAAACTCGTGTTCTGCTCCATCTAGACCTAGGAGCACACATGCCACCAAGGCTTTTAACTCCCAAAAGACGAAGAGCTGAGACGAAACGAAAGACAATAGTTGATGTATTTTGCAATAGTCAGTGTCCTTGGTGTGGATGGATGGCAGACGAGATCAGCAGAAATGTTAAGGATTCTGATATTACAGTCAGAGCGATTAACACAGATGGTAGAGAGGCTATTGAAGAATTCGGTATAGCCAGAGGAGTGTCGATCAATGGTGTACCGGTTATTAAGAGAATGGCAGCTTGGAAAGAAACTAAATCAGCCCTGGATAGGGTTGTATCTGCTTAACAGTTAGCAGTTTTCTCCCACAAGTCATAAGAACTGGAGAAGAGATATGGTGAATGGTGAACGGAATGGTAAAGGTTTTTGTTGTCTATGACACAAAGCATGGTAACACAAAGCTTGTAGCGGAAGAGATCGCAGAGGGAATAGGAGAAGTTGGGGGAATAGAGATTGCTATCAGTGATATTGAGGAGGTTGATCTTCAAAAGGTGGCCGATTCTGAGGCGATATTGGTAGGGTCGCCAAATCATATGGGTCAGCCTGCTCGTGGCATCAAGAAGTTTATTGATAAACTTGGTAGAATTGATTTGAAGGCGAAATGGGTTGCTGTTTTCGACACCTATCTGAGAGGAGACTTCGAGAAGGTTGTGAAGAAAATGGAGAAGAGAATAGGCGAAAAGGCTCCTGGTCTTAAGCTGATAGCCTCTGGCTTATCAATAAGGGTTGGAGCGATGAAGGGCCCCATCGTAGATGGGGAGCTTCCTAAATGCAAAAATTTCGGAAGAAAAATAGCAAATCAACTTAAGAAAGCATGAATTTTCAAGCGCCATTGGACGAATTCATTGCAAACAGTCAAATGTCACGGTTTCAGGTATTATCATTTTTTGCTTTCATGCATTTTGACCATTGCTGGCCCAGCCCGTCTTTTCCTCCCGCAACTCTGGGTTCCTTAAGTGGCGTACACATAAAAATTCATGCATGCTTTGATTCATTTCATGTTTAAATAGTGAACTGTTCAAAAACGTTAATCTCAGACCTGTGGTTACATCACAATTGTGATAATATGAGACAAGTCATTCATAGAGAGTGGGTTCCAGTTGGCTTATTCGTAAAAACCATTGTAACATTTGTCATCATACTCGTCTTATGCGTATTATCAATAACAATCATTACTGGCACAGCTTTCCAAAATCCTTTTTGGATTATCCTCTCAGCATCAGTAACACTATTTTTGTTGCTCTTATTTTGGAATTATCGAGGAATAAAAATACAATTGGACAACAAAGGTCTCTCCGTTAGCTATGGCGTTTTTAATCGGAGGGTTGTTCGATTAGAGGATATAGTCTCGTGTGAACCGATTAAAGCATCTTTTGGAAGATATGGCGGCGTTGGCGTTAGATATGGTGTTGATGGCTCGTGGGCTTACACAACATCATTTGGTAATGCGGTGAAAATAATTCCACGGAAAGGAAGACCATTCGCCTTTTCTTCAAATAATCCTCAAAAAATCTGTAACATCATTAATAAGAAAAAAAGCGCGACATAGAAACCCTATCATCCTTTCCATTGGACATATTGCCAGAATCAATATCATTTATTATCTGTATGCCTTGTGTGCATTCACCTAGTTTGAAGAAGAAAAATAAGATCTTATACAACCGTCCCAGAAATGGGGTTTTGCGGAAGATATCACGTGATCAAATCTGGACATTGATGAGAATGAATAGAAGAACGGCTGGAATTAAGATGGAAACAAGAACATCAAGATAGTTTCTATTGGTCTTGAAAAAAGGTATAAGGAGAGGCACTTGGCTCTTGTAATTCTCAAAGGTTTCTCCATAATTTCTAGATAAGAATAATTCTTCTATGTGCGCTAGGAAAATGTAAGCGAGCAGTTCAACGAACCACACACCTATAGTTTGCGATGGACTCAGAAATCCAATGCCGAAAGTGTTGTTTAGGATCCAGACGCTCCAGCTCGTTAAACCAAGGGTTGAGAAGATCATTCCCAAATACTGGGGATGTCTGGCCAATCGGTAAGGTCCTGAAGTAACCAATCCTTCCTTTCTATTTACCCTCAGATAAACTACGGAGTAAACAAGGATTAAGAGACCAATAATGATGAATGCTCTTTCTAAAACAAGGATGGGGGAGGGGGCAAAGAATTCAGACAAGGCTCTTGGAAGGTTGACTGGAAGATTTGTGAAAGTCAGGATTAAATAACTAGCGAATGGAAGAGTCATCAAACCCGCCCAGACTCCGAGAGACGGCAGTGATTGAACAAGAGGAATTAAGTAGCCTGCAAACCTCAAGAACCCCGATCTTACTCTATTTAGTGAATTCATATTTCATTCCCAATTTTTCCATAGACTTTGGCTACTCTTAAAGCTAGGCTTTAGAACAAGCTGTTCTATGTTTTCGAACAGATTCCAAAAATGGGGGTTTCGGGGGATATCACCAGCGTTGTGCTAATGTACTTGAGTCAGCCCATGACCGTGCCATTTGAAGGGTATTCGTAGAAGGGGGAGTTAATTTCGGCTGCCTTGAAAACTTCTGAATATGCCTTGAGCCTACTCGCGTTTTCAGCCTTATGAAAGGGGCCGACACAGTCTTTGTAGGATCATACAGAGCACCCTAACAATATTTTGTTCACTAAACCCACCGAGACTTGTACATTATTGATTGTTGAACCTGAAGCTGTTTGATTTGGTGAAGCGCTAACGTTTCTGCGTGTTTTCTGATCCTAAATCTCACTTTATCATAGAAGAGAACAGAAAAGCACATGGTGCAAATGACTAGAGTAATTATTGTGCCAATGTAAAATAGTTTTTGAGGTTTATATTCTATTCTTATTTGCAACAATCCAGTTTCGTTGATCCAAAAGATGTTTATAAATGAAAATGATGCAAAGGGTTTGTATTCCTTTAAATCGGTGCAGGCACGCCATTGCTGGTCGTAAGGAGCTGCAAAAGCTAACAGAAAAGGCTCGGATGCATTTATTGTGGCTACCCAAGAAGTCGGTTTTTCTTGTGCATATTCTAGCGTTGTTATTACTTCTTGTCTGGGTGCAATGGTCTCTCTTAGAGAGCGATTTTCCACATTCGAGTAGATCCATAAGCTACCAAGGTAGGTATCTTCTAGCGCTTCTATTTTGATTTTTTGAAGCCCTTTTTCAATGATTACTGAACCAACATCAACTATGCTTTGTTGGGTCGAGTTGGCGTAATTAGTTTGATTGGCGATTGTTATTGCAGCCTTGCCCGAAACCTCTACAGAGATTCTGTACTCACCTTCTTTAAGGAATTCGAAATCTCTTGTAATACTTGTGTTTTGAGCGATGATGACATCGTTTGAACATTCATGTAGTTGAGGAACTATTAAGAGGTCGTCGAACCATGTGGTTGCATCTCCATCTGTGTCGTCTAGCACCCACCCAGCATTTAGAGCCATTCTCAGCATTGTTATGTCAGGAGTCAATTCCAAGTTGGTCTCGTAGCTTTTCCAATCTGAGGAACCATCTTGTCCAGCAGGCACTTGGCTAAGCTGAATCCAAGCATTCTCAGTTTGATTGAATCCTTCTATGACTATGTGACTTTGTTCGGCATTTTCCTGTTTCATGTGAGTTACTACTTGGTATTTGCCCGCAACTGGTTTGATAGGTGAGCTTCTTATCCAGCTCCATCTCCAGGAAGAGTTTAGTGATGTTGTAACTCGAAGACTGACCTCCCCTTGGTATTTTGTTTGGTTGTCAAGTGTTGCCTGAAAACCTTCTTCTGCGGGTGTCCAATTGATTAGTGCAGCATCTTCTGTCGCTTCTTCAAAGGAGGGATTCCTCAACAGATTTCTTTCAAAGCTTTGGGGCTCTATCAGATAGATTATTTTTACATCCTCGAGACTTGACTCTGATTCCTCTATTTCCTCCTTATTTAACACCAAGAGTTCGTCAATGTAGTTTTCTCCTTTTAGATTGGAGACTGTTAAGATGTGTGTGTAGTTTGAATTCTCTTCGAATAGTTTTATCCATTGAAGACAGAAGGCACTAGACGAGGTAATCATGGTGACATCTCTTTCATCGTCCAATTGGAATCTCAGTCTTCCTCCCTTTGGCCATTTGAGGACTTTTGCCCATATCTCAGAGCGACCTTTTGTTTTGATGGGTATGGTTAGTTGGCTTTCAGTTTTCGAGAATGCCCCGTTGTTGATGGTTGATGCGAATAGGTAATTATACCAGAACCAATACTTGCTGTTTATCCAGCCTTTTTCAGCATCCAATTCTGTGGCATAGTTTCCGGGGTCTATTTTCACTCCTGTTATTATTGGTATTAAGTCAAAGCCATCATCTTTGACTAGAAAAAGCGGATTCCTTGTTTCAAGTTGAGTTATGTCGGTTAAGTAGATGATGTCGCTTAGATTTGAGATTTTTGCGAGGTTTACCAGTGTGGACAGATCTTTAGTTCCGTATATTATCGTAGTGGGCATGTAAATGAAATCTGATGGGTTCGTGTTTTGGTACAGTCTAAAGCTTGGTGTTTCGTCTTTAAGCTGAAGGTCTTGTTGATTTCGTATGAAGTTGCTTGTCACATTGGGCTCCCATTTTTCACGGAGACCAGGATAAAGACCTAATGGAACATAAAATGGGTACTTGGATGAGAAGTCATTTCTTAGGATTATGTATTTTGTAGCAAAGGGGCTTATTATGTTGCCGAATTGTTGAGTTTTGTTTTCTTGAATTGTTGACACTAGGAACATGGTCAGCGTGGAGAGCGGATATTGGGGGATAATGTGTTGTGGAAACGTAGGTTTAGGTGAAAATGAGATTAATGGATCCACACCGAAGAGCGATTTATTGTCGTATTTCATTGGCATGATTGCGGGTAGCCAGAGGACCCGGTACTGGTTTTGGTCTTTTTGGAAGCTTTGAAAGAGGTTACGGTAATCTTCGCTCAAAGAATAAGTTTGTATGTAACCAGCAAAGTTTCCTAGAAACAACGGATAGCCATTAGAGACAACTATAATTACGGCTAAACCAACTGCCAATGCATAATTCCTTATGTGGCCGGTTTTCAGTTTTGTTCTCTTGGTTATTTCGTGTAAGCATATTGACGTTAGGATCGTGTAAGAGAAGAACGCAAGGAAGGCGACGTGCCAGAGTTCTCTGAAAATGACCAACGGTGTGTATTGGAAGGCTACGATGAAGAGGTCCTCAAGCGGCGGATTTATGCCCTTCAAGAGGAAGACGCCGAGACCTACCATAGCGCCAAATCCTATAGTATACCTATTTCTCTTCAAAAGCAACGCGAGAGAGGCAATAATGGGCATCAGAAAGTTTGTGTAGAAAATCCAGCTTGGTACAATGCCTTGTGAAATTAGTTGAGTATAGCTGTAGGGCTGTATTTTGTATCCTACGACTCTGATGCTTTCCAAAATTGTGGAGCAGGATGTTATTTCGTGATAGGCTAGAAAGGTTTGTGTGGAGGGAGATGTTGTAGATGGGGTTAGAATTAGTGGCAGTATCCATGGGAAATGCAAGACTGAACCGATTACCGTCGTCGATGTAAGGACGATTAGACCGTTCTTCAGGTTTCGGTAGTCTATCAGAACTAGTGTCAGAAGGATTGTGAAGCCCATTATGAAGAATTGGATTTGAGTGCCTATTAGGCCGAAGATTAGACCAGAAATGATGGAGTACGTTAGGCGTTTTTCTTTGTTTCTTTGTGCCTTGAAGAAGACTACCAGCAAGAATGGGGTTAGAGCGTAGCCGAGTAGGTAATAGACATAACCTGCCACTGCTTTGGTGAAGACTATTGGAGAGAAGACGTAAATCAAACCACCTATCAGCGACGAAAAATAGCTCAGTTTCAGTGTCTTTCCAAAATAGAACATGAAGAAGCCGCTCAACGTGATGAAAAAGATTAACATTCCCTTAGAGACTATTTCGCCACCCAAAAAAGCAAAAGGAACCAGTAAGATGCGAAACAACCAATCAGAGGGATATACCTTGTTTCCCAAATTTGCGTCGTACAGCTGCAAACCATCATAGGAATATTTGGCTATCATTTCAGGGAAGGGCCCAATAGACCAATCGTGAAACAAACCTACAGTTCCAGAGCTTGACAAAATTCCTCTAGCCACAAAAAGCGCCACAAAGAAATACAAAACGAAGGACAGACATATCCACCGAATATTTGGGGAAGATCCGAAAAAGTTAGACATACATGTTTCCCTTATCAAATCTTTCGAGCTTGCAATTCCAAGCGCTTGTTAAGTGAGTTATTCGCGGAACATTCGTTATAGCGGAAGCGCGTGCTAGACTGTTAGACTGTATGGATTCTACTACTTCAAGACAATTCTTCTCCACGATATTCTCCAATTTCTCTTTATTCAAAGGCACGTAAAAATCCCTTGACCACCAGTGAACAGTTTCTGGGAACCTTCGCATTGCTTTGTACTACCAAATGGGCGCCGGGACCATGAGAATAACGTAGCCGCGTGCATTTGCGCACTTAACATGTCTCCTCACAAGCTCTTGTATAAGAGGGCATGGAAAAATGCTCAATCAATCCTCCGCTATGAACCAAATCATAGCTTTCCTGTGGAATAAAGTTGAAAACTCGTCTTGAATGAAGGATATGCTGTCCACTAATCCTCTCCAAGTGCATTCTGCTTAGCTGCAAGAAAGGCTTCCGCAGAATAATCGACCAGAGTTACTGTGCCACCGATTTTCTTGAGTATTCGAAGCGTCATATTTCCGGAGACCGCCCCGAGCTCCAGAATTCTCGGGTTTGAGTTGAACGTACACTCACTTAAGAGATCAGCGTACATTCGCCAACAGACCTCGGTTCCTTTTTCTTGCAAAATAGTTAGAGAAGCGTTGTAGAAAATTGTCTCTCGTCGTTTGCCTCCAAGAAGGCTCCCAATGATTTTTCAGATTTTTCTTCAAAGCTCTGTTAGGTCTCTTTATCTATTTGTTTATGATTTTGCGGTTTTCTGCTGAGTTGGTAATTATGTTGATTTCTTTTTCTGCAATCTCGTGCCAATCATATCTTTTTACGAACCGCATCCCCATCTGAGACAACTCGTTTCTCGAGTGTTCGTCATTGAATAATTCTATTATCTTGTCAGCGAACGTTTTCTTGTCGCCTTTTGGCACCCAAACTATCTTGTCCTTCCAAATTGTACGAATCTCTGGTATATTGTAACACAAAACAGGCACCCCAGCCGCCATAGCCTCTCCAATAACGATTGCCCAGTTTTCCTCGTAACTGGGCAGAACAAAAAGTTTGCTGCTCGCGAGAATTGAAATCTTAGTATTGAAATCGTAGATTGGGCCTAAGAAATCTACGTTTTTCTTAATGCCATACGTTTCAACCATTCTCTTAAGTTTAGCCATTACCTGTTTGGTTCCTAATCCTACCATCCCAAGTTTCGCATCTTGTTCAGTTCTGGTAACTTCTTTCCAGATTTCTATGATGTCAAAAACGCCTTTTGTCCCATCGAACCTCTTCATAAAAAGGGCGTCATACTTCTTGATTTGAGCTTCAGCCACAATTTCCCTTATTTTTGAGTAGTCGACACCAGCCTCCACTGAGAAAATCTTCTCTGGCGGAACTCCTATTTTTTTCACATGTTCCGCTGTGTTCTCTGAAACCGCAAGGATAAGATTTGCTCCATTCTTGATGAGATGAAAGCCCATCTGTTGGTTTACAAAAAACAAAATGCTATTCAACCAGCTGGTGCCTTTCCTCTTTAATGGCGCCAACCAGTGAACTACCGCTACCCAAGTGTTTTTTTTATTCTTTTTCTTAATTTTAAGCGCAGGTGAAACATCATAGAAATGTTCGGTAGTTGAGTATATTATTCCCTCATAATTCATTAAAGTCGTAGGAAGGGATGTTGATCTCAAGAATCTCCATAAGTATGTCTTCAGCGAATATTCATTTGGCGCGTGAAAAATGTGAAAAGTGGCTTCAAGTCCCAGCCTCTCACATAATCTCTTCCCCGCCTCTGGAGTGAAAACGTGTATATCGTCGCCTCCCTTCCGCCAAGATTTTGCGACTTCAATCCATCTCACATCTCCCCCACTTATACCAGGAAGATCGTCTACCGAGCCTATCCCATTCATAATAAAGAGTACATTCATTCTTTTCTTCTTCCAGTCTGATTTTCATAGTTGCTAAAAACCAACCGTGCTGCTGTAAATTCGCAAACCTTCATGACGAACATGCCTAAGGCATGAATTGGATCTTTCGCCAATTTTCTACGATTTTTTATGAAAGCGGGTCTAATCAGTGTTAATTGCTGTTTTGCTTCTCTAAGGTTCTTCATTCGATAACACTTCAGTGTTCTTCCATAGTATTGTTTCTTTAACACAGTCTCTCGTAACCTGAGCCTTCCTTCATGATGCCTAATGCATGCATTAATCCTTCCAATTCTGAAGCCGCTACGTCTTACTCGCTGATTCAAATCCCAATCTTCACCAGCCTCTAGCTGAGGGTCATAGCCCCCGACGCTCTCGAAAACCACTTTCTTGAAAAATCTTGCGGCTTCAATCAAATCATCTCCTACATAACAATTTTTCTCCAGTGCCTTGCATCTAGTCCAAAAACCTTCACCAACAGAAACCTCCGGAATAATTACGGCCTCAAAACCACTTTCCGCCCTGGCAACGCACTCACTAACAACACTAGGCGTCAACTCCATATCTGAATCTACAGACAAAATAAACTCTCCTTTCGCCAAGCCAGCCCCAACATTCCTATCCTTAGACCTGATACCCTTACAAAAGACAACCCTCGCCCCATACTTTTGTGTGATTTCTCTTGTTCTGTCAGTTGAATAATTGTCCACAATGACAACCTCAATATTTGGATAGGTCTGTGCCCTAACAGACCTCAAACACTCCTCTAAAAACCTCTCAGAATTAAAAGTCGGAACAACGACGGAAACCAAAGGTTTACTCAATTTTCCTCGCCAAAACTTCTATGATTCCATAACCCACTACAGGCATTCGCAACCTTCTAATCTTACTAAACATCTCGTGTTGCTGATAGAATCTTACATACGGTTCTAAAAGTCCAATTTTAAAGAACAACCGTATAACCAAATCCAAAAGCGGAAACATGACCTGACGAGTTTCTACTTCGATAACCTCAAAACCCTTGCTCGTAATTAAACCCACGAATTCATCTGCTGACGAATATTCCCTAACATGCGTGGGGTCCAGCCTAAACGAACCATTCTTAAAATAGGGATACACACCATACTGCTTCTTAATCACTGAAGATATATACACTAACCCTCGTCTTTTCACTAGGCGTTTAATTTCAAGTAGTAAACCATCATCATTTTTAACATGTTCAACTAATTGCGAGCAAATAACGAAATCAAAAGAAGAATCCGATAATTCTTTAACGTTCAAAGCATCCGAAATTATACCTTTAACAAACGGTATTTCCCTTGTTAAATGTTCTATCCTACTCTCAGAAATATCCACACCTACAATTTCACCAGCGTTCTTTAAAAGCCCCTTTTCACACAAAGCGAAGATAAGCCTACCGTCACCGCATCCTAAATCAACTACACTTGGTTTTTTGATAACTCTACACACTAGAGCTAACCCTAACTCGAGGAGAGTAGAAACTGCCTCGCCATAAAAATGCACATGTTTTCTTGAATAATTCTGAAAAAAGCTATCTTTCATTAACACTCCACCTCAAAACCTCCAAAAACTCATCCGCACTCCTATCCCAACAAAACTGTTTCGCATACTCCAAAGCGTTCTTGCTTAGCTTAAGCCTCAATTCTTTATCCTCCAAAACCCTAGTCACAGCATCAGCCAACCCCTTCATGTTTCCACCCTCAACCAAAACGCCAGTAACACCATCACGGACACTGTCACGCAAACCAGCAACATCATACGCTACCGTAGGAACACCAAAAGCAGCAGCCTCAACAACGTTCAAACCAAAACCCTCCCGAACACTAGGATGCACCAAAACCCACCCACGCCTCAACAGTTCATACTTAGCCACTTCAGAAACCCTATCAAAAAACCGAACACCACCAAAACCCGTACGCTCCAACTTATGCCTAAAATAACCATCACCAACAACCCACAACTCAGCCCTAGGAAACCGTTCCTTAACAAACCTAAAAGCCATCAAAGCATGATCAGGACGCTTAGCACGCTTCAAACGCCCAACAAACAAAACAACAGGATAAGACTCTTTCTCTGGAACGCTTTCTAAAGGCTCAGCACTCAACCCTTGAGAAACAACAAAAACACGCCTAAAACCAAGACCCAACAAATCCTGCCTCGTACTCTCAGAGACCGTAACTGTAGGAACACCAACGTAATTCTTCAACCACTTCTTCTCAAGGTAGTAATAGCCGATGTAGCTTACAGGAAAAGGAGTTTCATAAAACCAGTATTCACTAGCCAACTGATGAATTAAAGCAATTATTTTCTCCCCATTATTCACAAACTTTGGCGTAAGAAAAGGCCTCGTGTTAATCTCATCAACGACAATATCGTAGTCCTCTTTCGAAAAATGCTTACTATAAAAATTTTTAGCCTTCCAATAAACCAAGTACTTCCCACCAGCCCTAACAATCCTAACCCCATCCACTACCTCTTCCCGCTTACAATTCGGAAACTCCGAGGCAAACAAAGTAACCTCATGCCCAGCTCTAACCCACCTTTTAATATTCTCATAAGTAAAAACCTCAGCTCCACCCATAGCGGGATTAAGCCAACAACGCCAATTGAAAACTAGAATCCTAAGAGACTCCACGCTGATACCACTTCTTAACCCTAAGTCTGTAGGCTATGCCGAGCAAATCCAGAAACATACGCCAAACCTGCCTAGAACTAAACGACTTATTAAGTTTCAACTTAACAGGCAGCTCAACAACTCTCAAACCAAAGACCCTAGCCAAAACCAACAACTCGACATCAAAAGCATAACGCTTAACGCTAAAACCCCTGAAAACATCAACAAAAGCCTTCCGCCTAACAGCCTTAATCCCAACCTGAGTGTCACCAACCTTAACCCCGGTCAACAACCTAACCAAAACATTAAAACCATGACTTAAAAACCTCCGGACAAAAGACACTTCAACAACAGAATCAGGATGCCACTTAGAACCCACCACAATATCCCCACCCTTCAAAGCATCAACATAACGCTTAACCTGCCCAACATCAATATCTAAGTCACCATCAAAAAAAACAACAGCATCCCCAACAGCCTTCCAGAAACCAGTCTTAACAGCAAACCCCTTCCCAACATTCCTATCGTAACCAACAACTCTAACATGACCATTCTTAGCAGCATACCTCAAAGCTCTCAAGCGAGTATCGTCAAAGCTTCCATCATCAACCACAACAACCTCATACCTTAAGCCATGACCATTAACAGTGGAATCTAACTTCTCCAAAACACCCTCAATGAACTCACCCTCATTGAATGTAGGCAAGACAAACGAAATCATAGGTTCACTCATCAACTTCCCCTTCACCTGAATCCCCCACAAAACAAATCAACTGCAAAACAGCTCCAACAACAAGCAAAAAATACGCTGTCACGGCAACACCCTCAGCCAAGAAAGAAAACCCAAAAACCAACAAAACAGCACAAACCGCCAACAACACCTGAAAACCCAAAATGAAAGGAGCGCCAAGATTCTCTCTAAGAAAATGTTTAACCCTGATTAAAAACGCCAGAAATGAGTCTTTCATTCTCTAAACTGCAGAATTGTACTCATAGACGGCAATCCGATTGCTGCGAAAAACCTCTACAAAACAAGATGGCAACATCGAAACGCCATGCCAGCCTTCACCAGGAACCCACCAAACCACGTATAACCGATTATATCCATCTCCAAACATTTTCCGTGCCGTTTCCTCAGGATCCCCATAACCATAACACGCAACCTTTTCCCTATCTAGGAACATAAGTGCCCACCCATGAAAAGTATCATGAACAAGCAAAACCCCATTAGTTCCTACTTTGTTCCCAACCCACGATAAAGCATCGACAACATCATCGCAATCAGACAATGGCACACTATTCTGCAACATCGAAGAAGGAACGTGGTACGGAAAAAATCTGAAATAAGGAAAAGCTACATTAACAGGCAACAAAGCAAAGCTAAAACTCAACAAAATCAGAACCCCACTAAAAACTAGCCTCCACGACGTAGAATTAAGCCGCCCCAATCCCTCAACAACAAAGAAAGCCACCGGAAAAACAAGCATTAAAGTCCACCGATAACCACCGAGAAGAAATGTATAAGGACTGGAAAACGAAGACAACGCCCCAACCAAACACCAACAAAACCAGCCCCTAAGCTCCACGTTCTTAAACTGTCTAATCCCGACCAGCATAAACGGCAATAAAGGCAAATAACAATAAACAAAAAAACCCAACATACATGCCACCATGTCCAAGTAAGACGAAAACCCAAACAGAGAAAACCATCCTCCAGAATCCCTGCCAGGAAAACCGCTAAGCACCGAGAGATCCAGAGAAATCACAAAACTGGCATATACCGTCAAGGCGAAAAGTAAAGCCGCAGGCAAAGAACACAGAACAAGCCTTTTCGCAACACCATGTTCATTAGCAACCATTTTTCTTAGAACCCACGCAAAAATCACCGCGAACATAATCACAGCCACAAGCTGATGCGACAGAACCACCAAAAGCATTACAGGCAATAGCAGAAAACGGTGCTTCCACCTGTCATTTATCAAGTTTATATGCAGCAGGATTAGAAAAACGAAAAGAAGGATCAAGCCCAACTCGTTCCTAAGCATATCCCACGAAATTCTCAAAGCAACAAAGTATAAAGTGGCCAAACACGAGACACCCAAGCTCTTCTCACTTGACCAAGCTAACACTTTCCTCGCATATACAAAAACCACGAGCCCAAGACAACCAAGCAAAATAGGAGGCAAAATCTTAAGCGAAATAGCAAACGGAACGCCAAGGAAACCTAACTGCACAAGCAAAACATAGAACAACGGCGCACAAGCAATAAACTCAAAAAAACCAACTCCGTCATTAACCCATCTCAGCGCAACTGGAATGTAATAACTAATAGTGTCAAATCCGACAATGTACTTTCCCATAAGAACTTCAGGCAAAACCCGTACGAATGATGGCACAAAAAAAGATAGCACAACAAAAACCCTTGGATCAACATTGCTAAAGCAAGACAGTGAGGAAAATTTAGGATACATAAGTTATTTCCTCATCAGAAAGCAGTAATCGTACCTTTTTTTTCGGTTTTTAACCATTTTCGTGGTCTGCGGAAGAGAAAAAGCAACATTGCATACAACGCAATGAACGCTTGTGAACTCCAGTAAAAGTAAATGAATGGAAGCCACAACAGATTTGTTACCTTCCTCGGTTTAGAAGCACAAATCAAAGCTAAACCGCAGATAAATAAAGAAAGCGTCGTAATTATCGCTGCAAATTGCATCGCAATCTGCCATAGAAGATCTAAAGGAAAAGGTATAAAGAACGAATAAAATGCTGCCAGATATGTCAACAATGATGCAATTAATATGAAAGGCCCAAAGAGTGTCGCCTCAGTGTCAATGGTTTTCTTGCTTAGCTTAGCCATCAACCTACCGTATTTAAGAGCAACTTCCATCGTTCCCCTAAACCATCTTGTTCGTTGTCTGAGAAGCTGCCTAAAATCAGCAGGGCTTTCCTGCCACGAACAAACATCAGAAGCATACCTGATCTTGTAGCCCCTTTCTGTAAGCTTCACCGACATCTCCATATCTTCTGACAAACTGTTTTCATCAAAACAGTTCACCATTTCCAAAACATCACGCCTTATGAATTGGGAACTTCCTTTCAAATGAACAAACAAGCCTAAAACGTCCTTACCCTCTAAGTAAACTTTACACCAAACAGCTTCTTCATAAGAAATGATTTTAGTCAACATGTTTTCTTCAGAATTAATTGACAAAGTTGTCCCTTGAACAGCAGCTACCTCTGGATCTTCAAAATACTTGCTAACATTTAGCAGCGTGTCAGGAGCAGGAACGTTGTCCGCATCAAAAAATCCAATAATTTCACCATTCGCAAATCCAATTCCATAATTCAAGGCTGAAGGCTTGCCATTAGAAAATGGCTTCCGCAAAATCTTCATGTTAACATTACGTCTTCTTGCGTATTCTACGCAAATATCTACAGTTCTGTCAGTTGATCCATCCTCAACTACAATTATTTCCTTTCTATCCGTCGGATACTTCAGCTGCGAGAGTGCATCCAATAATCGACCTACAACCTTCTCTTCATTTTTTACAGGCACGATTATCGAATAAATGGGTAAACTCTTCCCTTTCCGACATGTTCCGCTGGATTTGCGTTTACGTCTCCGCGGATATTTAATGCCAGCAACCAATATGGGTAAGCTATACACCGACCAAGCGTAAACAAAGAACAATAAGCAAATCAATGCCGTGTATATTAAGCTCAGCACTGCAATTAGCCTTTTGAAGTTAAGTCACGGTGCGAAGACTTTGGGACTATTCAAATGCATCACTGCCAAAAACCTGACAAAGGATATATCGGATGACCAAATTCCAGCAGAGCTGTTACCCCATTTTTGGGCCATTAGGCTTAATTTCTTCGCAAGGGGAGCCCCAATTCGCCGCATCGTCAAATCAACCCTGCTTTCCAAAGCCTCAAGCAACCTCATCACTATCGAATAAACTGCCTTAGCCAAGACTTTGCTGCGTACCTCAGTCGTCACTTTTAATGTCAAATTCATTAGCCCTCGCTCAAGCCTATTCAAAACCCTAAACCAAACACGCCGTCGAATGGCCATCGACCTTATAGCAGCCAGTCCATTCATTCTGAGGCTAGTTAGCCTTCCGAAACTCCTGAGCACAACCAACTTTGGTAACTTGGCCATCGAACTCGTTTCCTTCTGTTTGCGTCCTTGAAGAGCTAGCTGTCAGAATCCAATTTCGGCTTAGATAATATTTCATTTATGAAATCCAGATATGAATGGAAAATACACATCTTAAGATTCAAAGTAATTTTTAGCGTGCGCTAGCTAGCAGATTTAGGCTTGTTGAACTTACCAAAAAAGTCGTACGCTTTATTGAAATTTTGTTATTGTGAACGGTTTGCAGAAAAAGATGTAATCCAATTCCTCTTTCGTGTAGAAAAGAAATTGGCATCAAAGTCTACGTTTCTGTTTTTAACTTGAGGATTTCTCATCTTCTCTTCAGCAATTGTTCATACAATTTCTGCGTCCACGCGTTCCTTTGACCAAAGACCCAGACCTAGACTTGACAAGCGGATGTATTTCAGTTTGCACAATATCTCTTGACCTGAAATCTCACTTTTAGAGCGCCTTCTGCTTTTTCCATAAATGAGCTTGGCGTGGACGAACAATTGAAAACCAGTGCAGGCAAAAATACCAACAGAATGAAATCCTTAATCCTTTTCCTTTTCGCAGTATTGATTCTCACCAAACTCGATTTTCTGGTTAACGAAACACTGTATGAGCATGGTTTGCAGTTTTCTTATGAGTGGTATCAAGAATACACTCTCCAATACGCATTAAGCTATCAGCTAATACTCTTGCTTCTATACCTTTGGACACGGGACCGGAAATTATTCTTTGTCTTAGAAGGTTTTGTGCTTTCATCCGGACAGGATTTAATCTTTTTTATAGTATGGAACCGAGGCTTTCCTGAAGGCCAATGGACTTGGATGATTTTTCATCAAATTTTTGGTTTCTGGAACACAAACACCCAAATCTTGTTAACAATTAGCGTTACTTTAATATGTTTCATCTTAACCTTCACCATATCCAAAGCCCCTCCACCATATCAAAAAACATCCTTAAGATAGAAAAATCCAGTTGAAACAGCAACCTTTCATTTGTAGCCAAAGCAGTCTCCGCAGTAAAGACCACAATAGGCAATAAGTTCACTTTCTCGTATTCACTCATTTTTGCCACATCCCTTTGCATGCTAACTCAGCTACAAGCCTTGTTGTATGCTTCTCTAATGGTTTAATCAATTGATCAAATTTTGGCCTTCACTTTATCAACTTTTCGTTCTCTCTCTCGACGCCGGACTATCCGGATGAACCCCAATATCGGGTTCATTCTCGGCACTTTTGCATGCATACAGAACAGGCATGCACGCATTTTAGAGTTTATGACCGAGAGTTTTATGTTATGCCAATGTTGCTAACCTCTAAAACTAACGCGTGCATGCAAAACCCCTCAATTTTCTGCGATCTTACCGTAAGACTCCTATAGACTTAGCTACACCTTTTCTCATGCATGCAAGCTAACAACTCAACAACTGCATAAGAATTGACAAACACCAAAAATATCAAAAACTCTGAATAACACAACCGAAAAAGTCAAAAAGCAGAGACTTTGTTATACGTTTCGGTTACTTAACATGTGTCCTGCGAGGAAGAAAACGGCCATCAAAAAGAGCGACTTCATCATCATCAACTATGTAGGTAGAGTTAAAGAAACAGGAGAAGTCTTTGACACAACCTTCGAGGACGTAGCGAAAAAGGAAAAACTGTACAAAGAGGGCGAAATCTATGAATCAAGACTAATCGTTGTCGGAGAAGGATGGGTGTTAAAGGCCTTAGATGAGAGTCTACTAAAGTTCAAACTGAAGAAAGCTTCTTCTGCTGAGATACCTCCGGAAAAGGCGTTTGGACCACGAGACCCAGAGAAAGTCAAAATGGTCGCCCTTCGGAGACTAATCTCCCGCGGAATCACGCCTAAGATGGGAATGCGCCTCGAGATTGACGGAAAACTCGCCACCATAAGAACCATGGGATCTGGAAGAGTTCAACTGGATTATAACCCTCCCTTAGCCGGCAAAACCTTGGTTTACGACGTTACAGTTGAGAAAAAGCTTGAGACAAAAGCGGAAAAAATCGCTGCTCTTATCCATCGAAGGATACCTTCGGTAGACTTGAAAATGTTTCATGTGAAAATAGGAAAAACGGGCGTAGTGATAAACGTGCCTGAGGAAGCACTTTATGTAGAAGGGCTACAGCTTGCGAAAAGAGGAATCGCTACCGACACACAAAGGTTTTTCCCAGAGACAACAACGGTAAAGTTCATTGAATCGTTTAAGAAGAAGGAAGCCAGTGTCACAAAGTCTTGATGACGACAAGATTTCACGTTGCCTGACACCGACACAGGTAACCACAGGCTTTCTTCGAGTCAACACCACATCTAATCTAGCCTATCACACCCGTAGCCTTTGCAATTTTCTCAGCAGAATCATAACCCAATCTTTTTTCTTCTAAAATCGTATACCGCTCAGGACGAATTACACGAGCTCGCACTAAAGCCTCTATAATATACTTTGGTTCTATTCCAAGCTCTGCAGCAGTGGTGGGAGCACCCACTTTTTCCAACGTCTCTTTGATGCGCTTCCAATTCATTTTATAAAGGTACGCCATCATTATTGTCCCTACACCACACTGTTCCCCATGCAAGCCTGGTTTTGAGGCGATAAGATCAAGGGCATGACTAAACAGATGTTCAGAGCCACTGCAAGGTCTACTGCTTCCCGCGATACTCATGGCGACGCCACAACTTATCAACGCTTCCAAGAGAACTCGAACTCCCTCTTCAATCCTACGTTCCATTATACTTGCATTTTTTGCAATCAGCTTTGCGCCCATCAACGCTAAACTTGCAGCATATTCACCATAATACTCGTTTTTTACACTGTTGGCTAGTTTCCAGTCACGGACCGCTGTGAATTTAGATATCGCGTCTCCGCATCCGCTTGCTGTGAAACGATGCGGTGCCTGAGTGATGATGCTAGTATCTGCAATGATGGCCATAGGAGACTGCGCCACTTCAGAGTAAGGTTTGGTTAGCCCTTTAACTGACACGAAGGGGCTTGCAATTCCATCGTGAGAGGCGGCGGTCGGTATGCTTATGAACGGAATGTTTTGACGTGCAGAGCTAAGTTTTGCTATGTCGATTTTGGTGCCGCCGCCGACTCCAAGAACCACCTGCGGTTTTAACTCACGTATTCTTCCTTCAACCAGCTCAACATCTTTCATGGTGGAAGAGTTCACGATTATTTGGTCAACATTCATTCTTGCGTCATCGAGTAGATCAATGATTTTTTGACCTGCGATGGAACGCGTGAGAGGACCTGTCACCGCAAAGGCGGATTCCAAAAAGCCAAGTTTTTTGCAGATATCCCATACAAGTTCTAAGGTTTCGTTTCCCACAATGACTTCTCTCGGAAGTTGCATGCGATGTAGCTTCATAGTCAAGGGCAATCACTGTTTCAAGGTCTTATTTTAATGAGTCTTAAGGCGTTTTTAAACTAGTCGGTGAAGTGACCAAATGGTTAAATTTGCATTTACTTTAGTAAAACGAGCTATTCAGCTGAAGTTTCTCCGAGAAAGTCTTTTAGCACTTCTTGCACTGGCATCTCGAAAAGCTCCCGCAGTCGTTCCAGCAATTTTGTTCCTTCTTCTGTTATCGAGTAGTAATTGATGCGTCTTCTACCTCTTTGCATCCACTTGCTGACGGTAAACCCTTTTTCTTCCAGTTCATAGAGTAGAGGGTACACTGTGCCCGGATGGAAACTTTGACCAGTTAATCTTTTCATTTCTTTCACAATTCTGTATCCCGACATGGGCTCTTGGCTAACTAGCCAAAGAATAATGGCTCTGTTAAAACCTCTGACGGTGGTTCTAATCAAGTCTTTCTCCATGTCAGCCAATGATGAAGCCTCTTCTTACCTCATTAGACTTTTCAGATCTTGATGTGGTTTACGTGCAAGGTCATTTGAAACCTTTTTCCCACAAGCATGAAGATTCGTGAAACTACAATTTTCAAGAGTAGAAGCATCAATCTAGCTGATCTCTCTTTTTTCAGTCAGCATATCTGCAATGAGTTGTTTGATTGGCATGTTGAAAAAGTTGCGAACTCTATCTAGAAGATTCTCGCCTTTCTTGGTTAGTGAGTAATATTTTATCTTACGTTTACCTTTTTCAATCCATTTGCTTACAGTGAAACCGCCTTTTTCTAAATGGTGAAGAAAAGGATATACTATTCCAGGCTTCAACTTTTGTCCGGTTAGTTTAGTGAACTCCTTCATTAGCTCGTATCCAGATCTGGGCTTAACGTACAAAAGCCATAATATTATTGGCTTATTGAGCCCCCGTATGAACGCATAAACAAACTTTTTGACCATGCACTCACCAAGTAGTAAGTCTTATATATATCAAAATTTAAATGTTTTGCAATCTGTAGCATGAAATCTTGGAGGTTGCTTGAACGTTTCAATATCTCAAGGCTTGCAGGGTTGATAGCTGGATCGGATGGGCTTTCAGTTTTGGTTTGGGAAGCATAATTTTTGACCTTCCTCCCTTGGAACGCGTCGCCATAGTTTTTATAGCTTTTCTGTTTGTTACGGCCAGCGTCTTCGTCTTAAATCAATACATAGACCGTGAAGCGGATCGAAGAAACAAAGTCAAATCACGTCTACCTGTTGCATCTGGAAGGATAACACCACGCAATGCGTTAATTTTTTCCATATTGCTGGTCATCCTAGGTTTAACTCTGGTTTTTTTAGTCGATGTTTATCTTTCTGCGTTGTTTCTTATATATCTCGGACTGTGGACTGCTTATTCCACCCCACCTTTCAGACTCAAGGCTCTGCCAGTTGTAGACCTCGTCGTTTCAGGTTTAGGTGCCGGGTTTCTACCATTCTTCATGGGTTTAGGAGTCACTCACCACCTGAACATTAATGTTTCATCAATTATGTTAGTTGCCATACCCCTAACACTGATTCATTCAGGAGGCCACATAATCCAAGCCGTCGGAGACTGTGAAGCAGACAGTAAAATGGGGATTAACACCTCCGCCGTTAAGTATGGAAAGAAGAAAACCGTTATAGTCGCTGGGTTTATGATACTTATGGCAGTTCTCTCGCCATTTGTATACTCAGCTTTTGGTTTACTCTCTTACAGACACTTACTTTTGTTTTTTATACTTTTTCCGCTTTCCATACCTGTTATTATGCGATATGCAGATGTGTTAAAAGATCCTTCAACAAGAAGCGTCGTTAACCTACAGAAAACAGCTGTAAAGTATGGGACCATCGCGATAGTCGTAGTGTGGGCTTATGCAGTGTTTACAAAGATAGCTGGCTTCTAAAGGCTCAACATAGAACGCACAAGGCGTTGATGGCTAATCTAAACGCCAAAAAAAGCTGTGGAGGTTTACGCTATTCGATTCCCCATCGTTTGGTGACCTTGACTATTATGAAGATTACGAAGGCCACGATGATGAAAGTTATCAGCGCCGCTAAAAACCCTCCTACTCCAAATAGCTGGCCGACATAGTTTGGATCTATGGGATTCCCTTGGCTATCCAATTCTGTCGGCGGAACCGGTATTTTGAGCGTGGCTAGGTTACCGAGACCAGGTACAGCAAGGCCTATTATGGGCATTATTAAGCCCGTGACAAATGCTTGAACAAGGGCACCAAGATAAACACCCATGATGAAAGCCACAGCAAGCCCCAGGACCTTGTACTTTGAAATGAAGCCCATGAACTCATTCCATAATCCTTTGGGTGCTGGTGGAGCAGGTTTAGGTTCAACAGCTTCCCTAATCTTCTTAAGTTCCTCTAACATTTCCTTCTCAATAGAGCTTGACACTTAATTCCCCCAAAACTATCTTTTCGATCCATGTTCATTTTTAAATGTTTCGGAAAAGAAACTATAGAAAGTGAAAAGTTTGCAATGACAACTGCATAGATTAAATGACATCTTCCAACTCAAAAGCCATGA
>Ga0224506_10000839_pt1 | contig 23767 bp, 27 predicted proteins | sample SF_Jan12_sed_USG_2_FD_169108 | JGI IMG/M metagenome (GOLD analysis project Ga0224506, IMG submission 169108) | Sediment microbial communities from San Francisco Bay, California, United States - SF_Jan12_sed_USGS_8_1 | ecosystem: Environmental > Aquatic > Marine > Sediment | place: USA... | reverse complement strand
TCCCGATCAATTGCCGGCACAACGATGCGATGTATTCCCTTTGCGCGACAACAAGCCAATACCGTATCTCGATCGTTATCAAACTCATCTACATCCAGATGGCAATGGGTATCAATCAGCTCCATATCGGTCTGTCCCTCGAATATTTTGCTCTATACTATAAGCCATATCAAAAAACATAAATAGTAATGTGAGTGTTATAAATGATTGAAGAACTTGATAAATTCAGCCTGTTTAAAGACCTGAGTCTTGCCCAGCTTGAGGACATTCTCCCCTTCTGTACAAAGCTCGATCTGGATGAAGGCGATATTATGATTGAGGAAGGAAACAAGGATGATCGTGACCTATACCTTTTGATATCAGGTAATGTCGAGATTGTTTCAAGTGACAGTTCGGTTCTCAGTCATGAGGTTGTGTTATCAAGAGAAGATAAGGAAATATTTGGAGAGATAAGCTGGCTTTCCGAGCATAAACGCACTGCATCCGTTCGCTGTAAAACCTCGGTCGATGCAGTACGAATTGACGGGATTGGGCTAATGAGCTTTCTGGATAAAAATCCGGAAATCGGTTTTCTGGTCATGCAACGAATTGCATGTCTGCTCGCTCAGCGTATCGAGGAGACGGATACGCTCATGAAGCAGATTTTATGGAATACCGTTATTTAATCTCTTCTCAACACAGCCAGCACCGCTTCCATAATATGCTTAAGTCCTGAAGTGGATGATGGCAAGGCGAAAAGAAACGAGAATGCGGAGTTTACATATAGTAAATGAGTACCCAATATACGGGCATAAACAAATTCGAGTTTCTTTTCAACACAGCCAGCGCCGCTTCAGGGCTTAAGCAGCGAGAATCTTTTGTGCTGCCCCTACTGCCGATTCCTTATCTACAGAAACATTCATCCGGCTCAGCACATCACCCAAAGCACCAAGACACAACAGGACGTTACGCTTGTTACAGGCATGCCCCATTAAGCCGATTCGCCATACCTTGCCTGCCATGACACCAAGACCGGCACCAATCTCAAGACTATAGTCATTCAATAACGCGCTGCGTACGGCAACATCGTCAACTCCATCCGGGATATATACTGCATTCAGTTGTGGCAAACGATCCTTTTCATCTACAACAAATTTTAGCCCCATCGCTTCAAGACCTGCGCGTAAGGCAAGATGATGTTTTGCATGACGCGCCCATGCATTCTCCAGACCTTCTTCTTTCAGAATGACCAGTGATTCATGTAAACCATAGAGTGCATTGATAGGTGCGGTATGATGATAGGCGCGTTTACCTTCACCCCCCCAGTAACCCATCACCAGATTTAAATCAAGGAACCAGCTTTGTGCTTTGGTTTTACGATTTTTTATTTTTTCCAATGCCGCCGGACTAAAGCTGACAGGAGACAGACCTGGAGTACACGATAAACATTTTTGTGTACCGGAATAGATAGCATCAATACCCCACTCATCCACCTTGATCGGTGTACCACCGAGTGAAGTCACTGCATCGACAATCGCCAGACAATCATATTTGTGTGCAATCTCGACCAGTGTTTTTGCATCAGACTGCGCACCGGTCGACGTCTCGGCATGAACAAAGGCAACTACGCTGGCATCCGGATTGGCTTTTAATGCCGCTTCGAGTTTAGCCGGATCAACGACCTTGCCCCATTCATCTTCGACCATGATGGCTTCACCACCACAGCGTTCAACATTTTCTTTCATACGACCACCGAACACACCGTTCTGGCAAACAATCACCTTGTCACCTGGTTCAACCAGATTAACAAAACAGGTTTCCATACCAGCAGAGCCTGGTGCTGAAACCGGCATAGTCAATTCGTTTTTGGTTTGAAATGCATACTGTAACAGTGCCTTGACTTCATCCATCATTTCAATAAATTTTGGATCAAGATGTCCAATGGTTGGACGCGACATGGCTTCCAGGATTCGTGGATTAACATCTGAAGGGCCCGGGCCCATCAGGGTGCGTTGTGGTGGATGAAACGAAGTAGTCATGATGCCCCTCTTTGTTGGATTTTTAGAGCATCATACACAAAAAAAGAACTGGAAAAACCCCCCCGTGTTATATGGTTTAAACCAGCTCAATCCAGTGTTTAACAGGGGTTTTAGTCGCAGCCGCCAAATTAAGGTGACAACCGATATTGGCTGTTGCAATAAAATCCGGTTTCCCTGATTCCAGCGCATCAATTTTATTATTCAATAACTTATCTGCTATTTCAGGCTGCAGCAGTGCATAGCTCCCGGCCGAACCGCAACACAAATGACCATCAGGAACATCCGTTAATTCATACCCTGCCTTTTGCAATATGGCCTCAACCACGCCTGTGATTTGTTGCCCATGCTGTAACGTACAAGGAGACTGAAAAGCCACTTTTTTGCCCTGCCCCTTGTTGTTGAATACTTCATCTGGTTCGTTTGAAATAATTTCACAGATGTCTCTGGTTAACTCACTAACGCGTCTGGCCTTCTCCGCATACTGGTTGTCATTTTTTAACAAATCACCATATTCTTTCAGCATCGCCCCACAACCACTTGCTGTCATCACAATCGCCTCAGCACCGGATTCAATATACGGCCACCATGCATCAATATTTTTCCTTATCATTTCAAGTGATTTCTTTGTTTTTGACATATGGTGATGCATGGCACCACAGCACCCCACTTCACTGATACTGATAGTACTGATAGCCATCTTGTCTAGCACCAGCGCAGTTGTATCATTAACTTCAGGATGTGTTGCCGGCTGAACACAACCTTCAAATAGAATCATTTTGCGTGCGTGACTGGTTTGTTTTCTTTCCGACTGTTCCGGCTTGTCCGGTATTTTTTTTCTTATATATCCGGGTAACAGATATTTAAACATTCTTCCCAAAAACAATGTAAACCGAAATCGTGCTGTATGCGGAATAAAAAACAGAATAAGGTTTCTTTTTATTCTGTTGAAAAAAGGACGTCTGGTTTTCTTTTCAACCAGCGTACGTCCGGTTTCAATCAGTTTTCCATAACGCACTCCTGATGGGCAGGTTGTTTCACAGGAAAGGCATGTCAGACAACGGTCAAGATGCAAACGGGTTTTGCTTGTTACTTTGTTGCCTTCCAATAATTCTTTAATCAGGTAAATGCGGCCACGTGGGCCATCCAGTTCATCATTAACCAGCTGATAGGTAGGACAAGTCGCCGTACAGAATCCGCAATGGACACAGGCACGTAAAATGGATTCCACTTCCTGTATGTAATCCTGATTCTGATATTTTTTTGCAATTATTGTCTGCATTGCTACAAACTCGCATACATTGCGCCGGGATTAAAGATCGCACCCGGATCAAACGTATTTTTTAATCGTTCATGGATCGTCATTAATGACGATGGCAGCGGATGAAAAACATTGCCTGTACGATCACCGCCTCTGAATAAAATCGCATGACCACCCGCATCTGCTGTCGCTGTACGTATTTCCTGTTCTGGCAATTCACTAATTAACCAGCGCTGTGCACCACCCCAGTCAATCAGCTGTTCACCCTCAAGTTCCAGTGCCGGTGTGGAAGGTTTTACCGAGAGTCGCCACAATGGTTTTTCAGTCTTGAAGAAATCAAGCTCATGCTCTCTTAGCTGTTGCCAAAACCGATCTCCATCATCAACAACCTGCCCACCCATTTGGGATTTTGCAGATTCAACTGCACCTGCACTACCGGATAGACGGATATACAATCTGCCTTCATGGTAACAGGTGGCATCCACCGGCAACGGGCTTCCCTTGATGCGGTGCATCGTATTCAATGCCTGCTCTACCGAATGTTCCTGCACCAAGGTGATCATGCTTCCCGGTGCAGGTAACACCTTCAGACTAAACTGTAACAACACACCCAGTGTACCCATGCTACCTGTCACCAGTCTGGATACATCATAACCAGCCACGTTTTTCATCACTTGTCCGCCAAAATGCAAATACTCGCCCTTGCCATTCAATAGCTGACAACCCAGCATACAATCTCGCGCACTCATAGAATAAGGCCTGCGGGGACCGGATAAACCGGTTGCGATCGCACCGCCGATAGTTGCATGTTCACCAAAATGTGGCGGCTCAAATGGCAGTAACTGTCCTTCTGATGCCAGTGTTGATTCAATTTCCTTTAATGTTGTGCCACTACGTACAGTCAAAACCAGTTCCTTTGGATCATAGGTAACAATACCGCTGTGATTACGCATATCCAGCGGCTCTCCATAGCTGGCACGTCCATAAAACTGTTTTGAACCACCACCGGTAATATGTAGTTTCATTTTACGATCAAATGCAGCCAGCACCTGTTCGCGAATAATTTGTCTGCTGTCACCGACTGACATTAAAAACGTTCCAGTTCAGGGAAAGCCAGTTCCCCTTTATGTACATGCATGGCACCGAATTCAGCACAACGATGTAATGTAGGCACTGCCTTGCCTGGATTCAGTAATCCCAGCGGATCAAAACATTCCTTTACCAAATGAAACTGTCGCAGTTCATCTGTCTGGAACTGTACACACATTTGATTTATTTTTTCTACTCCTACTCCGTGTTCGCCAGTAATAGTGCCGCCAACTTCAACACACAATTCCAGAATCTTGCCACCCAGTTCCTCTGTCTTTTCTAGCTCACCCGGAATATTGGCATCGTAAAGAATCAGCGGATGCAGATTACCGTCACCTGCATGAAACACATTGGCCACTGATAAACCATATTCCTGTGATAATTCACTGATACGTTTCAGGACATGCGCCAGTTTTCTGCGCGGGATCGTGCCATCCATACAATAATAATCCGGTGAGATACGACCAACCGCAGGAAATGCTGACTTACGGCCTTTCCAGAAAAGCTGGCGTTCCTTTTCATCTTTTGCAGTACGTACTTCGGTGGCACCAGCATTCTTGAGTAATTGACGTACTTGCATGATCTGTTCCGAGACTTCTTCATTCGTGCCGTCAATTTCACATAACAAGATTGCTTCCGCGTCAGTCGGATAACCGGCATGTGCAAAACTTTCCGCTGCCCGAATGGCGGGGTTATCCATCATTTCCAGTCCGGCAGGAATAATACCGTTGGCAATAATCGTGCCGACGGCGTCACCGGCTTTTTCGACATTATCAAATGCTGCCAGAATGACTTGTGCCCGTTCCGGTAATGGCAACAACTTGACGGTGATTTCCACAATAACACCCAGCATTCCTTCCGAACCTGTCATGAGCGCCAGCAAATCATAACCGGGCGCATCCAGTGCATCACTGCCGATTGTTAATAGCTCACCGTCAATAGTGATCACCTTGAGTTTGAGAATATTATGGACTGTCAGTCCATATTTAAGGCAATGCACACCACCGGCATTCTCGGCCACATTACCACCAATGGAACAGGCAATTTGGGAGGAAGGATCCGGTGCATAATATAAACCATGTTTTTTTACCGCTTCTGAAATAGCCAGATTGCGCACACCGGGCTGTACTGTTGCAGTGCAGCTGTCTGTATCCACATCCAGTATCTGATTGAACTTTGCCAGACTTAACAAAATACCATCTTCAACCGGTAATGCACCACCGGAAAGCCCTGTACCGGCACCACGTGCAACAACAGGCACTTTCATCTCATGACAGGTCGTTAAAATACGCTGTACCTGTTCAATGGTTTCAGGTAATACCACCAGTAATGGCAAACGACGATAAGCGGAAAGCCCATCACACTCATAGGGATGTAGTTCCTCTTTGCTGGACAACACGGCATCGCGTGGCAGGAAAGAGCACAAAGCTCTTTTTATCGTGTTTTGACTTGTGCTCACTGGTAAGTCGTTATGCTTTATTATTATCTGATAATGACATTAGTATACCTGTATTTGTCTCACTGAACAGGGCTACATGCCGTTTTTAAACTTGTCTGTCTCTGTTGCACCACTATCCCGTACCGTCTGTAGTGCAATAGCATATTCTTTCAGGATACCCAGTGACCATTCAATGCGTTCGCGATAATACGTATCTGAACGTTCGTCATTATCTGTTGGCACATCATTTAATACGTTCTCGACATGACGAATAATAAGATGTTCCGGTATATAACAAAGACGATTATTTTTATAACTGCTCATACGTAATTCAGCAACAGGATAGGAACCACCATCACCGGATGACACACTGACAATCAGTGCCGGCTTGTGCCCTATTTCAAATCGGCTTACCAGTAAAAAGAAGTTCTTGAGGCCGGCTGGCACCTGTCCATGCCACTCTGGAGAAATAATTACAAAACCATCGCATGAAGTCAGTTGTTTGCGAAGTGGTATTAATAATTCATCCCACTTTGGATCACCATCCCACACACCCTGATCCCACAATGGAAGTGGGTTATCAGAAAGGCTGTAGAGCCAGCTTTCATCTACGAGCCCCTTATCCAGTACACCTTTAATATGGTTGGCCACTTTGAGACTCTGCGCATTTGCACGGTGACTGCCTGAAATAATGCCTATTTTCATAATATTATCCTGTTTCCAGGCTATTTTAATGATAGCCATTCTCATTTGCAATAAGACAATCTGTAACTGCAAAAAGTAGGTACAATCCCGTTTATGCAAATTGTTAATTTATTATTTTTAAAATCACTTTTTTGTTTTCTACTGTTGAGTCTGTTTATCCCTACACAGGCTCAGACATTATTAGAATTAAAAGAATGGAAAAAAGTCAGTGATGATGATGGTGTAATCGTGCATGTCAATGAAACCGGTCATTCACAAATTGTACGCGTTAAAACCGAGGTAACAATTAATTCTTCATTAGCCCTAATACAATCCATACTTGATGATGTTGATCATCGGCATGAATGGGTACCTTTTCTGGAAACATCCCGTGTACTAAAACCCTTCTCTCCCTTTGAAAAACTGGAATACAGTATTTTTTATGGTCCATGGCCTGCATCCGATCGTGACTTTGTTTATAGAATCACATTGTATAAACAAAATGATCAGCAAGTCAGCTACAGCATGATCTCCGAACCTGATCCGATAATGCCGGAACAAAAAGACAAGGTGCGAGCACAGTTGATTGAAAGTTACTACACACTGACTGCATTAAATGATCAACAAACCCATGTTGAATTAATATTTCATGCAGATCCCAAAGGCTGGGTGCCGGTCTGGATTGTGAATATTATACAGCGTGTATTGCCGTCTCTGATTCTGAAAAATCTGAAAGAACGTGCTGAAACAGAATAATTAGAATTCTATTTGCGAAAAGTCACTGACCTGTTGATGGCTGGCACTGCTATCCGGTGCATCATCTCGCACAAGCCAGCAAGTTTGCATTCCGGCCTCACGTGCGGCATCCAGTTCCTTTTCAATATCGGATAAAAACAGGATTTGCTCCGGTGCAAGTTTCAAGTCACGTACTATAGTGCGGTAGGATTCAGCTTCCACCTTTGCACCAATTTGTGTATCAAAGTTACCGCTGAACAGGGAATTCAGATCACCATACTCGGTGTAGCCAAATAACAGCTTCTGCGCATAAACTGATCCTGAAGAATAAACATAGAGTGCAATACCATGCTCGTGCCAACGTTCAAGGTATTCCTTTGCATCCGGATAAATATGCCCCTTGAAATCACCGTTTTTATAACCACTCTCCCAAATCATGCCCTGCAAGGCCTTTAGCGAAGTGATTTTTTTATCTTCATCAATCCAGCGTTTAAGCTGTGTAATCACACCATCCAAATCAAGTTCTTTTCCTGCTTCCTGACAAACAGCTTCAATCTGCGCTTTAACACCAGATTCGCCGGAATGAGTACGAACATATTCAGCAATATGTTCGTGTGCGTAAGGAAACAGGACATCATGCACAAAACGGATAGATGAAGTTGTACCTTCAATATCAGTAACAATCGCCTTGATCATGACAAACTACTGACAAACTGATCCATATCGGGAAACTTGCTGACAATATCACTGCCGGTAAAATCACCTACCCAGCCATCCTGAGTTGTAAATAACCGAATACATTTGAAGTTCGGGTTTTCTCCCATATCAAACCAATGTGTTGTATTTGCAGGCACACTGATCAGATCGCCCTTCTCACACAACACCAGATAGACCTTGTCACCAACATGCAAATAAAACAAACCACTGCCGTCAACAAAAAACCGGATTTCAAAATCGGCGTGGGTATGTTCGGCCAGAAACTTCTGGCGAAACTCTGTTTTTTGTGGATTATCAGGCCGCAACACAACAACATCGACAGATTGAAAGCCGTATTGATTATTCAATCGTTTAACAGACAAATCATAGGCCTCAAGTACCGCTTCCTGATCGGCATCCTCGCTCAATGGGCTCAGTACTTCCCAACGTTCAAACTGTACACCCAGATCAGACAATGTTTTTGTTATTGTATTAATATCCTTGACTGCTTCATTAACCGGATTCCCTGATTCATCATAAATCGCCAGCACACTCATTTTTTATAGCCTCTTTTTTAATTCGCATTCAAATAAAAACTCAAACGCCTCTACATGACGTAAAGCATCTTCCATATTATTGCCCCATGTATAAAAACCATGGCCTCGAATCAAATAGCCATGTGCTGTCTCCATGGAATCAAGACTGGCATTCACCTTCCCGGAAAGACGTTCAATATTCTGATCATTATCGATAACAGGCACATGTACCGTGCATTCATGGGTATCAATACCCGGAAATGCCTTGAGCAATTCATAATCCTGCAACACCAGCCAGTCTTCACATAATTGTGATAACACGGTTGCATTAACAGAATGCGGATGCAAAACCACATTGGCATCCGGATAACGCTCATAGATCGCCGTATGCAACAAGGTCTCGGCTGAAGATCTGCGCCCGTCGAGCGAGTTGCCTTTGCCATCAATCCGCATAATGTCAGATTCGGTCAACTTGCCCTTGTGTCGACCGGATACCGTAATCGCCAGCGTTCCGTCAGATAAACGTGCTGAAAAATTACCGCTGGTCGCCGGCACCATGCCACATGCATAAAGTGCATGGCCGGCATCAATCAATGCCCTTGCCTGTTGTTGAAAGTCATCTGCCATAAAACCCGCCTGAGTCAAATAATGCCGCAATAGTACTCGTAAAACATCATTTTTGTCACCCTGCTCACCAAACAAACCACCGATTTTTAATAAACTTGCCGCCTTTTGCACAGGATTTTATGAAGGCAGGCGGCACTATGACAGTGCTGTTTCTGATCGTTGAGAGGGTAATGCTGAATATTGTTCTCTAGTCAGACTTCAAATCTCTGCCAAATAACATATCAAAATACTGTTTGCGGTTTTCTTTTGATAAATCGCGATAGAATTTATATTTGGCATGGTATTGCGGATTACGCAAATCCATTTCAATACCCCATATAGGCTTAACACCTAACGGCTTGTTGGAATAGCGTATATCACCCAGTATATGCGGTGTCTCCGGATGGATAGCAACATATCCATCTGAGAACCGGATAAAGCGCAATATATCCTGATAAAGCGCCAGCTCCTTTGGCATATACTGAAAATCGATTTCCGGCTTAAACAATTCAACCGACGTGCCCTGATAGAATTTATTTTCCGCCAACAGACCAACACGCACACCATCAATATACAGCCTGTCTTTGTGTTGATACACAGAACGCCAGGCCAGCAAATTACCTAATGTTGGTTTGATCACTCCCCTTTCAATCACATGTCCACGCTGACTGGCTATATCCTGCATCACATCAGCAGCACGCTCATGCTGGGTCCAGCCAACCAGCATATAAAGTCCGGCAAACAACAGCCCCATACGCGCCGGTGCAAACACTTTCCTTCTTAAAGACAGTATCACCGCAATTAGCAATGCCAACGTAAAGACCGGATCAATAATTGAAATAATATTGAAGGACAGCCGTTCCTGCATCAACGGCCAGAACAAATGCGTACCATAACTGGTGCAGGCATCCAGAAAACCACTGAGCGAATATCCCAGCAGGGAAAACAGATAAACCTGTTTAAACTTCAGCCTGTTTCTGAAAAACACCCATAACAGCAAGCTCGCAATTAACGCACCAAAAGGAATAAAAAAGATTGAATGGGTAAAGTGTCGATGAAACTCGATTGTTAACATCGGATCGCTCGATGACTGAATCAGAACATCGGCATCGGCCAGCAAACCGGACGCAAACCCGATTATCGTTGCATGACGAATATGTTCCTGCTTTGCCTGCGACTGCGCCAGTGTTGCACCCAGCAGACCCTGTGTGAGTATATCCAATATCTAAACCTTGTTATTTAATCCGGTATTACCTTCTTACGCATGGATTTTACTTTACCACGTCTGGTCTTTTTATCCATCCGTTTGGTTTTTGCTGTCTTGCTTGGTTTGGTCGCAATGCGTCTTTTTTGCGTTACGGCCACACTTTTAACCAGCGCCTGCAGTCGATTTAATGCCTCTTCCCGATTTTTCTCCTGCGTACGATAACGCTGTGCCTTGATAATAATAAGGCCGTCTTTGGTAATATTGTGATGATTTAGTTTCAATAACCGGTTTTTATAAAAATCAGGCAAGGATGAACGGCCAATATCAAAGCGCAGGTGCACAGCACTCGACACCTTGTTCACATTCTGACCACCCGCCCCCTGCGCTCGAATTGCGCTGAGTTCGATTTCCTTGTCGGGGATAGATACGTGTGTTGATATTTGTAGCATTTACTCTGTTACCGTCATTCCCGCTAAGGCGGGAATCTCATCAATATTTGTGTGAATTAATACTAGCCGGGGAATACCCACTTAACTCATACCATTAATATAGATAATACATGGTTCTGCCCATAGAATCATGATTATGAAACACACACTCAATGCACTCCCGCTGACCAACACCTTTGCCAAGCTAGGCGAAACCTTCTTCTCGCGCGTTAAACCGGAACCGTTTATATCCCAACCTGAAATCGTGCATTTCAACCGGCATGCGGCTGAGTTGCTTGATCTGAATCCAGACACCGACCCACAGCAACTGGCTAATATCCTTTCCGGTAAACTGCCGCTCGGAAAAGACGATCCCATTGCCATGCTCTATGCCGGTCACCAGTTCGGTCACTATGTACCGCAACTTGGTGATGGCCGCGCATTGATGCTCGGTGAAACCACCAACACGCGTGGCGAGAAATGGGAGATCCAGTTAAAAGGCAGTGGCAAGACACCCTACTCGCGCATGGGCGATGGCCGCGCGGTATTGCGCTCCACCATTCGTGAATATCTATGCAGTGAAGCCATGCATGGACTCGGCATCCCAACCACACGCGCACTGTGTCTCATCGGCAGTAAAGACGAAGTCTATCGCGAACAAATAGAAACCGGCGCCATGCTCACACGACTGGCACCGAGTCATGTGCGCTTTGGTTCGTTTGAAGTCTTTTTCTATCGCGATCAACATGAGCACATTCGCACACTGGCTGATTATGTGATCGAACATCATTATCCTGAATTAAAGGATCATGCCGATCCCTACCTGTCACTGTTACAGGAAGTCATCAAACGCACGGCAAAACTAATTGCCCAATGGCAGTCCGTGGGTTTTGCGCATGGCGTGATGAATACCGATAACATGTCCATCCTCGGACTCACACTCGACTACGGTCCTTACGGTTTTGTCGAGGCCTATGATCCGGGCTTTATCTGTAATCACTCCGACCATGAAGGCCGTTATGCCTTTGGCCAACAACCGCAGATTGGATTGTTCAATGTCAGTTGCCTGGCACAGGCCATGTTACCGGTACTGGAAGTCGACGCCGCCAAGGCTGCACTGGAAAAATATCAGGACATCTTTATGCAACATTACTATGCATTGATGGCACAAAAACTGGGGCTGACCCAAAACGAAGAACAAGTCGCAACACTGGTGAACGAACTACTGGATCAAATGAAACAAAGCCGTACCGACTTTACTCGCCTGTTCCGCCAACTGTGCGATATTGAAACCAACACAACACCGGCGGACACCGCATTACGCGATCACTTTATAAACCGCGAACGCTTTGATCAATGGCTGGGAGATTATCGCAACCTGCTTGCACAGGAAGCCACAACAGACAGTGAGCGTCAACAGGCCATGAAAAAAACCAATCCAAAATATGTACTGCGCAACTACATGGCACAAATCGCGATTGAAAAGGCAGAAAGGGATAAGGACTATTCAGAAGTGGAACGATTAATGACGCTATTGCACAATCCGTATGATGAACACCCTGACATGGCACATTATGCCGAGGTACCACCGGATTGGGCTGGGGGAATTGAGGTTAGTTGTTCTTCGTGACACCTAAAATAGAATCAATCGAGTCTGGCTCTACCCCGATACTCCGGACACTCAGTTAAGAGCAGTCTGACCCCATTGCTTCGATGTGCTTTTTATTTGCTTTTATGCTTCCATGCAGTTTTGAGGAGACCCGCAAGACCAACCACGAATAACCAAGCAGTTGATGGCAACGGAACGGGACTGGTATTTGCTGTAAATGTGTAATCTAGATTGACATCATAGCCACCTCGCTTTGTGAAGCCAGCTAGACCAATCGCATATTCGCTAGATTCTAGGCTATCGAATCCCAGGTAAGTGAGTATATTGGTACCACTTGAGAGCACTGGGTTCACAACATCAAAATAGGCATCACCCAACCTAAAACCACCTAAAAAAGATAGGCTATCAGCGGCTTGAATTTCATACAAACCTACTGACACATGAAAATAATCATCCGACACATAATCAGTAACAAGTGATGTTAGCTTACTACCAGACTGCACAGCGAATGAAAAGTAATCTGTGTCCGCAGCACTTCCTATAAATGAAGTAGAACCTGAAATACTATTGCTACCAATATCAAGTAAACCTGTATATGTAGGCATTACACTATCATTGGAGAAATCCGTGAATATTCCAGACCCTTCGGAAACAGTATAAGCATGTGAAGTAGTTGTTATTAGAGCTAGAATTCCGGTCATCAAGTGTCTAATTATCATTGCTTTCCCCTTAATTAAGTTACTATTATCATTAATATTTATAATAAATTGCCAACTAATTGGGTCAGAGAGCAATATTCTCTATATATTAGAAACAATTGTTCTCTGACCCCACTTTTTCTAAATATTAAGTTAGATTTAATATTTTATTTCGCCTAGCGAAACCAACTAATCCAATCAGACCAGAAGCAAATAACCAGACAGCGGCGGGAATTGGAACAATAGAGGCACCAACATCTCCCGTTTGGACAGCCCATGCAAAAAAACCTTCTGTCTTGGCAAAGGTACCTTGGTAAGTTTCGCTGAAACTGAAAATAAATGCGTTGTCGGTATTGAGCTGGTACTCCGTAGCCGACCAATAGTAGCCGGACTGAATATGGCCAGTCTGCACATTCGAAAATAGATCATAGTTAGCATTATGGGTAGTCGCGATTGATATGTTTGTGATACCACCCAACACATTGTGGAACAAATTGCCCATCTCACTACCAGTGCAATTGTAGCCCCAACTAGCAACAGCTTGAGAACTACAGCTTAAATCAGGTTGTACCGTGTCAGGTAGTCTCCAGCCAGTAACACCATTGATATTTAATCCAGCTACCCAAGTATTGGATTCAGACCAACTCAAAAGACCATCAACATCATAACCACTAGTCTGAGCATAATTGGCATCAGCAAGCCAAGTTAGATTAGCGTCAGTATCGTAATAAGCTAAACCACCTAAACGAGAAATAAGAGCTGCATTAGAAATATGAGCAAAAGAAAACAACAAACAGGCACACAACAAATGCCTAACAGCTTTAATAGACATAACTCCCCCTTTTGTATTGGCTCAGTATTATTTATTTTTGTTTACCGAGCCGTCCTATGACTGGAATCATACACCTATGTTTAGTGAGTGATCAACTAACTGTATTTACAGTCAAATTAGAACAGAAGCTTGTCTTGTAGGTAACTGAAATCAAAATATAAATGTCCGCTAAGGGTCGACAGCAGACTCATTCTAAACTATTTACCCTGAAAATTTCGGCTTCCCCGACCACTATATCTCACATGTAGTGATCGTCAGTTCATCCGATAGGCATCCATATCAATATGTTCAACCTGACTGCCCAGCATGATGACTTCGCCTGAATAGCGCATGTCTATATCACTGGTGAATTCAAACTTGTATCTTCGGTGAAGCATGATGGTTCCCTGTGGGTTGCGTTTGAACCAGGTGCCTGATAACGCGACGGTATCATCCAGAAAGGAGACATTGGCTTCATTGCAGGCGTGCTTTGCCACCATGCGGGCAACTTCCTTACTGCGTGCGGTGTCCCACCAGTAAAGGATGCCGACAACCAATGTGAGTGTGACCAGAAAATCCATTATCTCTCCTACCCTGCCTTTTCTTTTACATAAAGCCATTGGCCATTATGTTTTTCAAACTGACTGACTTCGTGAATCTTTTCTGCCTTGCCGTTGAGTTTGTAGCGTGCGACAAATTCGACAATACCTTCGTTATCATCGATGCCGCCCTTTTCTGTGTATTTGACTGTCAGGCCAGTCCATTTGATAAATTGATCCTGTGCCATTGCCAGTGTGTCAGGTCGTGTTGACTCATGCCATGTTTTTAAAATATAGGCTTCGTTTAGTAATGTGTAAGCGGTATAACGCGAACGCATGAGTGTTTCGGCGGTGGGTGCGGTTTCATCGCCGTGAATATAGCACGCACAACAATCCGTGAATTCCTTGTTTGAACCACATGGGCATGGATTAGTCTTTGCCACTGATGGATTTCCTCATGTCATTTGCGTTAACCGGTAAGGTGAATATGGCGTGTAATTTAAACAGCGCGGCCAGCTTGTCAACGAACTGTCGTTCTTCCTTACTGACCAATACGATTACTTTGGCCTGTGGTGCGTACTTTTGCAGGCTGTGCAGGAATACATCCAGGTTGCTGACGTTTACGCCGGCGTAGTTATTACCGTAGCCATAGAAGAATTCAGCGACGACAAAATCCGGTGGTGTTTTCTTGAGTTCGCTGATGGCCTTGCGAATGGCAGAAAAGCGGATTTCTGTTAGTTTTAGTTCGTTGTATAACGCGGAGAAATCAGGATGGAAGCGGGATTCTATGATGGAATAAATAACGGGCATATTAGCCTATATATGTTTAGCTAACTCTTCTTCGATCTGTTGCAACTCTTCACTGATTGCTTTGGAAATACCAGTCAGTACTTCGGCATTTTCAAGCTGGACGGCGCGTTCCTTTGAATCCGGATCAAGCCCTTTCCGGTAATCGTTTTCTATCGCTTCAAGACGGGCACGCAATTCATTACGTCTGGCAATGAGTTGCGGCTTGTCCATGTCTTTAAGCATTGCGATTAATCAAATGGATGACGCTTGATGATGGTTTCATTGCGTTCCGGTCCAGTGGAGATAATATCTACCGGTGTACCCGTCACTTCCTCAATCTTGTTAATGTAATCGACTGCGGCTTGCGGCAATGCATCCAGACTCTTGGCACCAATAGTGGATTCCTTCCAGCCCGGCATGTCTTCATAGACAGGCACACATTTTTCAAATGCCTCGGCACCAATCGGTGGTGTATCAACGCGTGTGCCGTCAATATCGTAACCGACACAAATACGTACCTGTTCCAGTCCATCAAGCACATCGAGTTTGGTCAAACAAATGCCTGACAAGCTGTTCAGGTGAATAGAACGATTGAGCGCAACGGCATCAAACCAGCCACAACGACGTGGACGCCCCGTGGTGGAGCCGAACTCATGTCCTTGTTTGGCAAGATAAGCACCAATTTCATCATTCAGATCAACACCGTCATACAGTTCGGTCGGGAATGGACCAGCACCGACGCGTGTTGTGTAGGCCTTGGTAATACCCAGTACATAATCAAGAGTACGTGGCCCTGCACCACTGCCTGTCGCTGCACCACCGGCGGTAGTGTTAGATGACGTTACGAATGGATAAGTACCCTGATCGATATCGAGCAATGTACCCTGTGCGCCTTCGAACATGATGTTGGAACCCGCATTACGTAACTTAATCAATTCATCCGGCACATCGGCAACCAAAGGTTGTAAAATATCTACCATGGCTAAGGAATCATCCAGCACTTTCTGGAAATCCACGGTATTGCACTTGAAATAGTTTTTCAGTACAAAGTTGTGATAGTCGAGCACTTCACCGAGCTTGGCGGCAAAACGTTCACGATGGAACAAGTCATTCAGACGTAAACCACGGCGTGAAACCTTGTCTTCATAGGCAGGACCAATACCACGACCGGTAGTGCCAATCGCCTTTTTACCACGCGCCTTTTCACGCGCAAGATCCAGTGCAACGTGATAGGAAAGAATCAAAGGACAGGCTTCACTGATGCGCAAACGTTCACGTACCGGTACGCCGTTTTCTTCCAGCATGTTCATTTCTTTTAACAATGCATCAGGGGCTAACACCACACCATTACCGATAAGACACTGTACATTGTCACGCAAGATACCTGATGGAATCAGATGTAAAACGGTTTTTTTGTCACCAATAACCAGTGTGTGACCCGCATTGTGTCCACCCTGAAAACGCACAACGGCTTGTGCACGATCTGTCAGCAAGTCAACGATCTTGCCTTTCCCTTCATCACCCCATTGGGTACCGATTACGACTACACTTTTTCCCATTTTTAGATGCCTGTTATAAAGGTTTAAATATTTTACCTATCCGTTCGCCCTGAGCCTGTCGAAGGGTCTTCATGGTTCGACAAGCTCACCACGAACGGAGACTTTTTATATGTTTTTCACTTCCCAGCCGTTCTTGCACTGGAACAAAATTCGATTACAACCCATTGCCTGCGCATCGCTGTTTTGACCCGGCAATTCCCTAATCACGATAACCCCCTGCGCACGCAGACCATTAATCGCATCAATCAGACCGGCATCGTCACCGGCTGGCGCAAAAACGGCATTTTTTGATTGCTCGTTACTGCCTGTGATTAATGATTTCAAATCCACACTGAAACCGGTCGCCGGACGCGCACGCCCAAACACAGAACCGATTTCATCATAGCGGCCACCTTGCGCAACGGATTGGCCCAGTCCCTGCACATATGCGGCAAACACAACACCGGTGTGGTAGTTGTAACCACGCAGTTCAGCCAGATCAAAATACAATTGGGTATCGGGTACTGCCTGTTGTGCCCGTTCCTGAATCTTGATCAATTCATCCAGCGCATTACTGACATCACCACTGCCCTCTTTCAGCAGTTTGCGTGCAGTTTGCAAAACACTCGCATCCCCGTTCAGTTCAACCAGTGCCTTGAACATACCCTGAATCTTGGAGGCTACACCAAAGTCCGCCAACAGCGCATTGATCTCCGGCAAGGCCTTGCGTTGTAAGGCATCAAACATCGCGGCTTCCTGATCTTCATTGAGTCCGGCCTGACGTGCCAGTCCACGGAAAATACCGACATGCCCCAGATCGACATGTGCACCATTTACGCCTGCGACTTTCAGAGTTTCCAGCATGAGTTGCAGGATTTCGATATCACTTTCAACACCAGAGTGACCATAAAGCTCGGCACCGATTTGTAACGGACTGCGCGTTCCGCCCTGTGTCTCGGGACGGGTACGTAATACCGTTCCCATATAACAAAGACGTACCGGGCCTTCACGTTTCAGGCTGTGTGCATCAATACGTGCAGCTTGTGGTGTCATATCAGCACGCACACCCATAGTACGGCCGGTAACTTGATCGGTCAGTTTGAATGTTTGCAGGTCGAGATCGTTTCCGGTTCCGGTCAATAGTGAATCCAGAAACTCAACAAACGGCGGCATAATGAGCTCATAACCCCACGACTTGTACATGTCGAGAAGATTGCGGCGCATGGCTTCGACCTGCTCTGCCTGTGGTGGCAGCAGTTCGTCAATGCCTTCGGGTAATAACCAACGGTTTTTCATGTTTATGTTCTAACTATATAAAGTAATATTGCACCGGCAATCATGGTGAAAAATCCGGTGACACGTAATGTCTTGTCATCCATCTCGCTCAACATGCGCATGGTCTTGCGCATTCCGGTCGGATTCAAAAACGGCAATATACCTTCCAAAACCAGCAACAAAGCCAATGCGGATAATAACTCAGTCCACATGTTTCAAATCCAGACGTGAAAATACAGCAGGCACAAGCTTGCTGTATTTTTTATGCTGAAGCTTATGTCTACTTTTGTTTCTGACCACTAAAATATTTAAAGAACTCCGAATCCGCATCCAGCACGATCACATCATTCTTGTTATTAAATGTTGAACGATACGCGTTTAAGCTACGATGGAACGAATAGAATTCACGGTTCTTGTTATACGCCCTGGCATAAATATCTGCCGAAGTCGCATCTCCTTTACCTTTTATCTTTTCAGAATCACGATAGGCTTCAGAAAGAATAATTGCCCGTTGACGATCTGCATCAGCACGGATTCTTTCTGCCGCTTCCGCGCCCTTTGAGCGCAGGTCGGTCGCAACACGGGTACGCTCTGCGCGCATACGCAAATAAACCGAGTTACTGACTTCGCGTGGTAAATCGACGCGCTTGATACGCACATCAATAATATCAAGACCAAATGCGCCACCTTCCTTTTTCGCCTTTTCAGTCAGAATCGCCATGATCTCTTTACGTTCACCGGCAACCACTTCCTGAATAGTACGTTTACCAAACTCGTCGCGCAGGAAATCATTAATGATTTGTGCGAGACGATTATTGGCTCGTGCATAATTGCCACCGAGTGATGTATAGAATTTTGCTACATCATCAATGCGCCATTTTACAAACGAATCCACGTCGACGTTTTTCTTTTCCTTGGTCAGATAACGTTCCGCACCGGAATCCAGTGTCTGGATACGAGCATCAAACTTGCGTACGTTATTGATAAATGGAACCTGAAAATACAGACCCGGTGTGAAATCATCACGGATAATTTCACCCAAACGGAATTTAATCGCTTTTTCACGTTCATTGACCGTAAAAATAGAAAATGAAGCCAGCAGGACAACACCAAGCAAGGCTATTAATGATAGTGATTTAACAGGATTCATTAGCGAGTACTCCTTTCACGATAGCTATCGCGAAAACGGGTCAGGTTATCACTCGTGTTCTTGGAACCGGATGGCTGCTGATTTATGATGCTAGGCAGCAACTGCGATGCCACATCCGGACCAGAACTATTACCCGAATTTTTCATGACACTGTCCAGCGGCATATAGAAGAAGTTGTTGCCCTTTTTCATGGAAACCATGACCTTGCTCGAATTGGCCAGCACGTATTCCATTGTTTCTATATAGAGACGTTCACGCGTTACTGATGGTGCCTTTTCATATTCACGCAGTAACTGACTGAAACGATCTGCTTCACCGGTAGAGTTCGCAATGATTTGTTCCTTGTAGGCATTGGCTTCAGCCAATTGGCGTGCGGCTGCACCACGCGCTTTTGGTAAAATATCATTGGAATAGGTTTCGGCTTCGTTCTTCAAACGTTGCTCATCTTCTCGCGCCTTCACGGCATCAGCGAATGCATCCTGTACTTCTTCCGGTGGCTGGGCATCCTGCATATTCAGGTTGGTAACGATCAAACCTGTACCATAACGATCAACAATTTCCTGAATCAGTTTTTGTGCAGTATTGGCAACATCGCCACGACCTTCGGTCAGGACAAAATCCATTTTACGTTTACCGATAATTTCACGAATGGCGCTTTCTGTTGCCATGCGCAATGTTAAATCCGGATTGTAATCGTTGAATAAGTAATCCTTCGCATCCTTTACCTTATATTGAACCGCAAACTTGATATCAATAATATTTTCGTCCTGAGTCAACATCAATGCTTCACCGGGTTGATCTGCTGTAGTACGACCACCGGGGGTTGAACGATAACCGACTTCAATTGTGCGTACTTGATCAACGTTAACAATAAGTACATTTTCAATCGGACGAGGGAAACGAATATTCAAACCGGGCTGAATAGTTGTGGCGTATTCACCAAAACGCAAAACCACACCGCGCTGTGCCTGTTGAACAATATAGGCAGAGTCATACGCCAGCCAAACAACCAGTACGATGATGGCGATTGAAAACATACTGCTGTTGGAAGGAGATGTTGGTCGGCCACTTTCACCGCCGGAACCACTGCCGCCTTTGCCACCGCCAAAAATACTGTTCAGCTTGTCACCAAACTTTTTGAATACTTCATCAAGATCCGGTGGTCCCTGATTACCGCTACCGCGATTACCCCAAGGATCCTTGCCGTTACCTCCTGGTTCATTCCAGGCCATAAGTGATGCTCCCCACTGTTTTTTTGTAATTACAGAGGCAACATTCTATCAGATATTGTGAATTGGTGTGGTTTTGTGGAATGTCGAAAAATTAAGCGAAATCAGCCGGTTTCTGCGGCTTCATTTATCAGGGGTAATTGAATACCCTCTTCTCTGGTGAGAATATTCAAATCCCGCTTTTGCAGCTCGATTTCGAGTAGCCAGTTACCTGCTTCATCAATGCGTTCATTACGTACAGCACCCATATCAAACAGGCGTGAGCGCAGACGACCATCTGCCGCCCCCAGTCGTATCCATTCGTGGAAAATTTCTTCCTGAAACACTTCGGCCAGCGCCTGTTGCAGTAAATCAATGCCCTCACCGGTTACGGCAGATAACCATACCCGAATAACCCTGTTTTCCAGATCACGTTCCAGATGGGCACCGGCATCGTCCATTAAATCAATCTTGTTATACACCTGTATCTGATACACATCCTGTGCACCAATTTCATGCAACACTTCATTGACCTGCTCTATGCGATCCTGACGTTCTTCATCGTGTGCATCGATAACATGCAATAACACATCCGCCTGACGCGTTTCTTCCAGTGTGGAACGAAATGCAGCAACCAGATCATGGGGCAAGTGACGAATAAACCCAACCGTATCGGCGATAATCACCGGTTGGCCGGTAGGCAATTCCAGTCGGCGCAAAGTTGGATCGAGTGTGGCGAATAACTGGTTTGCGGCAAAAACGGACGCGCCGCTTAAACGATTAAATAAGGTTGATTTACCGGCATTGGTATAGCCGACCAGTGACACCGTGGGTATATCAGCACGACGACGTGAACGTCGCCCCTGATCGCGTTGCTTTTGCACCTTTTCCAGACGCTTGTTGATTTGCTTGATGCGGTCATTCAGTAACCGACGGTCAGTTTCGAGCTGGGTTTCACCTGGTCCTCGCAGACCGATACCCCCTTTCTGACGTTCAAGGTGAGTCCAGCCACGCACCAGTCTTGTCGACATATGCACCAGTTGTGCCAGCTCGACCTGTAACTTACCTTCGTGGGTCTGGGCGCGCTGGGCAAAAATATCCAGAATCAGTCCGGTACGATCGAGCACCCGGCATTTAAGTTCGCGTTCGAGGTTACGTTCCTGTGCCGGTGATAGCGCATGATTAAACAGCACGACCTCGGCCTCGTTGTTGATAATGGCGTCACGGATTTCTTCCACCTTGCCAGTGCCAACAAAGAATTTGGGATCCGGAGTCTTGCGCGAGCCCACGATAACCGCAACAGGTTCAGCACCGGCAGAGACTACCAGTTCCCGAAACTCGTCCAGTTCTTCACGTTGGGCTGCAAAAGGAAATTCGAGGTGAACGAGGACAGCACGTTCACCGGTCTGGGGGCGCTCAAACAAGCAAACTACCCCCGTTTATTGAATTTTCAGGTATTACCTGGTTCTCCGCCGTCGCTATCGCCATGTGGAATTTTGACATTCTTGGCTGGAACCACTGTAGAGATTGCATGTTTGTACACCATCTGGCTTACTGAGTTCTTCAGTAGCACCACAAACTGATCAAATGACTCGATTTGGCCTTGTAGTTTTATTCCGTTCACTAAAAATATTGAAACCGGAACCCGTTCTTTACGCAGAGCATTAAGAAAAGGGTCTTGTAATGATTGCCCTTTTGTCATCCTTTTTCTCCTTTATTATCATATTATTATAAGCATTATCTAATGCTTTTTATGGGTTCTCTCCACTTCCACCACAAACCACTTTAACGAAGTATAGCTCTCTTATCGGTTATTTGGGAAGTTCCTCCAGTAATTTCAAGACTTTGGATAAAATTTCTGAGTCGGTGGATTCAAAAAAGGTCACATCTTGTTCTGAACGTAGCCAGGTATGCTGACGTTTGGCCAGATTTCGGGTGGCTGTCTTGGCTTTTTCGATCATTTCCTCATATGTCCATTTGCCTTCGAGGTATTCCCACGCCTGACGATACCCTACTGTTCGAATCGCCGGCATGTTGGTGTGCAGATCACCTCGTTCATAAAGCTGTTTCACCTCGTCCATGAAGCCTTGTGCCAGCATGTCATCAAAACGTTGTGATATACGCTCATGCAAGATCGCGCGATCTTCCGGCAATACCGCCAGCTTGATGATGCGGTATGGAATCGGGTCGGATTGCTGATCACGATGATATGCCGACATTGGCATGCCGGTAATCTCATAGACCTCCAGTGCACGCTGGATACGCTGGGGATCATTCGGATGTAACCGCTCTGCTGTTTCCGGATCAACTTCAGCCAGTTTTGAATGCATATGTGCCCAACCCTTTTCTTCTGCCTCGGCATCCAGCTTTGCCCTGACTTCCGGATTGGCGGACGGCATTTCAGACAGACCGTATTGCAAGGCGCGGTAATACAACATGGTGCCGCCAACCAATAAAGGAATACGCCCCTGACTCGTAATGTCTGTCATTTCACGCAAGGCATCCTCACGAAACTGTGCGGCTGAATAGGATTCACTCGGATCGAGCATATCGATTAACCGGTGCGGTGCTTCATTCAGGGTTTTCGCATCCGGTTTCGCAGTACCGATGTCCATGCCTTTATAAACAAGGGCTGAATCAACGCTGATAATGTCACAGGGCAAATGCCGCACCAGATCAACGGCGAGCGAAGTCTTGCCCGAGGCAGTGGGGCCCATCAGGAAAATGGCGGGGGGTAAAGTATCTGTATTCAAGAGACAAACAATCTTTCAATTTCATCAGCCGACAATTCTCGCACGACCGGATGTGTCTGTGTTTTGAGGCTAGCCAAATCTGATTTTTCCAATTCTCTTAACAGTTCGTTCAGGGTTTCAAGTGCCGGTTCGCTGGTCAATGCAATCTCGGCACCATAACGCGACAATGCTATCTGCAATTGCGCTTTATCCGTGTCACTCGCCAATTCCACCAATAAGCCTTGTACTACTCGTTCATGGTTTGAATCACGAAACACGACCGGTAACTTACGAACCAGTATCGATTCAGGCCCGATACGATCCATTTCAAATCCTGATTCTTCTACCAGCACCCTGCGCTGTTCAAACACGTCGGCTTCCTGTTCCGATACATTGACAGACAACGGCCACAACAGGGGCAAGGTTTCAATTTCCTTCTTCTGCAAACCGGTGAGGATCAGGTGTTCACGCGCATGCTGATAATCAATCAGAACCAGACCATCCTGATTCTCCGCCACAATATAACGTTGCTGGATAAAGGTCTTCGCTTCTCCCAGTGGATATGACGTTCCCGGTTTCTGTTCTGTATCAATCAACTCACCGTAATTATTTATTTGCTCGGCAACAGCAAATCGGGATGTGGGTTTAGATGAATATACCGGTAATGACGTGCGCTCGGTTGTGCCGGTTGATTCCATTAATGCATTACGTAATACACTATAT
>Ga0224506_10000837_pt1 | contig 23809 bp, 27 predicted proteins | sample SF_Jan12_sed_USG_2_FD_169108 | JGI IMG/M metagenome (GOLD analysis project Ga0224506, IMG submission 169108) | Sediment microbial communities from San Francisco Bay, California, United States - SF_Jan12_sed_USGS_8_1 | ecosystem: Environmental > Aquatic > Marine > Sediment | place: USA... | reverse complement strand
CTCACGACGTAGAAAAAATAAATAAGTGGGTGCGGTCACCCACGATTAGCAGCGAGTATATCGTTCTACTGTTGGTTGTGGGGGCAGGGAAATTGGAGCGGGTGATGGGAGTCGACAGTTTGCGTCTTTGGCAAACTGAACGCACACCTTAGGAAAAATAAATAGATGGGTGCGGTCACCCACGATAGGCAGTGAGTTTATCGTTCTATCGGTTGGTCGAGGGGGCAGGGAAATTGGAGCGGGTGATGGGAGTCGAACCCACGTCACGAGCTTGGGAAGCTCGGGTAATAGCCGTTATACGACACCCGCAAAGAGATTCATTTAGTTCTATCGTGCTATCGACTACATCCCTGTAATGTTCTGCCAGCCCCGCCTTCCCTGGCGAGGCGTTCGTCGTGCTGCGTTTTGACGTTAAGTCAAAACGGTCACTCCTCACCCATACATCTGCTCAATAGCTTGTTGATACTGATTGATCACCAAGGGCCGTTTGATTTTCAAGGTAGGTGTTAACAAACCATTTTCAACTGTCCAGGGCTCGAGCAAAGGGGTTATGCGACGAATCTTGGCATAGCCGGGGAAGTCAGACAGGCATTCCCCAACAGTTTTAATCAGCGCTTTGTTGAGTTTGTTGTCGGCTACCTGGTTTTTGTCATTAGGATCGAGGTTATGGGCAGTGGCCAGAGCTTCCCATTGTTCCGGGTTGATGACCAAGAGGGCACTTAAATAGGGTTTGGCTTCACCAATCACCAGAGCCTGTTCGAATAGTGGGTTCAGGGTAATGGCCTGTTCCATATCACCAGGTGGGATCTTCTCGCCATTGGAAAGCACCAGGATGTCCTTGATACGGCCAGTGATGTGGACAAAGCCGTCGTTGGTTACCTTGGCCTTATCACCGGAGCGCAGCCAACCATCAGCGGTAAACACATCTTTAGTGGCCTGCTCATTGTTCCAGTAGCCCAGCATATTGCCGGGGCTCTGGACTTCCAGTTCATCATTATCACCCAGGCGTACGTCCACACCCGGCAGGCACTTACCTACGCTGACCGGGTCGTTATGTCGGTTGATATTGGCTGAGACCACCGGGCTGCATTCGGTCATGCCATAACCCTGTACCAGATTCAGTCCCAGGCCCAGGAAGGTTCGGGCAACCGGGAAGGGAATGGCGGCACCGCCGCTTACCGCGAGGCGTACTCGGCCTCCCAGTTTTTGCTGGATCTGGCTGGCTACCAGTTTATTGAGCAGGGGCCAGAGCAGTAAGGATGGTCCAGGCAGGCTACGTTTCTGTTGAACATTAAAGCGCTTCCAGCCGACATTCACGGCCAAGTTGAAAATGGCCCGCTTGGCTGGTGAGCCCTTGCTGAGTTGCTCATTGAGCTTGTCATAGATTCTCTCAAAAATACGCGGTACGGAAATAATGACCGTCGGGCTGAGATTCTGGATATCTTCGGCCAGCAGCTGGACTGAGCGGGCGTAGGCGATGGTGCCGCCACACATCATGGGGGCGTAATAGCCACAGGTACGCTCCAGAGTGTGTGACAGGGGCAGGAATGACAGAAACAGGTTATCTCCGGAAATCTCCAGGGCCGTGTATGAGGCATCGGCAATGGACAGGAAGTTACTGTGACTGAGCATGACCCCCTTGGAACGTCCCGTTGTGCCCGAGGTATAAACGATCGAGGCCAGGGCATCAGGGTCGCCATCTCGCTCATTGAGTGGCCCGGCCTGTTCGGGTAGCCATTGACTCGCTGCGACGACCCGCTCATCGTTATCGGCCAGGGGACTTTCCCCATCCCATTCGATAATCACAAACTTTTTGATATTGCCCAGCTCATTTTTGAGGGGGGCGAGCTGTTTCCACTGACTGGTGTCCTGCATCACCAGGCACTGGCTGCCGGAGTCATTCAGGATATAGGCGATATTGTCTGGCCGGTCATCGGTATAAAGTGGTACATCGACCAGGCCGAGGCCCTGGGCTGCCATATCCACTGCGACCCATTCCGGACTGTTTTTGAGGACCATGGCGATACGATCTCCCTCCTGCAGGTCCAGCGTTTTAAAAGCGGCCTGCCAGCGTGAGACGTAGTCTGCCATGTCCTGCCAGCTGTAGCTGAGCCAGGCTTTTTGGTTTTTATCGTAACTACGGTAGGCCTCGCGATCGGGTGTTTGTTGAACGCGTGTACGAAACAGGCCATCTAGCGTTTTTGCGGTCTGGCGGTTGATGGTGACAGATGAATCCATAGTATTCCCCCTTATCCTTAATGTATTTAGTTATAGGTTTATTTTGGTGCAAAACCGGCCAGATCGCAATTGACCTTGTTCACGTTCCCTCGTAGGCTAGCGCCCATGGAAATTATCGTAAATGGCCAGAGCCAATCCGTACCCGAAGGATTTACTGCCGCCCAGCTGGTTGAGCAAATGGGCCTGGGTGGACGTCGTATCGCCATGGAAGTGAACCTGGAGATTGTGCCCCGTAGTACCTATGATGCCCATGCCCTGAGCTCTGGCGACAAAATCGAAATCGTCCATGCCGTCGGCGGTGGTTGAATCGGGTATAATCTTCGCCACTATTTGTAATTCTTGCTCGATTTATCGGGCCGATCACAGCAGGACATCCCATGACACAGATGAATTTTGATGACACCCCTCTCGTAATTGCCGGTAAAGCCTATCACTCACGTTTGCTGGTCGGTAGTGGCAAGTACCGTGACCTGGAAGAAACCCGCCTGGCGACCGAGGCCAGTGGTGCCGAGATCATTACTGTGGCGGTACGCCGCTCCAACATCGGCCAGAACCCGGACGAACCCAATCTGCTGGATGCCGTACCACCCAACAAATACACCATCCTGCCCAATACGGCCATGTGTTATACCGCTGATGATGCGGTGCGTACCTGTATGCTGGCCCGGGAACTGCTGGATGGCCATGACCTGGTGAAGCTGGAAGTACTGGGGGATGAAAAGACCCTGTTTCCCGATGTCCGCCAGACTATCAAGGCAGCCGAAACCCTCGTCACCGATGGCTTCAAGGTGATGGTTTATACCTCGGATGATCTGATTATTGCCAAAGAACTTGAGTCCATGGGCTGTGTGGCCGTAATGCCACTGGCGGCCCCGATTGGTTCCGGTCTGGGAATTCGCAATCCCTATAACATCCAGTTCATCATCGATGAGCTCAAGGTGCCTGTACTGGTGGATGCCGGTGTGGGGACTGCTTCCGATGCGGCTATTGCCATGGAGCTGGGTTGTGACGGCGTGCTGATGAACACTGCCATCGCCGGAGCTAAGAATCCTGTTCTAATGGCATCCGCCATGAAAAAGGCCATCGAAGCCGGTCGAGAGGCCTATTTAGCCGGGCGCATGCCTCGTAAGCGCTATGCCAGTGCCTCTTCCCCCCTGGAAGGGGCGATTGCCTAGCAGCTTGTTGAAAACTACTGCGCTTGCCATGGCTGCGTTGCAAAAGGGCTCAAAATGCTCATTTATTAATGAGACATTCACTCTCGCCCATCCCTGGGCTTCGCGAAATAAGTACATCCATGTACAAAACTACGCTTTTTCGCCCTTTTGCGCCTTGCCCTGGCTACGCTCGCTACGTTTTCAGCAAGCTGCACGAGCTTGATCTATTTATGGTCGACAAAAGCAAATGGCGGCATATCCGTAGTTTTGTCCGTCGTGAAGGCCGACTGACCAAAGCTCAGCAACAGGCCCTCGATCTGCTCGGCCCAAAACTCATGCTTGAACCCAGTTCCGGCCAGCTGGATCTTGATAGTGTGTTTGGCCGCACGGCACCACGATATCTTGAAATCGGCTTTGGTGACGGCAAGTCCCTGGCCCACATGGCGGCGGCCCAGCCAGAGGTAGACTTCCTGGGAGTTGAGGTGCACCGGCCCGGTGTGGGCAGCCTTTTGATACAGGTGGAGCGACAATCTTTTACTAATGTTCGGGTTATCTGTGCCGATGTAGTGGAAGTGCTGAAAAACATGATTCCAGATGCTTCACTGGATAAGGTGTTCTTATTTTTCCCCGACCCCTGGCATAAGAAACGCCACCACAAACGTAGACTGGTCCAGCCGGATTTTGTCGCCATGCTAAAAAGTAAGCTTAAGCCAGATGGCGTGTTTCATATGGCGACGGATTGGGAAGATTATGCTATTCATATGTTATCAGTTATGAAATCAGCGCCCGGATTTAAAAACATGGCCTCTGATGGGGGGTATGTAATGCGACCAGAATATCGGCCGCTAACTAAGTTTGAGGCCCGTGGCCAGCGGCTGGGGCATGGTGTTTGGGATCTGATGTTTAGACGTACTGACGACGCAGAATAGACAGAGATAATAATTATTATGAAGCAGGAATTACGCGATCTGATCACACCTATTACTGGCTGGTATACGGGATCAGCAGCAATTGAGCAAAGCTCCTTGAGTCGTTTTGACCGACTGGATCAACAATTACAGTCCCTGAAAAGGTATCTGGAGCAGCTTTTTCATAACGAGGCCTTACAGGGTGATTACAGCCCGGATGAGATCAAGGCCATTCGTAGTTTCTACGATCATGTGGATGAGCTGGATCTATGGCATGTCATGATAAGCCCTAAGACGGTAAAAAGTATTACCACCAGTGAAAACATTGACTTGAAACGCCTCAAAGTGATGTCCGTTGAAATATTGGACATGCTCAAAGGCAAGGTTGATCCCAAATCTATTCTCGATAAGGACTAAATCTTAGAGTTTTTCAGCGATTTCGTATGGCTTCTGATTTGCAGCCATTATGTCCTGCTTAGCCTCATCCATCGCGCCCGGAATCTGGGTCGCATTAATAAGGGTAGTCTGGGCTTCATTCAGGACACTGCGTGCTGCATCCTGAATCGACTGGTCAAGATCAAGCCCCTTGGCTTTGGCAACGGCTTCTGATGCCTTCATGACATTAAATGCTGCCTGGGCAAGAATACCTTTGGCACCAGCCTGGGCTGCGCCAGCCAGCAGGGTGATGGTATTCAGCAATTCCTGCTGGTTGAGTTCTTTTACTTCTACCTGGTCTGTTTGATTCAAAATGGCCTCCAAAATCTAATGATAGCGCAGTTGACCTGCTAAATGTGGAGGCCAGTCACGGATAGTAAGAGTTTTGTCGGCTTTATGGTAACTTAGCTTTAGGGTAGTTAAATTGTTGTTATTTTTGGTGAAATAATGAGCAATCTATAGAATTCGACAGAATTATTGTTTGAATTATGAAGTCAGGCCTTGAAATATTAGAAATCGTTAATATACTTCCTTCAGTTGAAAATTTGCCCAGGAGACAAATATGTTCGCAGGTATCAAGGAAATTGAGGCCCCACAGTTAGCCGAAATGCTGGATCAAAAGGCCGATGTCCAGGTGGTTGATATTCGTCAGCCTGCTGAGATTGCCAGTGGCACAGTTCCCGGTGCTGAAGTTATGCCCATGCATACGATTCCCCTGAGAATACAGGAAATCAAGCAGGACAAGCCTGTGGTTCTGGTTTGCCGAAGTGGTGCTCGTTCTGCGCAAGCCTGTATGTTCCTCGCTCAAAATGGTTTTGAAAACATTCTGAACCTGCGTGGTGGCATGATGGGTTGGGCAGGAAGTGGTCAGCAAATTGGTCTGCCACAAACAGCCTAACTGAACCGAATATCGAATAAAAAACCCGGCATTGCCGGGTTTTTTTATTCCTGTTTAATTAGTGTATCAGGCAGTCTTAAAGGGCTGACATCAATTTGCCTTCCCGATAAATTTAATAGAGTTTCTTTTAGATGCGCTGTTTCACCGCTTGACCAGGCCGTAATCGTCCCGCAAGAATGGTGGTCCTGAGGGTCAACATCATTTTGTAGAACACGTTCAAGCTGAAGTGCCACTGCCGATCCGGTCTCAATAATGTGTATTTTATCACCCACCACCTGTTTTATTTGTTCTCGTATCAGCGGGTAATGGGTACAGCCCAGCACAATGGTATCTGTCCCTGCAGAGAGTAAAGGTTGGGTATATTTTTCTATCAACTGATACGTCATTGCATCATCATATTTACCGGTTTCGATCTGCTCCACCAGACCGGGGCAGGGCTGACAGATGACCTCTACATTTTCCGCAAAGCGATGTACCAGTTTGGTAAACTGTTCACTGGCAAGAGTATTCTCAGTTGCCAGAACGCCTACGACACCACTATGAGTTGCTGCAATAGCAGGCTTAACACCGGGCTCCATTGCGATAATGGGAATTTCAAATTTCTGTCGAAGGTATGAAACCGCAACGGCAGTCGCTGTATTACAGGCGATTACAATGGCTCTGGCATGTTGTTCGATTAGAAATTGGGTGAGTTGTTCGCAGCGCTGTAAGATAAACTTATGGGATTTATTACCGTAGGGGGCATAGGTAGAGTCAGCGACATAAACGACATCTTCGTACGGGAGTATGGTCTGGATTTCCTTGAGTACGGAGAGACCGCCAATACCAGAATCAAATATACCAACGGGATGTTTAGACATATAATTCAAAGATAACTAAGACAGGTTAAGCTTACTTGTCTGTTACTATCAAAACAAGGAATTGTCAAATCTTGTAAAAGTTATCCAATATTATTCCAGATTCGTAGTTTAGATGCCGATTTTAACATTATTGTCACAATCTGGTTATTTTCTAGTTTACCGAGGATGAAGCATGACTCTTTTTGCAAGCGATAGACCTGAATTTCTGTTCCAGGATCAAAATCACTGGGAGTTAATGCTTAAGCACATCCCGGCCGCAATAGCCGTACTAGATAATGAACTGCGTTATGTTGCTGCAACCCAACGCTGGGTAGATGATTATAAGCTGAATGATCAGGAAGTTCTTGGTAAGACTCATTACGAAATTTTTCCAGATATTCCTCAACGCTGGAAAGACATTCACTCCAACTGTCTGCAGGGAAATTCTCAGCACTGTGAAGCAGATCCTTTTCCCAGAGAAGACGGTGGCACTGTCTGGATTCGTTGGGAGATTCAGCCCTGGTACTTAAAAGACAATAGTGTCGGTGGCATCATCATGTTCACCGAGGTGATCACGGCCCAGAAGGAACTGGAACAACTCAATGCAGAACTTGAACAAAGAGTGGTCGAGCGTACCTATGAATTGAATCTGGCCAAGGAAAAAGCAGAAGCGGCCAGCCAGGCAAAGTCAGAATTTCTGTCACACATGAGTCATGAGCTTCGTACTCCACTCAATGCCATCCTTGGGTATGGACAGTTGTTAGAGACCGATCCAGTGCAACCGCTGAATGAAGACCAGTTGGAGAACCTTAAGGAAATTATAGGCGCAGGGAACCATCTACTACGGTTGATTAACGACATTCTGGATCTGTCTGCCATTGATGCAGGTAGGCTGGATATGGCACGGGAAAAGGTATCTCTACACGGGTTGGTCAAGGAGGCATTAGCTATGGTAAGTGATAATGCATCTAGGGCAAATATTAAATTAATTGATGAATCTGAGAGTCATGGTGATGTATCTATTTGTGCTGACAAGGGTCGTCTTTTACAGATAATGATAAATTTTCTAAGTAATGCAATTAAATATAACGTTCCCAACGGGAAAGTATCAGTGGATAGTCAGGTTAGGGGGGATGAATTTTTCCGATTGACTGTCAAAGATACTGGACAGGGAATTCCGGAAAATGATCTTAAACAGATATTCGAGCCATTTGAACGGTCGATCCAGAAGCATTCTCAGATCGAGGGTACTGGCATAGGTTTACCGCTTTGCCAAAAGCTGGCAACAGCGATGGGTTATAGTATCGGTGTTAAAAGTATACTTGGGCAGGGGAGTGAGTTTTGGATTGATATCCCCCAGACTGAGCTTGGTAAGGAAGTGGAATGTAATGCAAATTCAAATTAATCACTCGGCCATAACCAGGCTGCACCACGGACACCACTTGAGTCACCGTATTTATTTTTAACAAGTTTGGTATCAACCCGATCAGAAAAGACAAACTCATTCCATATTTGTGGAATAGTTTCATACAGTCGATCCACATTAGACATTCCCCCTCCTAGTACAATCACATCCGGGTCAAGGATATTGATCAAGTGTGATAGTGCTCTTGCAAGGCGGTGTTCATAGCGCTTCAGTGCCTGCTCGGCAAGATCATCTCCCTGCTCTGCCAGGGCAACTATTTCACGGCCATGTTCAGCCTGCCCGCCGTGCTGTTGATAGTCACGCACAAAGCCAGTACCCGAGCAAAAGGTTTCAATACAACCGGGATGACCGCAGAAGCAGGGGTGGCCAGGCCGTTCATCATCCTGGGCCCAGGGTAAAGGGTTATGGCCCCATTCACCGCCTATGGCATTGACTCCCACCAGGGGGATTTTATCAATACAGATGCCACCACCAACGCCTGTACCAATAATGACACCAAATACTACATGCGCTCCCGCAGCGGCACCATCGGTAGCTTCGGATACGGCAAAGCAATTTGCATCATTCTCAATGCGTACTTCACGTTGTAATTTTTCTTGCAGTGCTTCGGTTAGTGGTTTGCCGATCAGCCAGGTGGAGTTGGCATTTTTCACCAGCCCGGTGGCAGGGGAAATGGTGCCGGGGATTCCCATGCCGACTGTTCCAGTCTGGCCGGTTTCTTTTTCAATCAACTGAACCAGTTTAGTAACGGTATCTACCGTGGCTTCATAATCACGGGGAGTTGGAATGCGTTGACGAAAGATCTCATTGCCGTGATCGTCCAGGGCAATGCCTTCTATTTTCGTTCCGCCAAGATCAATTCCAATGCGCATATAATTCTGCCTATGGCCTGTTAAGTTTCAAGACAATTTTACGATAGTCTATCGTATTTAGCATATTCAGGCATGTCTTGTCAGGACAATGGTTTTAGGAAAAACAGTGTGTAAAAAATGCTTAAGAAAAAGGCCGGCGATTGCCGGCCTTCTTTTAACCAATAAATTCCTGTGAGCGTATGTGATCGAGTCGAATTTTATGCAGTCGTTTTTGATGGTTCTGACCAATCAGGAATTCCTGATGTTCATGGGTTTGTAAGTCCAGCGGCTTTATAATGCCGATGTGAATCTGCTCACCTACCTGCCAGACTAGTTTGATCTTCTGGTTACGGATGATGGCAAGTTCGTATTCGCTATAGAGTTCGCAGGAGATAGGCTGGTAATTATTGTCGTCGTTATTCATTTTCTCGCCTTGTTATTATTGTTAGTTTTTCTTCTGCCCCCTCCATGGCGATATCAAACAGGATGGGACAACAACAGACTTGACAGTCCTCTATATATTGCTGTTTTCCCCCGCTGATGTCTATAAGTGTAGACAAATTTTCTCCGCAGTAAGGACAGTCAAAATGAAATTCTTCGAGGCTGTTCATGTATGCACCATTTTGGGTAATATTGGACTGTCCGATCAGTTAGTATCAGACCAGAAACAGCTTAAAGGAAAAACACAATGAAACTCTACCTGATGCGTCATGGACTGGCCAGCAGCCCTCAGGATGATCCACAGCAGGGACTCAGCCCCGAAGGCCGGGCAGGAATCGAAGCCCTGGCCAAACGACTGGCGGATCAAAAAGTGCAATTTGCGTGCATCTATCACAGTGAGAAAGACCGAGCCCGTCAGACGGCTGAGATCATGGCAGCCATTACCTCACCCCAGATCACACCTCAACTTCGTAGTGGCCTGAAGCCCAATGATGATCCCGATGACTGGCTTGCAGAGATCGACACCCTGCAAGAAGACACCCTGATTACTAGCCATCTGCCTTTTGTCCCAGGGCTGGTGGAGTTGCTAAATGGTGTACCTCTCGATGTAGCCTTCGTACCGGGCATACTGATCTGTTTACAAAAGCAGGGTTCAGGCTGGCAGGTCATGTGGCACATGGCACCTTAAAAAATTAAGAGGTAGTGAACTACCTCTTTTTTTCTAGTTTTTAGATATAAACCAAGTTTGGTCCTGTTTTCTATTACTCAATATGTAATGTTGTTGAGTGTTTAGATGGACTATCCGTATTCTGGTTTTGTACTGGCACAAACGTGTCAGGTACAGCGGTTCTCCCTGTATAAGTTTTTATTGGTTTATTAGTTTGTAAACTGGCTGATATCAGTGTTTCTGTACTGCTGGAATTAGATTCATACTTGAGTAAAATTATGTCAGTTAATACACCATTTACAAAATCACCTGCAGAAATTAAGTTACCTTGCCCCTGAAAATGGCCAATGTTAGGTGTATAAAGGCAGGTCTCTCCACTTTCACACAAACCATTATTGTTCCCGATGTTGTCAGTATTAATTTCAACAGTATTTCTTAGGAAGGTACTTTCACAATGATCTACATTAAACTGTGAGCCATTAACGACGTTATCACAGTCAGCCTGTCCAGTTGGAGCCGGTGATATCTGCCATGTGTGGCTGGTAATGTTGCTAATATCTCCTGCCAGTGGTACCGAAAGTACATCATGAATGATGTTATCAGTACCCAGTACTGACCAGTCCCAGATACGGCAATTACCGGCCGTACAGCTTCCTTGCTGATTGGATGCCGGAAAAGCATTGCCATCGATTCCCCAGTTGCGAAATGTATTCTCGAAACTAAACCAGTCACTTATGTTCGCATAATCTGTCGTGCCATCTTCATTGGTCGGTTGGCTGGAGTTTTGCGAGTCATCAGTTATGACTTTACCAATGAAGCTGGAAGCCAGGCTGGTATCTGTTACATATACCGCATTGGATGTACCATTATTGGTACAGCTACTGGTGAGACCGGCTGTGGAAGACAAGTCAATATGACAATCTGAACCGGGATTGTTATTACCCAGGTTTAACTGACCGGTAATATGATTATTTTCCGAACTCCAGAATGAAATACCATAATAACCGTGGCTGGCAGCAAGGTTTGCAAGAGTGTTGCTATTTGCTCCATTAAACATGACCCCGCCAAATTCTAGATTTGTACGCCCATTATTAAGTGAGGCCACATTCAGTAAATTGTTATTGGATGCCTGATATATATAAACACCACTATAATAATTATTTGCCACAGTGACATTGCTCAAGGTGTTACCTTGAACTGCACCTTCCTGGCCATTCAGAACGACACCGCCATTAGAGTCTGTTGCTCCATTATTGGTCGATAGAATGTTATTTAGATAATTGCTGGATGAAGCATCAATGTGCAGACCTGAGACAGAATTATTATATGTTTTTATATCGTCTAATCGATTATTTGTAGAACTACGCAGATAAACACCGTACTGATTATTCGCAGTAACAAGATTTCGGAACTTGTTGTTATTAGAATTGCTATAAAAGTATATTCCGCATAGATTGCCATTGGCAAACAAACTGATAAAATTATTATTCTCGATATCACGTCCATAAATACCACAGAGCCCATTATTTGATGCGGTTATATTTTTGACAGTGTTATTATTAGAACCTGTGTCCAGGCGTAAGCCAAAAAATCTGTGATTTTCCGTTCTGATATTTGTTAATTTATTGAAAGAAGAGTTAATGAGATGAATACCGCGGGAAAAATCGCCTGTATTGGCATTTTTAACATCAATGTTTCGTAGCACAGAAAAACCGATGTTTTCAAAAACAATACCTCTATCATCACTTACGGCATCGATGCTCCCCTCGAGCCATAAGAATTTCCGGTTGTTAGCAGAGATAATATCTGTGCCGGTAGCAGGACCATTTAACGTAATGCCGGGTTTGATCAACAGGGAAACATGGTCGGCACCAATAGTATAAGTAGAACTGGTATCCAATGTGATAAGGTAAATGTTTCCTGCTGAATCAAGGTTACCTCCGCTATTGTTGGTTATAATGCTGTTACCCCACCATGTAGCAGGAGCCAGACTAAACCGCTCAGAGTCGTTCTCATAGAGGGTAACTGAAATACTTAACCAGGTGCTGGTATTGAAATTAATTAAATCTGAAAGATTTTTATTTTCTTTCAATCCATTGGAGATCATTCGAATGGGGTTAGTTGTTTGATCACACACCCAGGAAAATACATCCAGACTATCAGTCGCAGACAGATTAGCGCAGGTTTCATATCCCGGTACCGTGAATGATACTAGCTCTGCTCCATGGATGCAGGGTGTTGTTGTTCCTTCACATGTTGTATTGCTGGCATTAAATATATTTTCGCCATCATCAGTAATATAACTGTTCCAGTTTGATGCAGCGGAATACAGGGTTTGCACAGTAATAGAAAAAACACCAGTGGTAAAAGTTGAGCTATAGTCCTTAGCTAATGGATTTCCAGCCAGATCACGTACAGATGTTGTTACAGTGATTGTATATGTTGTATTTTCTTCAAGATCTGCGTCAGGTATAAAGCTGGCTGCTGTAGCATCTTCGTCTAAACTGATGGTGCCAGTGATTGCAGTACTGTTATTGCTTACTGTAAAACTGTCAGCCGTTAGGCTGTCTGCTTTGATCTTCTCTGAGAATACGATCCGGATATTGCCATCCACAACAACATTTAAAGTCTCATCTAGGGGTAACGAAGAACTTATCAATGGTGGAGTAGTATCATTATTGCCTGGCGGATTGCCTCCATTATCACCACCACCACAAGCAGTTAATATAGAGATAAGTAAAAAAAAATATATACAAACTTTTGTTATTTTTCTAAACATGAGACATCCTTTTCAATGTTGTTATTAATATGAGTGCAGCTAATCTAGCAAGTTTCATTAATTTAAAACTGTGATAGGGTTGTCAACTTATTCAAATTAACTAAATGAATTAATACTGCCTAAAGGTAGGGTTTGTGATGAGAATGTTTATAAGAAACTCAATTTACTAATAGTCATAATATGGTCGGGTACGAGTCAATATTTTCAACATGATTCAATATCATCTTCGTCAATGATTTTTAATTTGGGTTATTTAATTTAGACTTTATTTTCATCTCTAGTTGCAGCATTTTTATGGCGAATAAATGCATTCAATCAGATGATCCATCTGTTGTATGAAATGGTTACAATCCATGGTGGCATAGGCCTGTTTTTTCACCTCTTCAACACTCCTCAGACCAATGATAATGTCAAATCCCAGGTGAGTCTCTGACTTAGTTTTAGGCATCTCCAGTTCAAGAAAGCCTCGCGGACGCAGACCTCTCATGCTTTAGTTGTGATAAGCTTGTTTACCATTAAAACAGGTATTCAATAAACATGGATTCCCCTTACCAGTCCGAAAGTCCCAGCGCTCTGCAGATCCTGCAGACCGTATTTGGCTATGAGACATTTCGATCTCACCAGGCCGAGGTCATTGATCAACTGGTAAACGGTGGTGATGCTTTGGTTTTGATGCCAACCGGGGGTGGTAAGTCCGTCTGTTATCAGATCCCAGCCCTGATTCGACCCGGTGTGGCTGTTGTACTTTCTCCCCTGATCGCCCTGATGCAGGATCAGGTTGCGGCCATGCAGCAACTGGGGGTGCGGGCCGCCTTTCTGAATTCCAGTTTAAACCTTGAAGAGGTACAGCGAATCGAGTCAGAGCTACAGACCGGGCAGTTGGATCTTATATATATAGCCCCGGAACGTCTGATGCAGCCACGAACACTTTCCCTGCTGGAAAGTATTCCACTGGCCCTGTTTGCCATTGATGAGGCGCACTGTGTCTCCCAGTGGGGGCATGACTTTCGCCCGGAATATATTCAGCTCTCTGTGTTGCATGAACGCTTCCCCAATATTCCACGCATTGCCTTAACGGCCACGGCCGATGCACCGACTCGACGTGAGATCATAAAGCGTCTTGCGTTGGAAAATGCCAGGGTCTTTGTTAGCAGTTTTGATCGACCCAATATTCGTTACCGCATCATGGAAAACCAGGGCAATGCCCGTGAGTCACTGCTGCGGTTTATTCGCAATGAACACGATGGCGATGCCGGTATTGTCTACTGTCTGTCTCGCAAACGAGTAGATGACATTGCCGAGTGGTTAGGAAAAAAAGGTCTAACGGCACTGCCTTATCATGCGGGGATGAATAGTGAGGCACGAAAACAGAATCAGGACCGTTTTCTAAGAGAAGACGGCATCATCATTGTTGCCACCATCGCCTTTGGTATGGGCATCGACAAGCCCGATGTACGCTTCGTGGCCCACATGAACCTGCCCAAAAGCCTGGAAGCCTATTATCAGGAAACCGGTCGTGCCGGTCGTGATGGCCAACCCGCCAATGCCTGGATGAGTTATGGCCTGCAGGATGTGATTCTACTAAAACAGATGCAGGAGAACTCCGATGCCGATGAGGCCCATCGTCGGGTCGAACATCACAAGCTGGATGCCATGCTTGGATTTTGTGAGCTTACCTCCTGTCGGCGTCAGGCCCTGTTGCATTACTTCGATGATCACTTGCCCGAACCCTGCGGTAACTGTGATACCTGCATTGAGCCTCCGGAAACCTGGGATGCCAGTGTGGCGGCCCAGAAGGCTCTCTCCTGTGTGCATCGTACCGGCCAGCGTTTTGGGGTGAGTTATGTGGTGGATGTTTTAATGGGCAAGGATGATGATCGCATTAAACGCTTTGGGCATGACAAACTCACTACCTATGGTATCGGTACGGAACTGGAGCAAAAGGAATGGCGCAATCTGTTTCGGCAACTGATCTCACGGGGACTGTTGCGGGTCGATATGGAGGCCTATGGCAGTTTGCACCTGACCGAGGCGGCGCGCCCCGTGTTGCGTAGTGAACAGCCTTTGTACTTGCGTAAATTTATCAAGGCCAGCAGGAAGAAAACGCGCAGCCATAAAACATCACAGGCCTGGCATGATGCGAAAGACAAGCTACTCTGGGAAGCCTTGCGTGACCTGCGTAGTCAACTGGCCACCGAACAGGGTGTCCCGGCCTATGTGATCTTTCATGATGCCACTCTGATGGAAATGGTGGAGCGTCAACCGCAAACCCTGTCACAGTTAAGCACCCTGTCAGGTATCGGTGAGAAAAAACTTGATGCCTATGGTGAAGATTTCCTAACAGTGATCAATGAACACCTAAACCAGACAACGGCAACACCTGTCGATACGGCCGATGAAACCCTGCAACTGTATCGCCTGGGAATGGATGCCAGCACCATCGCTACGCAGCGAGGCCTGGCAGAGTCGACAATTTATACTCACCTGGCCAGTGCCATTCAAAATGGAGATGCCGAAGTACTGGAAGTTACCGGGCTGGATGAAACTACATTTAATATGTTATGCAATGCCATAGAACAGTTTGAAGACAATAATCGCCTAAAGCCCGTCTATGAATCTCTGGAAGGAGCCTATGAATATAATATATTGCGCTGTGTCAAAGCCGCCATGCTGAGTGAAGCACTGGCCTGACTTTAAAACATATCTACCGAACCACCATCGTCTTTCTTTTTCACCGGAGAATTATCGGCCCATTTATCGTTTTGACGTTGTTCCAGCATGGTATCGATACGGGATGTGAGACTGGCAAGGACAGTTTCACCATTGGTTGGGTGTAATATTCCTTCACTCAAATTATCGACACATTGGTTTAGCCATTGCATACGGTTATCAATATGAGTCGCTACCTGGTTGGCAATGTCCTCAAATTGCAGTGCCATGATGGCCTTGGTCATGGTATCGGACATAGCAGAATCAATGCTGGCAAGTGACTGAATATTTTTTGAAAAATGTTTGTCCAGCTTGACGAGTTTTTTTACCAGTTGGGTTACTTGTTCTTTTGCTTCAAGGCTGGACTTTAGATCACGAGAGGCTATCTCTTCCATCGTCATACGAGCCTTAAAAATTTTCTCACTGGCCTGTAGCACCTCATCTCGGGCTGAGTCAGTAAGTTTGGCTGTATCATGAGCCAGTTGTCGAACTTCATCGGCCATTCGGGCAAACACCTTGCCATGTTCAGTACCGGAACGGGCCGCCTCGATAGCAGCATTAAAGGCCAGCAGGTTGGTTTTCTCAGAAACATGCTGGACATGTTCAAGGGTTTCAGCCGCTGACTGGATCTGGGTGGTGACATCCTCAAACTGATATACCATATCCATATTCTGACGGCTTGTGCCGATAATCAAAAAGACAAGATCACCCAGAATCAATTCTGTTTCGTGTGACAGGTGTTGCAGGCTTCTTATTTGATGGTTGCAGTCTTCATTAGATACATCCATTTCAGCAATCGTTTGTTTAATAAACTCATGCTGTGCCTGAATATGATGATTCATTGTTTGAAATACAGCAAATAGATCTTTTACAGACTGGTTAATAACATGCCGTAATTTATCATTCTCCTGCTCTATATGAGAAAACTCTGGCCGAACCACTCCTTCCAGTAGCTGGTTTACCTTATTAGTGGTTTCGTTCAGATAATCAAGTTTGACTACCAATTGATTTTTTGAAAGGCCTGGATCAGAAAGGCCTGAGTTTAATAATCGATACCGATCTATTTGCCAGGCCATTATTCCAATACCAGCCAGCAGGTAAAAAATCCAGGCAGGCGCGGCAAAATACCACCCGGCCAAAAGACCGAATAGAACTAAAAAAGGAAGCAGAGCAATCTGGGCTAGATTTCGAATTGTTCTCAGCATAGGTAAGCAAAGTAACTATTAACCAATATAAATATCGGCTGGGAGTCAACTTACATAAGTTTTTCAAAGTAATAGTGATTTACGTTTGGTGTGGTTTGTTGGAAGGATGAGGTTGGTGTTGGTAACCATATGATTAATATCAAATATTTGGTGGTTTTGTTGAGCTATTAACTAAAGTATTAATTTACGTCCTATCAGAATTATTGCGAGTATTACCAGGCCACCTAACAGCCGTTCCATTGTTTTTGGTGAATAACGTACCGCACCCAGGTGTGAGCCAAGTATTCCGCCAAGTGCAACAGCGATGATCATGGGAACATACTCACCAAAGTCGATCATATTGTATTGCAGTCGTGCGATAAGCCCGGCAAGGGAGTTGATGAAAATAAAAATAACGCCAGCAGCAGCCGCTTCTTTTTGGGTACCGAGGCCAAGAATGATTATTAGTGGCACCAGATAGATTCCACCACCTATACCAGCTACCCCCGCGACCAAACCAAGAATAGAGCCAGTGAAAAGTGCAAGCACTAACTTACTGCGAGCCGACAGGTTTAATTGCAGACTGGTGCTAGACCAGAGATAAATACGTGCTGCGACAAAACATAATGAGATTAATAACACCCAATAGAAGGTCTGCTTATCCAGTTGCAGTGAGCCACCCAGATAAGCCATTGGGATAGAAGTAATCAGGAAGGGTAAAATCAGATTCCAGCGGGCATGTTTATGACGAATATAATTAATACTGCCAATTGCCGTAACCATCAGGTTCAGGGTGAGTGAAACCATGGGAATCACCAGCGTGCTAAACCCAAGGATGGTCATCAATGCCGTGTAAGAAGAGCCTCCTCCCAGTCCAACCGAGGAATATACAAAGGCAATGAGAAAGAATAACAGGGCAATAAAATAGGGTGAAGTGATGAATTCAACTGTCATTAAATTATTGTTTTAATAAACGAACCAGTGTTGTTTTCAAGTTTAAAACCTCTGTTTTGATAGAAGCTGGCAGCAGGGACATTATGCTCGGTTAATAAATAGATAGAATGTGTATTCAGTAATAATAGCCTTTCTTCAAGATATTTCAGTAGTTGTGTCCCAATACCGCTGGACTGGTAAGTAACATCAGTACACATTTCACGTAAATAAAAAATGGAGCCAGAATAATATGGCTCGATGTTGCCTAATACAAATCCAGGTATGACATGATTGTTTTCAGCCAGGACACCACAAAAACCCTTTGATTGATAAAAATGGTTAAGGCGCTCATAAGCAGATTGGGTGTTCCAGTTTTCATTCCAGGGTGTGTGAGAAAATACCCGTGAAAATATTTCAGCACATGACGAAATGTCATTCTCATGTATATCACGTACATTCATTTAAGTCTTAAATTCCCCTATTTATTAGCTTGAATATACCTGTGTAAATGCTGAGCCAGACCATGAGATGAAGGGTGCTCTTGTGTCATCAGGCCATCAATAATACCTTGTTGATCGGGTTCAGGTCGGTTTTGCCCCAGCTTCCACTTACCTTCAAGCTTACGTATAGGGATTTCAATACCCACGATAGCACCAGTGAGCTTTTCTATAAACTCATCAGGCGCATCAGAGACTTTCCATGGCTGAGTTTGCTGTCGCTCATGAATATCGGTTAATTGATTAATATGTGCCATCAGCCACTCTTTATCATCTATGACCTCAGGTATACCACGGGCATGAACCACAGCATAGTTCCAGGTAGGAACAACCTTGCCATGCTCCTGTTTACCTGGATACCAGGACGGCGTGATATAGGCATCATCACCCTGAAAAACAATCACCGAATCTGATTTGCTTGAGCATTCTCTCCAGATAGGGTTTGCCCTGGCGACATGGCACATCAAGGTACCAAACTCACCTCTGGAATTATCAAGCACAAAGGGGACATGGTTTACCTGAATCTCACCATTAGAGATTACGATCCAGGTAGCCAGGGGCTGGGCCTGCATAAGGGAATGCATGATTGAAATGTCTTTTTCTTCATTGAATGTTGGGATATACACAATGATCTCTCACTTTAATTTCGTGCCATAAATGTTAATTCGTGTATTTACCGAACAGGATCCGCATCGGTTTTAATTAAGTCTTCCAGCTCTTTATAGCCGTCCAGCTCTATTAAAAGACGGCTTCTTTCGGTATGTGCAATATCTGTCCAGTCTTTACCAGCGAGTGCGCCAACCATCGCATATAGAAAATTAAGACTCGGCTTAATAGAAGCTTCCCTTTTGAGTTTTAGATATGCGTTTATGGGGCCAATCTTAACAAGATCTTGACGAGTATAGATGCCTATTCTGTTGAGTTGCTGCTCAGATTTTGGGCCAAGTCCCTTAAGTTTGCTCAGTTCACCCATTTCACTGTTGTCCGTAATTCGTGCAGTAACAGAGAGGCGATGTTGTCTCGTGTAATAATTTAGTCAATTCGGTCAACTTTCTGTCTGTCTCGAATATAGCCTAATTGAAAGAGTTCCAGTGCAATTGCTTTTAATGTCTTCGATTCATCAGCAGTTCGATGCTCGGTTTTTAATAGTTTTTCATAGTTCTGCATAAGCCTGTTCACCTCTCTTTCCTGCTTTCGGCATTCAACACATTTTATACAGTCTGCGTCGATAAAAAAGCCCAGTATCTCATACCAGTATTTCTGCTCCTGTGCATAAAATATAAATGGTCGTTTACAGTCAGCACATTGCTTTTCCATATCGACATAGATTTTCCGAGGAAAAACGGAATAATTCTGTTTCGAGATATCAGCGGGTATGGCAGTTTCTGGAAATATAGTTTCATCTTCGTATTGCCAGTAGGAAGCCTGTATTTCTGAAAGCGTATAGCGGTTGTTAGAGGGGAGAGGTTTGTCACCATATCTGGGATGAGAGACGTACGTTTTAAAAGTCGCTTTCCGTCTTTTAGTCATAATTTTTCTTCCGTGAATACTGATAACTTAAGTTATCAGTCAATGAGTTTGACATAAGTGATGAGTATATTAAACGTAAACCTTAATATACCATTTAGGTTTTATTCTACCAAAATCAGTTCTAATATTGTTTTTGAGCGCTTTTTTTGAATCTAGAACATATTGTTTACTACCTTCTCTTACAAAGACAACCCAATGCCAGTAAGGCTTGCTGTTTTCTATGTGCCATTTGCTAGAGAGTAATGCACAGTCTGGTAGTGTCTCCCAGTCTTTAAATGGTGTTTCACTTTTATCGGTATTGATGCCTAACTCAGATAATAAATTTCTAACGTGTTGGGGGTCTGACCATAAAGATTGATCATCAGCAATAATACCTATGCTGTTAGCTATCTTTTTTGCCTCATGGTATGAAATGCCAGCGATCGCCGCTGAACTGGCAATACCACATCCGGTTTTCTCTTCCTGTATTACTGGGTTCATTTTTTTATAATGAATGTCTGTTGAATTAACTGCAAATTATAATAGTGGAAGTTATAAGGAGTCTAATTATTTTTCATCTTTGGAAAATAACGTCCAGTGCTGTTTTCATAGTCTGAGAATTTTTTCCCATGTAATTTTCTTAAATGAGGTTCTTCAACATTTCGGACATGCACTTCAATTGCGATATACCCTAAAATAGCAAATAACAGCATGAATAAACTAGGTTCCAAGGCAAGCAATCCTAAACCAAATATCATTACGCCTGTGTATATTGGGTTTCTAATTTTTGAATAAATACCATGTGTAACCAGCTTTGTTTTTTCTTTATTATCAACTCCAATACGCCATTCCTTGCCCATCTGTATTTGAGATATGCTTGTTATAAAAACACCACTAAGGCAGAGAATTACACCAGCTAATTCACCATATGTTCCAAACTGGAAGTCGGCTTCAAAGCCGACGAAGGTGGATATAATACTTAGTGAAATGACACCAATAAATACGATAGTGATTAGAATGTTTGAAAATATGACAATAAAAGAAGACTCGTGATTAGCAGGGCGCATACCATGATCTCCAGTAAGACGGTATTGCATTATACTTCTGCCAACAACTGCAACAGAGAAAAATACTATAATCATTACAGATGACATATGTAGCCTCAATGTCTAATTATGGCTGGCAGTCAAAATAACCAGACTTGACAATATCATCTGTTTCATCAACACCAGGAATTATTGTTGCCCATCCCTCTGTGATAGCATTACGATATAGAGATATTTCTTTGTGTTCTTCAGAAGCGTACCAGTCTTGCGCTGCCTGAAAACTCTTAAATTTATAAATTACCATGTTGGGTAATGCATCCCCCTCTACAGCCTTAACAGGGCTTCCAACAATAACTTCTGCACCGTATTTTTTGTCAACGGGTTTTACTCTTTCAGTAAGTTCATTGATTTTGCTTCTATCAAGAATTTTGTAATTAAATATTACGTAGGCAGACATAATGGTTCCTTATTGAAAAATTATACTGGTCAACTAAAGGGCAGGGGCAGTTTACCTGTCACAGTTAGACCGTGTTTATGTTACTTAATATATACCATAGGCTGAAATTTGATGCCGCCTATTTCATCTATTTTGCCTTTCTCTTTAAAACCAAGTTTTTCATAAATTTTGACGGCATTAAGAGCAGAATTAACAGTGATTTCATCATTTTCAACACCACTGACTAAATTTTCCAGTAATTTTCGTCCAATGCCTCTTTTGTGCATACTGGGCTCAACAAAAAGTAAGTTTAGATGACTTTTATTTCTGATTTCGCCAACACCAACAATAGTGTTTTTGTTTTTACAAATAATAAATGTATTTCCAGACAAAAGTCTTTCTTTAATAGATTCTGGCGTAATGCCTGATTCAAAGTTACTAACCCCCTCTTTGGTCAATGTAGGAGCAACTGACTCGGTAAATACTCTTTTGATCAGGAACGATACAGACTGGATGTCATCTGTGTGTAATGGTTGAAATACTAGTTTCATTATTTATACTGCCTGGGATGAGCGGCAAGCAACCATCAACGGCGTTGGTTGCGACGCTACGATTGGCGTAGCCAAAGCGGAGTAGAAATCCCGCGGTTGATTGTCAGCTCCATCCAATTGTCAGGCACCTGCAACAAGTGCCATTTTGAACATTTTAGTAAGCTTTTTAGGCCTTACAGTTGTGATGCGCACTGAATGGCAGTTATTGAATTTCGCTAGTTTAGAAACTGCTTTCAAAAAAGGACCTATAAATTCATCCAAAATTATATTTTTTGACTCAATATGCAAATTTATCACTTCAAATTCACCTTTTTTTCGATGTGCCTTACAGTCTGCTCTACCAACTAATGCTTCATTATAGAGAACAGGTAAGCAAAAATAGCCGTATTGCCTCTTTTCTTTTGGCGTGTAGCATTCAAGTTTGTAATCAAATCTAAATACGTTCTTCAATCTATCGCGATGTATAGTTGCGTTATCAAACGGAGATAAAAGCCGAACACTTTTGATTGGCCGCCTTAACTTTTGTTCAAACAATTCAGGATCCATGTATATGGTTGGGGAACCATCAATTTCTAATTCTACAAGAGCCCCTATATCAATTTTCTCTCGCAATTTTGTACATAGCGCCTCCCGCAACGGTTTACCGGGCCTTAAATGTGTTAACTGACTCAGCGTAGTGAATCCGTGTGCTCTTATGGTTGTATTTATTAAAAACTCCGAAAACTCACACAAAGTGGGCTCGGTGGTGTTGATTTTCTCAGGCAATACCCTTTCTCTTAGATCATATACTTTCTCCATACCGTCACGACCGGCCACCATGAGATCACCTTGGAAGAAAAGCTTTTCTAACGCAAGTTTAGTTGGCTTCCAATTCCACCATTTTGAACCACTTCTGGTAGGTGATTGAAAATTTCTAGCCTTCAGAGGCCCATCAATTCGAATTCGGTCAATTACATGATCTACATACTTGTTCTCTACATTAGCCAAATATGTAAATACCCCCCTTTTAACAGCCGACATTTGTGGCAACACGAACCGGTAATCCTTCATCGGCAAATAGGAGGCAGCATGATACCAGTACTCAAAAACACTTCTTTCTTCAACCAGCCGTTCTAAGTAATCGGGTTGATAATCTGGAATTCGTGACCAAAGTGTATGATGATGAGCACGCTCAATTACAGAAATCGTGTCAATTTGGACATATCCTAAATGCTCCAAAGCTCTTTTTGTTGCTTCGATACCCTTTCCAAAAGGTCTTGCTTTCGTGAGTCCCTGTTGATGTAGAGTGTATAGACGCAGTTTTGGATACATTAGAAAAATAACTTCATAAAATCACCGATTTGCTTATACATCCCAACTGGCGCCTGAACGTTAAAGTTCAGCCGCGCTGCTTTTCGGCGTCGGCTTGGACGCCTTGTTACGCAAAGCTGAAACCAATTTTTTCAGATCATTTAAACGCCTATCCCAAGACTGTTTTTCTAGATATTTATATCCGATACGATCTGCATTTACGGCTTGAATGGCCATTACCCAAATAACTGAAATAATTTCAAATATCGGTATAGCTTCTTGTTCAATTCGACTCAACGGTCGAATACACTGATACCCTTTCAGGAAAGCTTCTTGAATTTCTTGTTTCTCATTATGATTACGAATAGATGAGAAAAACTTCCCAATTTCAAATGCTCGGTATCCATAGCCACACTGATCAAAATCAAATACTGTAATTTTATTATTCTTATCTATATGAAAGTTTGTAGGGTTCACATCGCCCATGCATAAACCATAGATGCCAGAGGCTTTATCGAGTTTTGGCATTGAAATGTTTAGTTGTTCACGGAGGTTACAAAGATAAGATAATCCATCGCTTTCTAGATAAGGTTTTATGTCACTTAATGAGCCATCTAGAAGATATGGAATATCGAGGACCTGGCGAGTTCGTTGTGGCACGAATACATCAGAAATTTCGTGAATATATGATACTGTTTCCCCGAGCAATTCAGCTTCCTTTGCACTGATTGTGTTTTCTGGTGCATTACCGTCCGCATATCGAAACATTGATGCTAACCTGAGGCCTTCAGGGCTATCAATTTGAACCGTTAAATTACCTTTTTTTGTTTCGATTAGCTTGGCAACAAGATTAGTTTTGCTGTTAAGGAACACCAGCCATTCAAGCTCAAACAATATCTCTTCTTCAGTACGCCAATTATTCCTATATATTCTTAAAATATATTTTTGACCACCACTTTCTATGAGATAGTTATCATGTAAGCCAAGAACATAAAACTTACAAGTTAAACTTTTATCG
>Ga0224506_10000835_pt1 | contig 23854 bp, 19 predicted proteins | sample SF_Jan12_sed_USG_2_FD_169108 | JGI IMG/M metagenome (GOLD analysis project Ga0224506, IMG submission 169108) | Sediment microbial communities from San Francisco Bay, California, United States - SF_Jan12_sed_USGS_8_1 | ecosystem: Environmental > Aquatic > Marine > Sediment | place: USA... | reverse complement strand
CCTTTGCTAAAGAGCAGTTCAAGATCGATGAACTAGAATCCTGGGATGTCGCGTACTACAGCGAAAAACTTCGTCAACATAAATATGCAATTACGCAAGAAGAATTAAAGCCTTATTTTCCTGAAGATCGGGTATTGCAAGGTATGTTTTCAGTGGTGACTAAACTCTATGGGCTGCATATCGAGGAACAAAAAAATATCGATGTTTGGCATGAGGACGTGCGGTTTTTCAATATTCTGAACGAAACGGGTGATGTGCGTGGTCAGTTCTACCTGGACCTTTATGCGCGACCCCACAAGCGCGGCGGTGCTTGGATGGATGAATGCCTTACGCGGATGCGGTTTGATGGTGATGAACAAACACCGGTGGCCTATCTCACCTGCAATTTTTCACCACCCGTCGGTGATAAGCCGGCCCTGTTCACGCACAATGAAGTCGAAACATTGTTTCATGAGTTTGGCCACGGTTTGCATCATATGTTAACTCGAGTCGATTATCCTAGTGTTTCAGGTATTTCTGGCGTGCCCTGGGATGCAGTCGAGTTGCCGTCACAGTTCATGGAGAATTGGTGCTGGCAGAAACAAGCACTTGATATGTTCGCGGCTCACTATGAAACCAATGAGTCTATTCCTGATGATTTATATCATCGCATGATTGCGGCGAAAAATTTTCAAACCGGTATGCAAATGATGCGTCAACTTGAGTTTGCAATATTTGATTTTCGTTTGCATTTGGAATTTAAGCCAGAACAAGGGGCGCGAGTGTTTGAGCTTTTAGACGAAGTACGTGACCAAGTGGCGGTATTAAAACCGCCTTCGTTTAATCGTTTTCCGCATAGTTTTTCACATATTTTTGCGGGTGGTTATGCAGCGGGTTATTACAGTTACAAATGGGCTGAAGTTCTATCGGCAGATGCCTTTTCCCTGTTTGAAGAAAATGGAATTTTTGATCGTGAGACCGGGTTAAGATTCTTAAATACAATTCTTGAGCAAGGTGGGTCGAAAGAGCCTATGGAATTATTTGTTGATTTTCGCGGGCGCGAACCGACCATCGATGCGCTATTGCGTCACAGTGGAATCGTTCAAGAAATTGCCTAATTTTGCCGCTGATCGCAAGTTGGAATGTTAATTCAGTTCGGGTGCGTTTGCCGCATGTGCTGCGTGTACTTAAACGTTATGATCTCGATTTGCTGGCGATCCAGGAGACTAAAGTTCAGAATGCCTTGTTTCCCCACGAGGCATTCACCGCTCGTGGTTATCATGTGTTGTATCATGGGCAAAAATCGTATAATGGTGTAGCAATTATTAGTAAAGAAAAACTGACGCCATTTCAAAATTATTTGCCTGGTCTGCGTTCTGATCCTGAATGTCGGTTCCAAAGTGTGATGTGGCGCAAGCTATTAATTGTGAATGTTTATGTGCCCATGGGGCAAGCCTTGGATAGCGTTAAATATGAGTACAAACAAAAATGGCTAAACAAGCTGGCTTTGTTTTTAAAGAAAGCGCTGCTTGAAAATGGGGAAATCATCGTGCTGGGGGATTTTAATATTGCACCCGATGACGAGGATGTGCATGATCCAGAATTATGGCGTGATCAACTAATTTGTTCACTCAACGAGCGAAACATTTTAAATAAAATTAGTCGTTTAGGTTTTCATGATAGTTTCCGTCTATTTAAACAAAAAAAGCAAAATTTCAGTTGGTGGGACTATCGCTTTCAGGCGTTTACATATAATCGTGGTTTACGTATTGATCATATTCTTGTGAGTGACAAATTAAAGATTCGTGCGAAAGCGGCTTATATCGATAAACGAGCACGATCTTGGCAAAGACCCTCTGATCATGCGCCTGTATTTCTACAATTATAGTTAAACCAGGCATATTCAAATTCATTGTTTTGGGTATGTGTGCGCCCATGCCAAATTCTAAACAAAACAAGCCTCATTGAATTGAGTTTATTCAGTAAAGAATTAAGCGATTTTCTTAATTTAATAGTTAGGTTTGCAGGTAATTGTGAATTAGTTTTTTGAGAAACTAATTTTTGGTTAAATGATTGATTTAGATAGGTTGTCCGTGTGGTTTTGTTCTAATTTTGCTTAAAGCAAGCTAGGTTTATGTCGATACACTTTTGATTACATATCATCAGGTCATGGATGTGAAGCAAGCTACCGCTAAAATTTCTATAAAAAAATACCAGCGCTCCGTAATGGCCTATTTATTTGTATCTGCATTTCTCATTATAGTTTCAATTATTCTCATTGTTGGATTTACCCGCCCCGGCATTCTTGCAAGCCAATTCAGTCAATCCATGGAGTCGCATTGGTTAATGCCGAGAAGTTTGAATGACGTAGTGTTGCGCGAACTGAATGGCTCGCTCGAGCGGCAAACTCGTGAACAATCTTTTCCTATGATGTCGTTTTTGGCGAATAAGCATTTTTCCTCGACGACTAGTTTGTTATTGCTTGATGCAACGAATAAGGTTAGATGGCACCGCAGTAGTCGTTTCACAGTGGGAAGTGATTATGATATTCCCTTGGGAACTGCAACAAGTGGTGTAACCAGAAGTGCAATCAATATGTCATCGCTCATATCAAACCACGCAATGGGTGATATGAATCACCAAGCTTGGTTAAGTCATGAATATTTTCTTAACAATGGTTTTAAACTGATTGCAGAAAAAAATGTTCATTCTCAATTAATGCAAATGCAAAACACGGATGCCCGTTTATTGGCAGCACTAAGTTCAATCATCTTGTTAGTATTTACAGGATTAGTATTCGCATTTAAACGTTTGCAAATGATAGCCGATGCAGTGCCTTTATTAGACTCCGCACCTTTAGTGATTGATAATAAAAACATCGCAACTAAATCTGAGTTAGATGAAATCATAATGGATCGTACACGCGAATTGGAGCGTGCCCGTGATCAGGCATTGGATGCGAGTAAAGCCAAGAGTACATTTCTGGCGAATATGAGTCATGAGCTTCGCACACCGTTGAATGCGGTTATTGGCTACTCGGAAATTCTTGCGGAAGAAATTGAAGAGCATAATTTGTCTGAATTGGCTTTGGATGCGCAGAAAATATATGCGGCAGGTAATCATTTGTTGAATTTGATTAACGATATTCTGGACATATCAAAAATTGAAGCGGGCAAAATGGAAAATCATGTTGAAAGTTTCAATCTGGATAATGCGTTGCGAGATGTGGTTGCTAATGTTGGTTCATTGGTTCAGCAGTCTGATAATACCATGTCGGTTGAACTAGAAAATATTGGCGATATGGTGTCGGATATAACAAAAGTCAGGCAGATATTGTTTAACCTAATCTCTAACGCATTGAAATTTACACATCATGGGGAAGTGAAATTTTCCGCGAAAAAAGAAATTAGAGTGGATTCCGAATATGTGGTGTTTACCATTACTGATGACGGAATCGGCATGAGCGAGGAGCAGCAAAAAGTTTTGTTTCAGCCTTTTACCCAAGCGGATTCATCGACCACAAGAAAATTTGGAGGCACTGGGTTGGGTTTGGCGATTTGCAAACATTTATGCGATATGTTGGGAGGCTCAATTAGTGTATGTAGTCAGCCCGACAAAGGAACAGAGTTTATAGTGTGTTTGCCGTTGAAACTAGCAACAACAGAATCGGGTAGAAAATCAGGCTGGTTCAAAGTCGGCCCCAAAGTCGACCCTGCTGATATACGATTTACTACCAATGGTCGACCAAATATGCATCGCAAGAAAATTAGTAAGGTATTAGTGGTTGATGATGATGCTAACATTCGAGATTTAATGGAACGTTTTTTAACACGAGAAGGTTTTTATGCAATTACCGCAGCGAATGCTGAAGAAGGACTGGCGCTGGCGAAAACAGAACGCCCGGATTTAATTACTTTGGATGTCATGATGCCGGAAAAAGACGGCTGGTGGGTATTGAGTAAATTGAAATCAGATCCCTATTTAGACAAGATACCTGTTGTCATGTTGACTTTAGTAGAAGAGCGCGAACTGGGATTTGCGATGGGCGCAGATGACTACCTAGCTAAACCGGTTGATCGAAATAAATTGTCGGAAACCATTATTAAACATTTGCGTGAAAATTATCGCGGTACGATTTTATTATTAGAAAATGATGAGCCAACCCGAGCCATTCTAAATCATTTGCTAGCAAGTGAAGGTCTGAAAATTCACATTGTTACGAGTGGCGAAGAGGCACTGAATTGCCTTAAGGAAATGCCAGTGGATTTAATTATTAGTAGTTTAGTATTGCCCGATATGTCCGGTATGGAATTGATCGATAAGCTGAAGGCCGACACGGAGTTTTGTCGCATTCCGGTTATTGTGACCAGTTCAGGTGAGATTAATGATTCTCAGCGTACATTGTTGAAACAAAGCGTCGAGCGAGTGATGCAGAATAATAAAATGTCGGCAGAGGAATTTTTATTAAATGTGCATGAACTGATAAGTGCGCGTGTTAGAAACCACTAGCCCATGGTGTCGTCAACAGCTGTAGAATTGACAGAAACGTGACCGTTGGCGAGATCCAAATGAATATGCCGGTATTTGGGTTCACCAACATCTTCAGCAAAAATTCGAAAGCCATACTGTTTTAGCAAGTTGCGGGTAGCATCGGCATTGCGCAAGCCGATATCGGCATTGCCCTGATTATTAACCGTCGAAAACATTTTCCCGCCCCCGTATAAACCCACTCGATATTCTTTGGGCACGGTGTCTTTTTGCTTGATGTATTTAAGGAAGGTGTGAATGGCATTGTCAGCATAACGATTACTATCCGCCTTGGCTTCTTCAGATGCGTCATGGCTATTGGGTAATTGAATGTGGCACATTCCTCCCAGTTTTCTTTCCTTGTGCCATAAGGTCACTGCGATACACGATCCCAGCAAGGTTTTGAGCATGCGATAGCCATCGCCAAAATAAATATCACCTACCATGAGGTAGAGTGCATCACCTTCTTCTGGAGCAGATGGATTGACTTTTTGTACTTGTGCCATGGTTATTCGTTTGGTTTTCCCAGCTTATGTATCGGTTAAAATCAATTTGAGTTGAACGTAATTAATCTATATTTTTCTCAGGAAAAGCACACAGGTCTTCAATGACACATGCACCACAGCGGGGCTTTCGTGCAATACAAGTATAACGGCCATGCAATATCAACCAGTGATGCGCATCGAGCTTGTATTCATCGGCAACGTTTTTTAATAAGCCTTTTTCCACTTCGAGTGGCGTTTTTCCTGGGGCTAGCCCGGTGCGATTGGACACACGAAAAATATGGGTGTCAACTGCAATGGTGGCTTCACCAAATGCGGTGTTCAATACGACATTGGCAGTTTTACGTCCAACGCCGGGAAGTGCTTGCAAAGCTTCACGAGTACGAGGAACTTCACTGTGATGTTGTTCCACAAGTAGTTTGCAAGTTTTTAGCACATTTTCAGTTTTGGTATTAAAAAGCCCAATGGTTTTGATGTGCTTTTTTAAGCCGCGCTTGCCCAAGTCTAAAATTGCTTGAGGCGTATTGGCCACGGCAAACAATTTGTCAGTGGCCTTATTGACACTGATGTCGGTGGCTTGCGCTGATAGCATAACCGCAATTAACAGTTCAAAATCCGAAGTATAATTTAGTTCTGTTGTTGGTTTGGGGTTATGTTCTTTTAAACGTTGAAATAATAGTTTTCTTTTTATGGGGCTCATGTTGATTGTGTTTTTGCAGAAAGATTTAGCGTTGCGGTTTTCGCCGCGAATCGGCTATCAATAAATTTTTTTAAAGCGATTATTAAGCCCATACACAAGAACGCGCCGGGCGGTAATACGGCGAGTAGAAAGCCGCGATAGTCATCAATAATAACCAATGTACTATTGGCAAAACTAGGTCCAAACATCAAGTGGGCTTGACTAAACAGGGTGCCCTGCCCAATGATTTCGCGCATACTGCCTACGGTTAATAAGACGAGTGTGAAGCCAATGCCCTGCGCTGCGCCATCCACCAATGAGGCACCAACATTATTTTTTGCGGCGAAGCTTTCTGCGCGAGCAATAATAATGCAATTGGTGACGATGAGCGGAATAAATATTCCCAATACGTTATATAACTCGTGCCAAAATGCATTCATACTCAACTCGATAACCGTGACAAATGCAGCGATAATCATCACAAAAATTGGAATTCGCAACTCATCACGAACCGAATGACGAATCATGGAAACAGCAACGTTCGATCCGATTAAGACCAGTATGGTCGCCACACCTAAACCTAAAGCATTTATAAATGTACCCGAGACGGCGAGCAGTGGGCACAAACCAAGCAGTTGTACGATACCTGGGTTGTTATGCCATAAACCATCATTAATCACTTGCTTATAAGAGGTGCTCATATTTAGTCCTTTAGCGTTTGGCTGGGTAAACTAAAAACTTGAGTTTGATGTTGCTGGAAATAAACCAGGGTGTGTTTTATTTTTTCAACAATCGCGCGCGGAGTAATGGTCGCGCCGGTTAGCTGGTCGAATACACCACCATCTTTTTTTACACGCCACTGTTTTTCTGTGGGTGAAAATAGGGATTGGCCATTGAATTGAGTAATCCAATGACTGCGTTGAATTTCAATGCCATCACCCAAGCCCGGTGTTTCTCGGTGTTTAACAACGCGAACACCGCCTAGTGTGCCATCAATATTGATGGCGACTAATAGTTGAATCGCTCCGTTATATCCCTGCCCTGTGGTGACATGAAATATTGCAGCAACAGCCTGTGAGTTTTTGCGTGCACGATAAATGGTGAACGCTTGTTGGTGATAGCTTAAAGTGTTATCGCTTAATTTAATTTTGTCGGTATACAAATCATTATCAATAGCTGAGGCGGGAACTAGCTGATACAAGGTGTTTAGCAAAAATAGTTTTTCATTCTCAGCAATCGTGGCTTTAGTGTTGTCATAAGTGAAAGCCAGAATAAAGCTCGCGCCTAATGCAAAAACTGCTAGAATCGCGCCGCCAATGATCATATTTTGTTGAGTTGATGCACCGCTCATGGAGTTTGTGCGCCTGGTCGGGTGTAGTAATCAATCGTAGGCGCACACATATTCATAATCAACACTGCAAAAGCAATCGCGTCAGGATAGCCGCCCCAATTGCGTATAATAAAGATTAAAACGCCGATACAGCTACCGTATATGATTTTGCCGCGTAAGGTCGAACATGCGCTAACAGGATCTGTGGCTATAAAAAACGCACCCAATAGGGTCGCACCGCTGAATAAATGAAACAAGGGAGATGCATAGTTATTATTGTCCCAAGCATAAAATACGAGACTAATAAGAACCAAGCTGATTAATAGGCTGAGCGGAATATGCCAACTCATGATTTTTTTATAAACAAGCCAAACACCACCAAGGGCAAAAGCCAAGCCTATCCACTCAAAGCCATAGGCGCCAAGGCCGGAATACAAATTAGTATCGGTGAAAATTGTACTAGCGGGTTGTTCCAGGCCTATTTGGGTTTTAAAGTGATCCAGTGGTGTTGCCTGGCTAATAGTATCGCTGCTTTTACTTTCTGTAAAAATCAAACCTAAGTATTCGCTGAGACTCAAACTTGTGCTATTGGCTTGAATATTAAACCAACCTGTAATTTCTTTTGGGAAAGAAATAATTAACATGGCATAACCAGCCATGGCAGGATTGAAAATATTATAGCCAAGACCGCCGTATAAATGTTTAACAAATACTATCGCAAAGCTTGTGCCTAAAACAATAATCCACCAAGGCGAACTGGGCGGAATAGATAAGGCAAGAAGAATCGCTGTTAAAACAGCACTGCCATCGCTTATGAATGGCCAAACAGGTTTTTTTCTGGCGAGTAATATTAGTGTTTCGCAGGTGATGGCGGTGAGTATACCTAAAAGCATTTGAATTAATAAACCGCTACCAAAAAAATAAATATAAACGGCTATGCCAGGTGATAAGGCGGCTATGACCGTAAACATGACTTGGCTGATGCTGTTATTTGCATGAAAATGTGGTGAGCTTGGAGTGTGCAAGTTCATCATGAAGACGAGTCCTCGTCGTTAACTTTTTTGCGTCGTGCATCGGCTTCTTCGATTTGTTTTTTTTGCGCTACTGTTAAATTGTCAGTGTTTTTTGCCTGAATATTTTGTTGTGCTTTTTTCTGTTTGACGCGTTCCATGGCGGCTATAATGGCGGCTTTTTTTGGGTCGGGTTTGGTTTTTTCACCCTTGGGATCGGTATCTTTTTTGCCAAGCGCTGCCTTTTTCTGTCGATGACGCTCTTCACGTTCCTTTTTCTCACGTTCAATCCGCTCCAATCGAAACTCATGGCGTTCCCGTGCATGATCAGATTTTTCTGTTTCTCGTTCCTGTTCCCAGATTTGCGCTTTTGCATACCGGTAATATTGTACGAGCGGGATATAGCTAGGGCATACATAATCGCAACAGCCACATTCGATGCAATCAAACAGTTGATAGTCCTGGCTTAATTGCCACTGTGCAGATTTTGTGTACCAATACAGCTGTTGTGGTAATAATTCTGCTGGGCAAACATCTGCGCACTGGCCGCAGCGTATACATGGCATGGTATAGCCGTGTTGTTTTAGTTCTGCTGTTAAGCCCTTATCGACGATGACACAATTACAAGTCTTAATAATTGGAATGTCGCTGCTATGCATAGCAAAACCCATCATCGGGCCTCCCATAATAATGCGTTTAATTTTGTTTTGCGGCGAGTCATCGCTTTGTTCAATTAAAGATTGCATGCTCGTGCCCAACAAAACTTCATAATTTGTAGGTCGAGACACATCACCCGTAAGCGTTACAATGCGACTAATGAGAGGTTCGTCGCGAAAAATTGCAGCATAAATGGCAGCCGCTGTAGCGACATTTTGCACTACCACGCCGATGTGTATCGGTAATCCATGTGAAGGTACTTGTCTACCCGTGATCGTATGTATAAGCTGTTTTTCACCGCCAGCAGGGTATATTGTTGGTATTGCGGTCACCTGAATGCACGACTGATCAACAGTCTCAAGTGCTTTATTAAGTGCTGTGATCGCTTTTGCTTTATTGTCTTCTACAGCAATAACACAATGTTTCGCCTGTAATGCATACCTCAAAATAAACAAACCTTGGATCACTTCATCTGCACGTTCTTGTAATAAACGGTCATCACAAGTAATAAAGGGTTCGCACTCAGCAGCGTTTAAAATCAATGTGTCAATATGCCCACTGGGGCCTGGATTCATTTTTATAAAACTTGGGAAACCGGCACCACCTAAACCGACGATGCCTGCTTCACGAATTAGATTTCGAACTTTGCTTGGATCGAGTTGCCGATAATCTTCAGCAATTGGTTTACGCTCACGCCATTGGTCTTTGCCATCGCTTTGCAACACAATACATTGTGCCGGTAAACCCGAGGGATGTGGAATAGCTCTCGGTTCAATCGCAATAATCTGGCCTGAGGTAGGGGCATGTAGATTAACCGACACATAATCTTCAGCGATTGCTATTGTCTGACCTTTTAATACGTGGTCGCCAATATGCACTATAGGCACCGATGGACTACCAATATGTTGGCTTAAGGGCAGAACCAATTGGCTTGCAATTGGTGCTTGTTGAATTGTTGTATTGCAACTAATGTCCTTGTATTGTGGAATATGCACACCACCAATGAACTTGAATAATTGTTTAATCATGGGATGCAGACTCCAACAGATTATTTGTTTTAGTCGCTTCGCTAATTTGAGGGGCCGGCCAGGCCCAAGTGTTCCAATGTTGTTGTATTGGTTTTATATGTATGCATTCAACCGGACACGGGGGAATGCATAAATCACAACCCGTGCATTCAGATTCAATCACTGTATGCATTTGTTTGGCGGCCCCCAAAATGGCATCAACTGGGCAGGCTTGAATGCATAGCGTACAGCCTATGCAATTTTCCTCGTCAATATAAACCACGGTTTTACCCTGTTCTTCGCCGTTTTCGGGGTTTAACGGTTTTGGATCTCGGTTGAGTAAATCTGCGAGTGCATGAATCGTGGCTTCACCGCCGGGTGGGCATTGGTTGATGTCGGCCTCTTCATTTACGATCGCCGTTGCATAAGGCCGACAACCTGGGAATCCGCACTGTCCACATTGGGTTTGAGGAAGTAATTTATCGACTTTCTCGACTAGTGGATCACCTTCGACTTTAAAACGGACAGCAGCATAGCCTAATAATAAGCCAAAGATTCCTGCTAACACACTCAAGACAATTACTGCTGTTAACATGGTATTAGCCCTTGACCAAACCGGCGAAGCCCATAAATGCCATGGACATCAGTCCAGCGGTTATCATCGCGATGGCAGGCCCCTGAAAACTGGCAGGTACATCGGCGGCGGCAATGCGCTCGCGCATGGCCGCAAATAAAATTAATACCAAAGAGAAGCCGACCGCGGCACCAAAACCGTAAAGTGTCGATTCGATAAAACCAAAATCCTGCTGCACGTTGAGTAAGGCGACGCCAAGTACGGCACAATTTGTTGTAATTAGCGGTAAGAAAATTCCCAAGACTTGATAGAGTAACGGACTGGTTTTTTGTACTACCATTTCCGTGAATTGCACTACAGCAGCAATGACTAAAATGAAAGCGATGGTGCTGAGGTATTCTAGTTCAAAAGGTTTGAGCAAATAAGTGTTAACCAAATAACTGCAAATTGAAGACAGGGTAAGTACAAATGTTGTCGCCAAAGCCATGCCGGTTGCAGTTTCGAGTTTACGGGATACGCCCATAAATGGGCACAAGCCAAGAAACTTGACCAGCACAAAATTATTGACCAGAACAGTACTAATTAAAATGAGCAGATATTCAGTCATGTTTATTTAATTCGCATTCCTGCTTGCGCGCCTTCATCAGGCGACAAAATCCACAAGTCTTTACCACCTGGCCCGGCCGCTAAAACCATGCCTTCTGACATACCGAAGCGCATTTTCCGCGGCGCTAGATTAGCAACCATGACAGTATAACGACCGACTAGTTCTTCTGGAGCGTAGGCGGACTTTATACCTGCAAAAACCTGACGAGTTTCGTTGCCAATATCTAATTGCAGTTTCAAAAGTTTATCTGCTCCTTCGACATGATCTGCAGCTATGATTTTTGCTATGCGTAAATCGACTTTCATAAAATCATCAAAATTTATGGTCTCAGCTATTGGGCTAGCACTTTGCATTATCTCGGTCTGGCTGCTTGTGGCTTGTGCTGCAGCATTTTCATCTTTGCTTTGTTGCATCATGGCTTCAACTTTTTCTTTTTCAACACGCGTCATCAAGGGTTTATAGGCTTGGATTTCATGATCAATCAAGTTGTTTTGCAGCGAATCCCACTGTACATCGGAAGTATTCAAAAACGCTTCGGCTTGTGCGGTGGTCTTTGGCAGTACCGGTTTTAAATAAAGCATCAGTATACGAAACAAATTGATTCCTGTTGAGCAAATCTGATGCAATAGTTGTTCTTGGCCATCTTGCTTGGCGATGACCCATGGTTGTTGCTCGTCAATATATTGGTTAGCCAGATCCGCTAAGCCCATAATATCGCGCATGGCTCGGTTGAATTCACGGTTTTCATAGTTTTGTGCAATACTGGCTTGTGCATCGATCAGCTGTTGCAACAATTCTGGTTTGTCGAGTGTTGCCGCTAAGCGATTATCAAAACGTTTTTTAATAAAGCCGGCACATCGACTGGCGATATTGACCACTTTGCCCACCAAGTCGGCATTTACCCGCTGCGTGAAATCATCAAAGCTCAAATCAATATCGTCAATGCGCGGGCTTAGTCGGGTTGCAAAATAATAGCGTAAATGTTCGGCGTTCAAGTGTTCAAGATAAGTTCGAGCTTTAATAAAAGTGCCGCGCGATTTCGACATTTTCTGGCCGTCGATCGTTAAAAAACCATGCACATGTATAGCGTTAGGTTTGCGAAAGTCAGCACCTTGTAACATTGCCGGCCAAAACAACGCGTGGAAGTTAATGATGTCTTTACCAATAAAATGATAAACCTCATTTTCACTTGAGGCTTTCCAGTATTCATCAAAATCCAAATTACTTTTACTACATAGGTTTTTGAAACTGGACAAATAACCGATGGGTGCATCCATCCACACGTAAAAATATTTGTCGTTTACACCTGGAATTTGAAAACCAAAATAAGGTGCGTCACGGGAAATATTCCAATCAGCCAAGCCTTCTTCAAACCATTCTCTGAGTTTATTGCTAACTTCTTTCGGTACACTGCCTTGTGTTAACCAAGATTGTAAATCCTCAGCAAAGTCACTTAAGCGGAAAAATAAATGTTCTGAGTCGCGTTGTTCTGGTGTCGCACCGGAAATTGCCGATACCGGATTTTTTAATTCGGTTGGTGTGTAGGTTGCGCCACAAGCTTCACAATTATCGCCGTATTGGTCAACCGCGCCACAACGCGGGCATTCACCTTTGACATAACGATCAGGTAAAAACATTTTCTTTAGCGGATCGTAAGCCTGTTTGATGGTGCGCGAAACAATATGCCCCGCTGCTTGTAAACGTTGATAAATAAGATTGGCAAGTTCCTGATTCTCGGGCGAGTGCGTGCTGTAGTAATTGTCAAAACCAATGGCAAAATCTGCAAAGTCGGCTTGGTGATCGGCTTGAACTTGTTTAATTAATGTTTCTGGGCTGATGCCAAGCTTTTCGGCGTGCAACATGATCGGTGTGCCATGGGCATCATCAGCGCAGACGTAATAACATTCGTGCTGTTGCATTTTTAAAAAACGTGACCATATATCAGTTTGGATGACTTCAAGTAAATGCCCCATATGTAGTGGGCCATTGGCGTAAGGAAGTGCGCTGGTAATTAAAATTTTACGTTTTGTTTGCATAAGTCAAAAATGCCTTTTAGAACAGCTGGATTGTTATCAAAACCGCTAAGTATATCAGAGCAAAAGGTAATAATATCAGTTTCTAAGACTATTTTAGTGTACACTAATATGCTAGTTTCAATGTCGAACAATTGACTATGCGGAAACCAGGTAATTAAAGAGGAGAATGATCATGTCAGCGGTTTCACAATTACAAGTAGAAACGCAACTCAAGGAATACGTCGACCCTTATCTAGAGAAAGATTTAATCAGCGCAGGCGTTATCAAAAACATCGATGTGAATGGTGATGCGGTCAAAGTCGACGTCTTATTAGGATTTGCTTCCAACGGATACGCGCAATCCTTACGTGAGTCTATTAGTGAAAAAGTTAAAGCTATCCAGGGTGTTAGCTCGGTTGATGTAAATATTAGCCAAAAAATTGTAAGCCATTCTGTTCAACAAGGGGTTAAACCTTTACCTAACATCAAAAATGTAATCGCTGTGGCATCAGGTAAAGGAGGTGTAGGTAAATCCACCACGTCTGTTAACTTGGGTTTGGCATTGGCAGCCGAAGGTGCCAGTGTCGGCATTTTAGATGGTGATATTTATGGTCCGAGTATGCCGCGTTTAATGGGTTTATCCGGCCAGCCTGATTCCAAAGATGGTAAATCTATGGAGCCTATGGAAAATTATGGTGTTCAAGCCATGTCTATTGGTTTTCTTATCGAAGAAGAAACTCCAATGATTTGGCGTGGCCCTATGGTGACTCAAGCTTTGGAGCAGTTGCTCACGGAAACAAATTGGCGTGAATTGGATTATTTAATCATCGATTTACCGCCAGGCACGGGTGACATCCAACTCACCTTGGCGCAAAAAGTCCCAGTTAGTGGCGCGGTTATTGTTACCACCCCTCAAGACATAGCCTTGCTTGATGCACGCAAGGGTTTAAAAATGTTTGAGAAGGTGAACGTACCAGTGCTAGGGATTGTTGAGAACATGAGCACTCATATTTGTAGTCAATGCGGTCACGAAGAACATATTTTTGGTTCCGGTGGTGGCGCCAAAATGGCAAGTGATTACAATGTTGATTTATTAGGTAGTTTGCCGCTCGATATTCAAATTCGTGAGCAAGGGGATAACGGCAAACCTACGGTTGCTGCCGACCCCGATGGCGCTATTAGTCAGGCTTACCGTGAGATTGCACGTAAAGTCGGCGCAAAATTATCTTTACAGGCCAAAGACTATAGCGCTAAATTCCCGAATATAGTCATTGAAAATAGCTAATAGGATCGGGAAATGAGTATTAAATCTGACCACTGGATTCGTCGTATGGCACGTGATCACGGTATGATAGAGCCTTTTGAAGCGGGTCAGGTTAAAGAGGGTAAAACTGGGCGTATCGTTTCTTACGGTACGTCTAGTTATGGATACGACGTTCGCTGTGCCGACGAATTTAAAATATTCACTAATATTAATTCGGCCATTGTTGACCCTAAGCAATTCGATGCCAATAGCTTTGTCGATGTGAAATCAGATGTGTGCATTATTCCACCGAATTCGTTCGCTTTGGCAAGAACAGTGGAATATTTCCGCATACCTCGTAGTGTTTTAACCGTGTGCTTGGGTAAATCAACTTATGCTCGTTGTGGCATAATCGTCAATGTCACACCATTGGAACCTGAGTGGGAAGGTCATGTAACTTTGGAGTTTTCAAATACCACGCCTTTACCAGCAAAAATATATGCGAACGAAGGCGTAGCTCAGATGTTGTTTTTTGAATCTGATGAAGTTTGCGACACGTCTTATGCAGATCGTGCAGGTAAGTACCAGGGGCAGCGCGGAGTTACTCTGCCACGCACCTAGAACTTGCTTGAAAATACTAAGTCTAATGAATATATAGAATTTAAACGGATCAGATTTTGCTGATTTAGACTGTGGTCAAAACCACGAATGTGATCCAGTTCACACTTTTTGTGTGAAAAGTTTTAGCCTTTAGTTTCATTTGGTTATGTTAGTTTAGAAGTAACTTAAAAGGCATATCAGGGGCTTAACTGATAAAACCTGTTTATCAAGCTGTCGGTAAAGAGCGCCGATATAGAGTCGAAGCGGCTATGCCAGCCGGAATGAGGAGGAGTGCTATGGGTTTTACCATCGATCTCGTCAACGGGGACATTGTTGAGGAAAATATCCGCTACGATAAACCGAAAGAGCGCACTGGCAATAACTGTGCTCTCCCAGAATACGCCGAACTGCATTTAAATGTGCAAATCGTCGAGCCCCATCCAAAGGAACGTAAACCGCTTTTACCAGAATCAGTCATTGACTGTTCAGTGGATGAATTTCTGGAACGCATGGATGACTGCTAATATTTAATTGCTCCGAATACCCATGCCCTCATGGCTGCCATCCATGAGGGCTTTTTTTGGTCTAGGCTTTTTTCGTCGAAGCACCAATAGCGCGATAAATTGGACACCAGCTTACAAATCCTGTAGCGACTAAAATTACGCCGATCCAACCCCAGGGTGTTTGCGGTCCGACAAAAACCAGCGCTATTAAACCTAAGCCTAATACAATACGAAAAACTCTATCAATCATGCCGACGTTTGCTTTCATAATCACTCCTTCAAGTGCTTGTCCTTGGTTTCTGGAGCGGGAAAGCATTGGTCCAAACCAGCATCCAGATTTGCATATTGTAGTTCAATCGCCAAAACTTGCTTGATTTTGTTGTTGCGTATGCGTCTTGATTCGCCTAGGTAACTCAGCATGGCAGGGCTCATGCTAGTTTGAGCCGTTTGCCAATCCACTACTTTTGGCGTTGGTAAGCCAGCACGTTTTGCGACTTGAGTAAAATAATCACTCATGGTGCTGGGCTGATCGTCGGCGATATTAAAAATTTGCTCTCCGGTGCTTACCTGCATGGCGCGTACACAAATATTGGCCAAATCATCTGCGTGTATGCGGTTACTCGGCAAGGCATCTTCTTGTCTAAGTACGCTTAGTCCTTTTTTAAGACGATCGATAGGCAGCATATTGTGCGCATAGATACCGGAAACACGTAAAATGCTTAGAGCGCAATTATGCACTCCTGCCCAATGTCGCCACTGTTGTTCGGCAGATACCCTTCGCCTGGAGCGGTCGTTACTAGGTTTTAGTGGTTCGTTTTCGTCGATCCAGCGACCAGAGCAATCTCCGTAGACACCTGTTGTACTGATATATACACATTTTTTCAATTGCTTGAGAGGCTCAAGTTTTGTGAGAAATTTCTGCAAACGTTGATCATGCTCGCCCTGGGTTTGTGGTGGAGCAAAATAAAATATTGCTTTTGTATGTGAAAAATTTCTTAAATCATAAGTGCTTGAATCAAGGTCTAATGAAAAGTGATTACAGTGCTCGGGCCAACCTGCGGGAACGGTATCGCCGCGGCTAGTGCCGGTTACTTTATAGTCGCGTTTGCATAGTAAAGTTGCCACGCGTTTTCCAATTTGACCACAGCCAATAATTAGTACATGCTCTTGCACCCGATTGCTCCAAATAGATCAAAAGATTCTAATTTTAGCTGAAAAACCAATAGAAACAGAATGAGTAAATGATATGAGTTACAAAGTGAAAATAATGCCCAGCGGTCATGTGTTTGAAGTGGAAACCGAAGAGACGGTTTTAGACGCAGGGTTGCGCCAAGGAATTACATTGGCTTATGGTTGTCGTGGTGGCGCATGTGGTGCCTGTAAAGCGAAAGTTTTGGCGGGAGAAGTTGACTATGATGGGCGTGAGCCGATTGCCTTAGGCAGCTTTGAAAAAGAGCAGAATATGGCACTTTTTTGCATTGCTAAGGCTAAATCAGACTTAGTGATTCAAGGGCAAGAAATCGAACTTACATCAGAGCTTGAGAAAAAAATCCTTCCATGTCGTGTGGAAAAAATGGAAAAACTCGCCAGTGATGTCATGGGGATTTGGCTGAAAATCCCTAGTACTCAACGTCTGGCATTTTTTGCAGGACAGTATATCGACATACTTCTATCCGATGGACGTCGTCGTAGTTTTTCCCTGGCCAATGCGCCCCATGACGATGAGTTGCTCGAATTGCATATTCGTTATATTGATGGTGGTGAGTTTACCCATCAAGTGTTTGGCGGCATGAAAGAAAAAACCATGTTGCGATTCGAAGGCCCGCTCGGACAATTTACTATTCGTGAAAATTCTACTCGCGATATGATTTTTATGGCCGGTGGAACCGGATTTGCGCCAATCAAAGGAATGATTGATCACTTATTCTCAGAAAAATGCCAACGAAAAATGACTTTATATTGGGGCGTACGTCATGAAGACTCGTTATATATGCAGGATTTAATTAGCCAATGGCAAGCGGATCACGAGAATTTTACTTATGTTCCTGTGTTATCAGAACCACTTCCAGAGAGTGGATGGCAAGGGCGGACAGGTTTGGTGCATCAAGCGATTCTTGACGATTATCCTGATCTAAGTGATTACGATGTTTATGCGGGTGGTTCACCATTAATGGTTGAAGCGGGTTTTGAAGCCTTTAGTCAACAAGGATTGAGCGGTGAACACTATTTCTCAGATGCATTTACTTTTGCAAATGATAAGAAAAAAAGCGAATGAGCTACCTTTCTTTTCGTTAGTTAAACCTTAGGTTCATTTCTGGGTAATGATATCCATTTCAATTACTGGTGATTGAAATGATTATCATGCACTTGATGCTACATGTTTTTACAATTGTTGTCTTTTTCCTTCCTGGTTTTATTTGGTATTAGCTAATAAAAAAGCCCTCTTTGCCGTTATTTTAACAGTTACAATCTGTCGCTCAAGCGTTTGTGATTGATTTACCAACTTAAAATAAATAGCCAATATACTGGTGCTGATAAAAATGATGCTCCATCAAGTACGGATTTCCTTAAACAAACTGCGAAAAAAATCATTGAAGCATACGCTAGCCTTGTGGATGTTAATGCTGGTTTTTGTGCCGCTGGCAATAGTGACTTGGCTGGATTATCAGGTTGCAGTCGACGGGATATTAAAAGCAAACAGCAAAAAACTCGAACAAGGTGCGCGTTTAAAAAGTGGTTTTGTGCAAAATTGGTTTGATGATCGAATTGCGGAAACTGTAGCTCAGGGAGAAAACCAGCATGTGATTCGTTTGTTTACCGAATTGCGTAAGTTGTATGAGAAAGAAAAACTCGATCTTGTTTCGTTTGTGAAATCGATGTCCTATAAAAATTTGGTATCCGGTCATCGAAATCTGAATGAATTTCAGCGGCGTGTTGATTATGTATATGATGTTATTTTAATTGATACACAAGGCAATATATTCTATACGGTTGCAGGTGAAAATAATCTCGGCACTAATATAATCAATGGTCAATTCTCCAATACCTTGTTTGCCAAAACCGTGCAATCGAGTTTGCACACTGAAGTGTTATTGTTTTCAGACGTCGAATACTTTACACCTTCTAATAATCAATTGTTTGGGTTTTTTGTTACGCCAATGTTTGATATTGAGTATCGTCGCATTGGTTCACTGGCAGTGCAAGTTCGAATGGATAAAATTAGTGAATTAATGCAGCGGGAAATCTACGATGATTCGTTAGTGCATTATTTGGTGGGTAGTGATGGCAAATTACGAACGGTAATAACCAATTTTCCAGATGCAAAAATATTAAAAAAAACTATTGAAACTGACAATTTTTCTCTTTGGCTCGATGAGCATGGCTCAAGCGGTAATCGCCCTGATGATGAACGAGAGCGTGTATATGTTTACAATGGGCCACGCGGCAATGCAGTATACGGCATTCATCAAACTATTGTCTTGCCCGGTCAAAAGTGGGTTCTTTTTAGTGAGATTGATTATGATGAAGTTGTGTCATCAATTGCAGGACTAAAAGCGACCTATTTCTATATCCTATTTGCGACCGGCTTGTTAGTAATTTTGGTAGCGTATGCCTTAGCCAAAAAGCTAGCAAGACCTTTGAATGAGTTGGATAAAGCAAGTCAATCTGTTGCTGATGGTAATAATGTTGAAGTGGCTATTAAAACGCCTTATTTCGAGGCTGAAAATTTATTAGCATCCTTTAATCGTATGGTGGCTTCGCGGGACGCAAAGGAAAAAGAATTAAACGCAAGTAAACTCGCGATAGAAAACGCACTATCTGAACTAAAAAAATTAAAATTTGCGTTGGATCAGCACTCAATTGTTGCGGTTACAGATGTTAGAGGCTCAATCACTTTTGTTAATGACAAATTTTGTGAAATTAGTGGGTATGCGCGGGAAGAGTTAATCGGTCAAAATCATCGACTATTGAATTCGGGTGTCCACGATAGGTCATTTTTTCGTGACATGTATAAGGCCATTGCTAATGGGAAAGTTTGGCAAGGTGAAATATGTAATCAAGCAAAAAATGGCGGTATTTATTGGGTGGCAACCACTGTTGTGCCTTTCCTTGGTCAAACCGGTAAGCCAGAAAGTTATATCGCTATTCGAACAGATATAAGTGCACGTAAACAAATTGAAGCAATATTGCTTGAAAATGAAAAATATATCAACGCAATACTAAATACTGTTTCGGATGTTATTCTCAGTGTTGACGAGCAAGGGGTGATTGAAACGGTCAATCAATCGGTGGAGAATGTGTTCGGTTATTCAATTGAGGAAATAGAAGGAAAAAATATAAGAATCCTTTTATCAATGAGTGTTGATCGACTTTACCAAGAGTACAAAAAGCAAATACAGCGGCAGTTTGAAGATTTTGACAACACGATGAAAGTTTCTTCAGACAAAATAGATCTTGATGCTATACGCAAAGATGGCAGCAGAATTCCAATTGCATTATCAATGAGCACCATTGTCGTTCAAGACAAACTGATGTTTGTGGCTATGATTAGTGACATCAGTTTTCGTAAACAAACTGAACGGCAGCTTTTAGAAGCAAAGAATGCTGCCGAAATAGCAACTCGTCAAAAATCTGATTTTCTGGCCAATATGAGTCATGAAATACGTACGCCAATGAATGGTATTATTGGTATGACTGGTTTGCTATTAGAAACTTCCTTAGAACCAAAACAGAGGAATTATGTTGAAGCGACAATGACATCTGCTGATGCGCTTTTGACAATTATTAATGATATTCTCGACTTTTCAAAAATTGAGGCCGGAAAACTGGAACTAGAAGAAGTTCCGTTCGATTTGCAGCTGCTGTTTGAAGATGTGGTGGAGATGATGGCCTTAAAGTGTTACGGACGTAATGTTGAAATGCTTTTGCGTTATCGACCAAGCAGTGCACGCTATGTGGTTGGAGACCCGGGACGGGTACGGCAGATATTGCTGAACCTGCTCAGTAATGCGATTAAATTTACCGAAGCAGGTTATATTTTGACTACGGTTGAATCTGTTGACTTATCTGCTGATTCGGTGGATTGTAGAGTAAGTGTAGAGGATACTGGTGTTGGAATTGCTTTTGAAAAACAAGCTCACATTTTTAATAAATTTGACCAGGAAGATAGCTCAACTACACGAAAATATGGTGGTACTGGTTTAGGTTTGGCTATAAGTAAACAGCTATGTGAGTTAATGGGCGGTGAAATCAATGTGTCCAGTGCTAAAGGTCGAGGAGCAACGTTTACATTTTCGATCAATGTCCGAGAGGCCGATGAGCTACTTTTCCAATCAACACAAATGATTGATACGACAGTGTTACAGAACCAACGTGTACTCGTAGTTGATGATGTTGAAGTTGCTAGGATCTTGTTGGCCGAGCAGTTACAAGCAATCGGTTTACAAGTCACAACCGCGGCTTCTGGTAAGTTGGCGTTAGAAGCACTACAAGAAAATCTGCGTGCAGGGGAGGATTTTGACTTCATATTTATCGATTGTTATATGCCTGAAATGAAGGGACGTGAATTAGTCGAAGCAATGCGTGGTATGAACACAAAATCTAAAGCGGCGATTATTTTTGTGAGCTCATCGCCAAGTGAAGATCAGAGTGAGTTGCTAAAAGACCTAGGGGTCAATGCGTTTCTTAGTAAACCCTTGCACTCGACAGAAATTGCTCAAATATTGTTGCTAACTCGCGAGGCCAAACAAAATATAAAACAAACAGAAATTATTACACGGCATACGATTCAACGAGTACGCAGTGGTGTTCAGCATGCACATAAATTTGAAAAAACTCAAATTCTGTTAACTGAGGATAATTCGATTAATGTTATGGTTGCGACGGAGATGTTAGAGGGCTTGGGTTGTGCTGTTACCCCGGCGGGCAATGGTATCGAAGCACTGGCATTAGTTTCTTCAAGAAAATTTGATCTAATTCTCATGGACTGCCAAATGCCAGAAATGGATGGTTTTGCGGCGACCCAACAAATTCGGGCTAAAGAAATTAGTAATCAAGCTGTACGTACGCCTATTATTGCGCTCACCGCAAATGCATTGAAAACTGATAGAGACAAATGCATTCAATCCGGAATGGACGATTACTTATCCAAGCCAGTTACACAAAAAACTCTGGGTGAGATGTTATTAAAATGGTTGCCTAATAAACTAGTAGAAGGCAATTTGCATGCTGCGGCAGAAACCCCTTTATCAGCGACGGAAAATGAAGCTTTTCGGGTGAATAAAAATAGCATGGATGGTGTGCTTAACATTGCGGTGTTTATGCAGCTAAAAAAAATGTTTGCCAACAAATTTCAAGCAGCTTTGGATCAGCATTTGGTAAATGTTGCAGAGAATATCCAAAAACTTAGCTTAGCTATTCAAGAAAATGATTTCTCCACAGCCGGACGTTTGGCTCATTCTATCAAAGGATCTTGTGCACAATTTGGATCTCAAAAAATGGGAACTTTGGCGATGCATATCGAGCAATTCATACTAGCAGAAAGCTATTCGCCATTGCTGGATCTGTTGACTGAACTTGAATCGGTACACCATCAGGCTACAATCCTAATGAGTCAATTATCGTCTCAAGGCGACGATGATGGCTTGCCATCCAAAGTGGGTTGATTCGCTGATCATTCACCTAAAATGGGATAGCTATAAACCATAGCTGAACTTTATCTGTAGAATTTGTTGAAAAAAACTATTTCGGAATTGAGAATTGACGCTAGATGCAACAGGTGTTGTTATCCGCAGGTCAAGGGTGCCTGAATTTAGGAAAGATAATCGCAAAGAAGCTAGAAACATTGCGCTCCTATCATTATTGTTTAACAAGAGCTGTAGAAAGACTGTTTGATCTGTTGAAAGAGAATTATAGGTAAAATTTAGGCTGGAGTATGTCTTCGAAAATAAGTAGTCATCATTAAATTGCAATAACTGATACTTAAATGCATCTGATTCACGAGCTAACTCGAAAACTCGATTTGTCTGTGACGCGCTAAAGCCGTTTTTATGATAAATCAGTTGAAAACCAAGCTGCAATTGTTCGCCTAAAAGCCATTTAAAGCCTAGTAAGCTATTCAGTAGAGGTGCGTTGGAGGAGGTTTTGCCAGTGTTTAACAATGCGGGTTGTGTATCCTGTGCGTCACTAAATATGACTGCCGGAGTTCCCAAATCCAGTTCGGCATCACAAAAGTATATTAATGCTGGATGGTTTGATGAGCTATAGGATGCACTTAGTGCGGATCTTGTTTGATTTGCAGGACCGCTAATCAAAAAGTTTGACCATTTTAAATCTAGGCCGGAAGTAAAGTGGCTGAATATAAAATTAGTAATAGGTGACTGGTTGGGGTTACTTAACTCAATGGAATGCCTCATGTCAAATGCTGGTAAAAAGTAAATTTGCAATGAGCTTGAATCATAAAAACCAGCAAACGATATCCCGACAAAACCTTCATCTATGCGTCGATTGAAAGGTCGGTAAGGGTCGGATATGCCATAGTCAAACTGAGAGCCGAATTGTATTCGTTTAAGTTTACCTATTTTTAGTTCGCTATTTAGTTGATTCCTTGATGCGAACAAATAATTAACATCAACTAACGTTCGAGGCGATCGTTGCTCTGATCCAATTTGTCGCTGAATATAAATGTCAAAATTGCCATCCAGGGCAATTGTTGGATCGATTTCAGTCAAGGTGCCTATATTGGTGCCAATATAGTAATTACGTAGTAAAACGCTATCCCGCTTAATAGATAAGCCATTTCGATTATTGCTATCGAAGCTTGAATACTCGCCAGTAATTGAAATAGGTAGATTGTCGGGAAGCTGAAATGCATACAAATTGCCACTAATGTGCAGTAGAAAGATTAGTAGCTGCCAATTTTTCATGTGTTCAATTACCCAAAAATTTTTCTACTGCGTGTAATCGATGTGGTAAAAAAAACGCCGAATTTAATTTATTTTTCTGGATGGTATGTGTGTCGAGAAAAATAACTTCGCTAGTTTTTGTGCTATTCGCAATTTGCGAAGCGGTCACAAACAGTTGTCCATGATGTGATTCAAAATTAGTGTTGTTAACTTCGCCTAAAAGGGTGTTGCTTCGTGAGTAATTACGAATTCGAAGAATGATATTTCTCTGTGTATCAAACAACACTTCTTTTTTATATATGGCAACATTTTGAATGCCGGATTTTGCTTGAAAAACTATTTCAACTTGGTTTGGCGTCTTCGTTAACTGATAGGTTTGGTAGTCATAAAAACGCGTGACCGGTGGAGCAACAATGTCTCCATAAGATAAACTTCCAAAAAATGCCTTTCTGGGTGATACTCGAATGTAACGATTTGCCTTTGGGAAGTATTGAAACCAAGTATTGTCCTTCTGCAATATAACTTTTCCCCTGTCGATGGAAGGCGCAAGAAAAAGTGCAATTGCACTATCATTTAAAACTGCGATTTTTAACCGATACTGTTTTTTGATTTGTTCGTCGCTCTTTAATGTCATTTCGACCTCAGACACAAAACCAGATGCGGCTTCTTCTGATGCTTGAATAGTTTTCAAGTATTCATCGATAGGGAAAGCCAAG
>Ga0224506_10000834_pt1 | contig 23863 bp, 21 predicted proteins | sample SF_Jan12_sed_USG_2_FD_169108 | JGI IMG/M metagenome (GOLD analysis project Ga0224506, IMG submission 169108) | Sediment microbial communities from San Francisco Bay, California, United States - SF_Jan12_sed_USGS_8_1 | ecosystem: Environmental > Aquatic > Marine > Sediment | place: USA... | reverse complement strand
AAAAAATGAGGTTGACACCATACCTTTCGATTCGTCGCCTGACAAGGCCAACATAATTTCGATTAAAATTGAATGGTACGATTGTACGGCTTAAATGCGGTCTGGCTATAATTCATTTGGATTAGATAAAACGGTAAATTACGCTTGGAGATAAAAACTTGAGGCAAAAAAAACTCCAACCCGAAGGTTGGAGTCCGAAAAAATTTCGCAAGAGAGTCAAAAATCTGAGGCATATAATAAGGATCGAAATGCATTTAATCCAGTTCTGCCAACCTGGCTTCCAACAGCCTAACGTATACATTTATATACACCAATCAGAACTCACTGAATCTTGCCCTGAAATAGCTGTTCAAACTCCGGTTTTTGGTTAGTTCCATCAATACGAAGCTCCCAAACCCCTTGTAATTTCGACTCTGACAGCTCCTGTACTTTATCCCTTACAATAGTAGGCCTAATGAACACCAGCAAGTTTACTTTCTCTCGAGTTTCAAACCTGGACCTAAATAAGACACCTACAATGGGTAATCTTCCTAAAACAGGAACTCTGGATACTCCCTGAGTAATATCTTCTTTTATCAGCCCACCCAGGATAATTGTCTGACCATTCTTCACCAGAACCTTGGTAGTAATTTCTCTCTTGGATGTTTGTAAGTCAACGGCTCCTACATCTGACTTAGGGATAACCGATTCAGTTTTTTGCTCTACATCCAAACTAACAAAACCATCTTTTTGAATATGTGGTGTTACTTTTAGCGTGGTACCCACGTCTTCACGAGTAATGGTTTCAAAGGGATTACCGGCTCCAGATTGTTGTGAAGTTGTTCTAAATGGAACGGTGCCACCTACCAGTAAGCTGGCTTCGTTATTGTCCAGAGTCATAATACTGGGAGTTGATAACAGGTTGGCATTAGATTGGCTTTCGATGGCTTGAATAATGGCACCAAAATTAACATCGCTATCTACCAAGCCTAACAACAGGCCATTTCCGAGTGCAGGCAATCCAGTAGACGCTGCGCTAGTCACTATATTACCCAAACTATTACCCGCTTCAGTAAATTGTGTGGCTGCAGCCAATGGCAATGTGCCATTAGCGACTGAGTCTGGATTGGTCGCCCATTGTACTCCAAACTGATCACTCACATTACCAGAAACCTCAACAATGGCTGCTTCAATTAATACCTGCGCTCTTGGTACATCTAATGAATCTACAACACGCTGGATTTCTGACAATATTGTCGGCTCGGCTCTAATAACCAGGGCATTCAAATCTTCGTCAGCTAAAATCGCGGTGGGTGAAGAAGGTCTTGACTGGGCACCTGAAGCATCTTGTGATTTTTCTACTGCCCCGGAAAAACCTGTCAGCAACTCAGCCATCTTTACGGCATTGGCGTTATTCAGGAAAATTACTTTCGAACTGGCATTTTGCGATGATGGTTGATCCAGAGTTTCAATTAATTTTCGAACACGCTTTCGGTAATTTTCTTCACCTTTCAAAATAATAGAATTACTACGTTCATCGGCTACGACACGGATTCGACCACTACTTCGGGTTCGATCATTGTCCGCAGCAACCTCTTCCGGTACAAGGCGTTCTAACAAGCCGACAATATTTCCTACCCAGGCTTCCTGCAACTGAATGACTTCAATTTCTTCACTATTCAAGATATCGAGTGATTCAATTAGCGCTTCGATACGCTTAATATTTCCCACTGAATCTGTAATGATAATGGCATTAGCTGAATTAACTCCTGCCAAATGTCCATATTTAGCGACAATGGGTCTTAACAAGGGCACTAATTCCATAACTGATCGATTACGAACAAATATAATACGCGTAACAACCTGATTTGCCTCTAGTACCTTTTCTCTGTCAATCGAGCTTCCTTTAGACTTCACATCAGCTTGCTTCACGATAGTGGTAATACCATTATTAGTAATAGCCGCATAACCATACATATCCAGGATACCCAAAAAAATATCGTACACCTCGGATTTTGAACTGGCTTCCGTTGAAATGATAGATATCTTGCCCTTGACCGTCGGATCAATAATAAAGGTTCGGCCGGTAATCTGGGCAACCTGCTCTATAAATGCACGGATATCAGCGTCTTTTTGATTGATAACCCATTCATCTGCTGCTTTCAACAGCGGGCTCAGGACAATACTTAATAACAGTATTAATCTGACAATTTGCATCTAACTCTCCATTCTATAATGTGAATCTACCCTAATTTTTTTCGTCAGAGTGACAAAATTCTACTGCGGAATTGCCTGATAAATTGAAAATCGACGATTGCCTCGCTGAATTTCAATTTTGACTTCCCCTCCAGCTAACACCTGATCAATCAACGCGGCATCCTGTTGGACATTACCTACTGACATATCATTTACTGACACGATTGTGTCTCCTGGTCTCAATCCTAAAAACAATAACTGTCTAGCCCTTCGCGTTACTTGGTATCCCTCATCAGAAGCTTCCAAACCCATACGATCTACAAGAGATTGGGGATTCGAATAGGCTAGTTCTCGCAACTCGGTAATCACTTCGCTGGTCGAACCGACGAGCAGAGGACGATCAGATACCGATGCGTTTGACGGGTCAGGCGTGGACATATCATTATTTGATAACACTCTGGATGGTTCTACGTAAGCCCCGGCAGCGGAATCTGGAAGTTCAAAGTACAACGTCTCGAAGACCCCGAGGCGATCCAGTATGATTCGATTATTATATACAGAGGCTAGTATTGCCTGTTCAAATACACTACTGCCAACTGCTATGGTAATAGACTCGCCTGACTGGTTGGCAATAATAGCAGTTCCAGCTTTAGGGTCTTTAGCAGCAAATACGCCTTGCAGCTTTAGTTTTAAACTGGTTACAGGAACATCTATTATGTCATCTTGAGTCTCTTGACTCTCTTCAACGTAGTTTCCAAAAAGCTTTAAAGATTTCAAAGAAATCTGGGTACCTGTAGACGAAACAGCAGGTGTTTTAGACTGAGCAACACCAAACACAGTTGCCACGTTCGTTTCTTGTGGCGCCAGTAGACTCCAGGTCAATTGTGACGCGTAAAATGCGGTTAAAAGAATCACAACAAATTGCGCAAAATTTACCAGTGGAATTTCGGCAGCATATATTATTTTTCTAACGTTTTCGTCCATGCTTATCCTCAATACAGCTTTTGCTTCATTTCAAACAAGATATTTTGACTGCCACTCTGAATGGGCAATTCCAGTACATCAGCCACATTTTGCAATACTTGCAGGTTTAGCCAACCATCTTGGTCAAGCCTGCCATTTATCCACTCTTGCTGGTTTGCATCAACAACCTTAAGCTGAATGTTTTCTGTAGACGTTAGCTCAACAAAAAGTTGTGGAACCTCTGTGTTGAGTGTAGTTTTGCCCGCCAAAAACTGCACAGGTCCGCCTGACCATCGTGCAGTACCTGATAATGCGTCGATCGGTTGATTTTTACCACCGACTATATTTAGCGAATCGATCCAAAGACGCCCCTTAATTTCCGTACCTCTGGGCAAACCAGCAATTGATAATAACCTATCGTCAATGAAGCCTGATATATTTTCAATATGATACTGTCCAAACAAATTTATACTCGCTATAGCATCTAACTGCATAGACGACTGCTTGACTGCCGTTTTCACTTTTAATTTGCCTAGCAATAACCTGGCAGCATGTACTTCCCAATCGAGATCAAATTGCTCACCCCGAGTACTCAATTTTACGTTTCCCTGCCATAAGGTACCCTGGAAATCTGAAAACCTAGCATTAGTATTAGGAACATAAGCAGATGTAAACTGCCAAATTAAAGACACAGGAACAGAGGCTATCAAAAATGACAGATAGGCAAGGATAAAAACTACAAATACAAAACGTTTTGAAAACATCAGCGATCCACAAACTTCCTGTTTATTTTTATGCGAGTGTAAGTTACCTTGCGGCCATCCTCAATTAGTAAGTCAGTTTATAATGATTTATAACCTGAATTTACTCACCCTTTAATGCTAAAAGAGATGGAAACCTAGTGTATAGACTTAACTTAAGCCTTGTTGATATAAATTAGCTGTCTAAGATTGAATCAACTATAAAGCAAAAAACATCTATTAAAATCTTTACCACATCTTTTTGGCCAAAACTAAATTAATTACTACCCTGTTCCCATGCAATCATTGCCGTTTTTCGATCGCCCCCCCAGCGATAATTTCCTAACTGGCCATCACCTTTAATCACACGGTGGCAAGGTATTAGATAACCAATAGTATTTTTTGACAACGCGGTACCCACAGCTCTTGATGCCTTTGGTGAGCCAACAATTTGTGATACCTGAGAATAGGACAACACTTGTGAGCTATGAGTATGTATTAACGCTTCCCAAACTTTGACCTGAAAATTGGTCCCTTTAAGCACTAAATGAATATTCCCTCGCTCAAGCGGGGAGGAAAATATCTGTATGCCAAGGCGTTCAGCAGCTTCATTATTTAAAACAATATTTGCATTCGGCCACTGCCGATACAATTCATTAATTGCGACCTGGTGTTGATTTTCACTAAACTGAAGGAAACAGATGCCTCTTTCTGTCCAGCCGACTACTGCTTCTCCAAATGGTGTTGAAACTACACCAAATTGAATGAGCACTCCCTCTCCCTCACTTTTCATTTCACCAGGAGTCATTGCTTCACAAGTAACCAATAAATCATGTAACCGACTGGTACCAGACAGTCCTAACATTTGACTGGTTTCAATTAAACTTTTAGTAGTTTTTAGAGCATCGATAGCGGCTTTCTTTGTAATAGACTGCAAAAATCGTTTGGGAGAAATACCCGCCCATTCTGAAAAAACTCTCTGCAAATGGAATTCACTCATATGAACGGAATCTGCTATTTCCGCCAGAGTTGGCTGCTGGTCATAGCGATTCCTAATAAAATGTATCGCTTGCTCGACAACGTGATAATGTCGATGTGCTTTGAGGTTATCCATTATATATAACCTTTTTTCCCAACATTTTTATAGGAGAAAATCCTGTGACAAACATCGTACCCGAAACCACTAATGTGGTGCCAAGCAGGGTATTCATGCCTATCGCCTCATCCAAGAAAATATGACCCCAAAAGATTCCAAATACAGGAATTAAAAAGGTTACAGATAACGCCGATGAAGCTCCTAAATCGGCAATCAATCGAAAATATAGCAAATAGGCGATGGCTGTGCATACAACGCCAAGCAAGACCACTGAAGATACAACATCAACACTAATCGCCTCTTTCATTGGAAAAAATGGTAACAATGGCAAAACAATAATTACAGATGTCCACATGCTTCCATGCGCATTATCGAAAGCCGGTACTTGTGGAGCATGTTTTGCGTAATTGGATGCCACTCCATAGCTAAACGAAGCTAAAAGACCTGCTAATAGTGGCATGACAGCATTCATTGCTAGCCCGGACGCATCAAATCCGACTAACACAATGACGCCACAAATACCCAGAAACAATCCAATTGAGATGCTTTTTGTTAAAGCCGTTCTAGTCCAAATGGCACCTATTACCGCTCCCCACAAGGGAGCTGTAGAGTTTATAATCGCTAATGTAGATGCGTTTATAACTTGAGCTGAATAGGCAAAAAGTAAAAAAGGAAGAGCCGAATTAAAAAAACCTAATATAAAAAAGTGTTTTAAGTTAGCTCTAAACCGCATATTTTTTTTAAGGTACAAAGAAACAAGTAGCAAGGTTAACGCCGCAAAACCAACTCTTGCTTCAATTAACATAGCAGGTCCCAGTGGATTTACTGCAATGCGCGTGAAGAGAAATGAAGCTCCCCAAATCGCTGCAAGTGAAATAAGTCTGATGAAACTGGAAACAGCCATGTTCGTACCCTTAAATTTTATTTATAGCCAGATTCTGAAATAGTCCAACTGGATTCTCAACCCGATACTTGCTCAATTTGATCTTATGGACAGAACATAAAAAGATTTCAATCATTGATTGTGGATCTCAGAAAGGAAAACAGAAAATCATCAGACATAAAAAAAGCCCGTAAACACAAGGCTTACGAGCTTTTTTGAGTCTTATTACAATTGAGTGGTTGAGCTTACATCATGCCGCCCATACCGCCCATGCCACCCATACCGCCCATGCCACCCATTGGGTCTCCACCAGCACCGCCAGTGTCAGGTTTGTCGGTAATCATAGCTTCTGTAGTAACCATTAAGCCTGCAACAGAGCTTGCTGCCTGCAATGCGGTACGAGTTACTTTAGCCGGGTCAATAATACCCATTTCTACCATGTCGCCGTATTCGCCAGTTGCTGCGTTATAACCGAAGTTACCTTTACCAGCTTTAACAGTAGCCAACACTACTGCCGGCTCGCCACCTGCGTTCAATACGATCTGACGCAAAGGAGCTTCCATAGCGCGTAATGCCAGTTTAATACCAACATTCTGGTCTTCGTTATCGCCCTGAAGATCTTCAACATTTGAAAGAGCCCGTACCAGAGCAACACCGCCACCGGCAACCACACCTTCTTCAACCGCTGCGCGAGTTGCATGAAGCGCATCGTCGACTCGGTCTTTCTTCTCTTTCATTTCCATTTCAGTCGCTGCGCCTACCTTAATAACGGCAACACCGCCGGCCAGTTTCGCAACACGCTCCTGAAGCTTTTCTTTGTCATAATCAGATGTAGACTGTTCCATTTCCGAGCGAATCTGGTCTACACGTGATTTGATATCACCAGCAACACCGGCACCATCAACAATGATCGTTGTTTCTTTAGTCAGAGTGACACGCTTGGCTGAACCCAGGTGTTCAAGACCTGTAGTGTCCAGGCTCATACCAACTTCTTCAGAAATAACGGAACCACCAGTCAAAATAGCGATGTCTTGTAACATGGCTTTACGACGATCGCCAAAACCAGGCGCCTTGGCAGCGGCAACTTTTACCGTACCCCGCATATTGTTTACCACAAGAGTAGCCAACGCTTCGCCTTCGATGTCTTCGGCAATAATCATCAATGGACGACTTGATTTAGCTACACCTTCCAGTATTGGAAGTAAATCACGGATATTGCTGATCTTTTTGTCAACTAACAGGATATAGGGATTTTCCAGCTCCGCAGACATCGTATCATGATTTGTAGTGAAATAAGGCGACAGATAGCCACGATCAAACTGCATACCTTCAACAACATCCAGTTCGTCTACGAAACCACTACCTTCCTCAACAGTGATAACACCTTCTTTGCCAACTTTTTCCATTGCCTGTGCAATCAGATCCCCAATTGTAACGTCAGCATTAGCTGAAATCGTACCAACCTGGGCAATAGCTTTAGTATCTGTACAAGGAACAGATATTTTTGCAAGCTCTTCTACAACAGCAGCAGATGCCTTGTCGATACCACGCTTGAGATCCATCGGGTTCATACCCGCCGCAACGGCTTTAAGACCTTCATTGACAAATGCCTGAGCAAGTACAGTCGCTGTAGTGGTTCCGTCACCGGCTTCATCATTGGCCTTGGAAGCAACTTCCTTAACCATTTGTGCGCCCATGTTTTCAAACTTGTCTTCTAATTCAATTTCTTTTGCGACTGAAACACCATCTTTGGTCACTGTTGGTGCACCAAATGATTTATCAAGTACTACGTTGCGTCCTTTAGGGCCCAACGTAACCTTTACAGCGTCAGCCAACAGGTTTACACCGTCAAGCATTTTTCCGCGAGCGGAGTTGCCAAATTTAACTTCTTTTGCAGCCATTTTGATTGATTCCTTAATTCTGTTTTTGATTCAATTAAAATTCAAAAATTACTTTTCAAGTACGCCGAAAATTTCACTTTCCTGCATAATCAATAATTCTTCGCCATCAACCTTGATGGTTTGTCCCGAATACTGGCCGAATACCACCAGGTCACCAACTTTTACGTCGAGTGCCTTAACGTCACCACTCTCCATAACACGGCCGTTTCCTACCGCCAGAATCTCACCCTGCTGGGGCTTTTCCTGTGCACTACCTGGTAATACGATGCCACCGGCAGTCGTCGTTTCTTCTTCTTTGCGACGTACAACAACGCGATCATGTAAAGGTCTAATGTTCATTGACTTGTCTCCTGTCAAAACACAATGGTTAGTTAACTGGTTTCAAAAATTGAACCAGATTTCTTAGTTTCCCCAGAAATGGGGTTTGATTATTTAAATTCAACACCTGAAAGAAAATTATTTTTTGGAGTCTATATGCTCGTATTCAACATCGTCGATAACACCACCAGACTTTTCGGACTTCGCAGTAGGTTTTGGGTGGCTCCATGACGAATTGGAAGGCGTATGTTTGGCTACCCAGTTTCCAATGGTGGTCTTGGCCAGATAGCGTCGCAAAGGAGTTAACAACAGGATGCCTGTTATATCAGATACAAATCCGGGAACAAATAACATAATACCTGCAAGGACTAATAATAGCGCTTCAATAATTTCAACTGCCGGAGATCGCCCTTCTGCAGCAGCCATTTGCAGCCTCTGCAAAACATCCACCCCCTGACGTACCATTACACTAATGCCGGCAGCAGCGGTGAATAGAATCAACAAGATAGTATTCAGAGTTCCTATTTGGCTCCCTACTTCTATCATCACTGCTAATTCAATGCCGGCAAACAATAACCAAACAATAATAAATGGCATTTAGTACTCTCTATACTTGATTGACCCTAGCTATATGAGGTTAATGTCGAAATTATCAATCCCTGAAATTATTATATTGCAGTGGCTGTTCAAAGTTGGCTTCTTTTAATAATGCAATCACTTCTTGAAGATCATCACGTTTTTTGCCAGTAACACGAAGCTGATCACCCTGTATTTGGGTTTGAACCTTTAATTTTTTATCTTTGATCATTTTAACCAGCTTTTTAGCATTATCAGTTTCTAACCCCTGACGCACCACACCAGCACACTTTACTTTTTTGCCGGTTTGAGTTTCTTCTTGCCATTCAACAGATCTAGGATCAATACCCCTCTTGATTAAACAGTCTTCAAGCATGCTTTTCATTTGTTCGATTTGGAAATCTGATTCTGAGGTAAGCAAGACCTCTTTATCTTTCAACTCAAATGACGCCTCAATTCCTTTAAAGTCGAATCGCGTATCAACAACACGGCTTGCCTGATCAATGGCGTTTTTTAATTCATGATTATCAACTTCTGATACCACGTCAAATGATGGCATTGGAAACTCCTCTAGTGAAAAACTAATGATTATTGGTCAAATAACGACCAACTATTGAAACACTATGAGCATTTTACATGCCCGTTTATTGTCTGTCTCAAAATTTATAAGTCTCATGGGTAAATATATATACACCATCGTGTTACATTAACTCCAAGATAAAAACATCCCGAAAGGTTCTTCCATTGGATTATCACATCATCGGCACAGGTCCGGTTGGACAATTGCTTGCAACATTACTCATAGATGAAGGATATCAGGCTACACTGATCTCACGAAAATCCGGCGTGGATCCAGTCAAAGAAACCATTAAACTGGATCCATTGGGAAAACAAACCCGGTATCTGATACGCCAAACTACCTGGAAGGAACTTAGATCTAAAGAAGTTCATACCCTGTTGATATGTACCAAGGCACAGGATGCCTTTGACGCATTTGAACGGTCACCTAAGACCGCTAACAAGATTTTTTTAAACAACGGCATGGGGCCTCAGCAATCTGCCTGGGTGCAACAAAAAAGAACGGTTTACTGGGGTAGCAATACTCATGGCAGTTATATTAATGCCACAGGACAACTTGTTCATGCCGGAGAAGGCTCATTAATTGTTGGATCCCCTAATAGAATCAGTCCGGTGCTCTCACTTCCTTCCTGCTTTCAGTGGTCTGCAAATATCGAGCAAATTTTGTGGGATAAACTGGCCATCAATGCACTCATTAATCCGCTCACCCTGAAATTCGATTGTAAGAACGGCGACCTGCTTACGAACAACAAGGCTATCGACTGGATGGAAAAACTGGGTCATGAAATTGATGAGATTAGAAAAGCCAAACAGGTTTTCAATTCAACCAGTTTTGAGATGGCGCTTCAGGTAGCCAAAGCTACGGCGAATAACTGGTCTTCATCCGTTCAGGATATGAGGTTAAATAAAAGGACCGAATTGGATTTCATTTGTACCTATGCTCAGCGAACGGCACAAAGTATGAGAATAAAAACACCGGCACTGGATGCAATACTGGATGAATTACGTCCCTTCCTATAGAGTGCTAAACAACAATATAATCTGAACATGTTAATTGACCCAGGAGAGAAACGGTATGTTTCAGCAGTGGTTTTCAAACCTGCCGATAAAGCAAAAACTGTTTTCACTCAACCTTGGGATCATGACGATCATGAGTATTATATCACTGGTCACCCTGTTGCTTATTACCTTCAATATAACTAAATCACAGCATCGGGATGCCACCGAGCAACTCATCTTCAGTTTTTTCACTAATCCAAATATTCTGGCAGATCTAATAGCTGAGTCTCCAAGAATCCAGGATCACATGAGCTGGATTCAATCTATTCCAGAGATACGATCCGCTGGCATATTAAAAGACGGACGCCTCATATCGGGTTTTAGCCATAGCAGGCATGGTGTTGCGCCCCTGGATTCCGACAACACATTAATTGACACGGCATTGGCTCTTCCTCTAAAAGATGCACAACCAGAGCTGACATTTGTAATACATTACCGCACCTGGTTTGGCAATGGACTATATATGGGACTCTTTATTGCCAGCATACTGGTGACAATAAGTGCCATATTACTGATGATGTTCAGTCGAAAAATCGTTAAGTACAGTCTGATCAATCCGATCCAGCACTTGATTAGCATTGCCGAGCTGGTCACCACCCAAGAAAACTTTCAAACAAGAGCTCAAAAGTATAATGAGGATGAAATAGGAACCTTGGTAGATCGGTTTAATGAAATGCTCACACGGATCGAGACTCGCGATCAGCAACTTCACCTGGAAAAAACCAAAGCCGAAAAAGCAACCAAAAAAGCCCAGAAATTAACGGCGCAAACAACCGAAGCAAACGCACGGCTAGAATTTGAAGTACAAGTCAGGGCGAAAATCGAGAAGAAACTGACCGATTTTCAGAGCTATCTAAACTCAATTATGAACAGTATGCCGTCGGCTTTGATTGCATTGGATGAAGATTATTTGGTTACCCTTTGGAATAAACAGGCTACCTATTTAAGTGGTACTGAACTTGAATCCGCGTTGGGTTATCGCATTGAAGAAGCCTTTCCTATGTTGTCTGAACACCTTGAAGAAATAAAGCATTCATTCATTGAGCAGAAGCAAAAAATTATTGAGTCGGTAAAATTTAATCACGGCGAAGACACGATACTTCTCGACATAATGATTTACCCACTGGTCAAAACTGAAACACCAGGGGCTGTGATCCGAATAGATGATGTTACCCAAAAAAACAGAATGGAAGAAGTCATTGTTCAGACGGAAAAAATGATGTCTGTCGGAGGCTTGGCAGCTGGAATGGCACATGAAATTAACAACCCTCTTAGCGCTATTATTCAAGGTATCCAGAACATTGAACGTCGACTGTCTACAGAACTAGACCTCAACCGTAAGGAAGCAGAAGCGCTCGATATCGATCTGGAAAAGATAAATCGCTACCTTGAAAGCCGGCGCATCAATAAATTTTTGGGTAATATCAAAAAAGCAGGAGAGCGTGCAGCCGAAATTGTCACCAATATGCTGCAGTTTAGCCGCCAAACTGACCGAATACTGGTTTATGAGAACATGGGCAATGTGGTTAATCAGGCCATTAATATTGTGAGTAATGAACATTTTTTAGCCTTGGAAGAAAACGAGCAGCCGTTAACGATTACTAGAGAAATTGAAGAATCGGATCGCACTGTTGCCTGTATGCGACAGGAGATCGAGCAGGTACTAATAAATCTGATAAAAAATGGCGCACAGGCAATAGAAAAACGACTTTTGACCGCTTTAGTACCTTTCACCCCGAACATTAACGTACAAATCCGATATGATCACGAATGTTGTTATATCAGGGTCACAGATAACGGTTGCGGCATGAACGAAGATGTGAAGAAACGCGTCTTCGAGCCCTTTTTTACTACGAAGGATGTTGGTGTAGGAACTGGATTGGGGTTGTCTGTCTCCTATTTTATTATCACCTCGCATCACCAGGGACAAATGGAAGTGGAGTCAGCACCGGGAGAAGGCTCCACCTTCATCATCACATTGCCCTTAGCGTCGAATAATGGATAATTTGCATATACAGCCGGCTTTTATGTTTTTGTTGGTTTAAGATAGTGTCAAATACGTAAGGTGAACATCATTACAAAACCTACGATAAAATAGAAACTAATCAGGAAATTCACATGGGTAACCGCCTTTCAAAAATCTATACAAAAACAGGTGATACGGGAACGACAGGTATGGCAACTGGCGAGCGAATTGCCAAGTTTCATCCTCGCATGGAAGCCATTGGAGATATTGACGAACTCAATAGTTATATCGGAGTATTAATCGCCTCCCTACCTTCTGATTCGATCTATATGGATGAATTATCGCAAATCCAACACGACTGTTTTGATCTGGGTGGTGAACTTGCCATGCCTGGCCATAAATTATTACCAGAAACCTCTGTCATCGAAATAGAGAACTTTATTGAACGTATTAATGCTGATTTACCCCCACTTAAAGATTTCATATTACCTGGAGGTAATGTTTCAGGAGCTCACTGTCATTTTGCCAGAGCAGTCTGCCGCCGGGCAGAACGCCATTTCTGGAAGCTGGTAGATCAAGAACCTGATTCAGTAAATGCTTCAGCTGTTACTTATTTAAACCGGCTATCTGATTACTTGTTTGTACTGGCTCGCGCCTTGGTGCGCACCGATAATGGTCAAGAAGTTTTATGGCAGACTCGGCTCACCAAGCCTGGCCATTAAATGATAACGTCACACAACCCTGTTCCCAAATTGGGAAAAAGGCTCAAGGCTATACTGCATCAGGTCAATGTCGCACAGCAGCAGCAAATTTATGATTATATTTGGGATGGTTGCTGCGACCATGGCTATCTGGGCATTCATATACAGGCACTCCATCAACCCTATCGTATGGTTTATGTCGATCGTCTATCTCACCTTACCAATGAACTTAACACCAGACTAAAACATAGCTCAGAAGGAAAGTTCCAGGTGATAACAGCTAATATCTGCGACTTAACATTCGACAAGAGCAAACGGCATTTAATGATTTTAGCGGGTGTAGGTGGAGAGCAGATCATACAGTTTCTGGAAAGTCGAACGCATCAGGATTATGAACAAATAGATTTCATGTTTAGCCCAAGCACGGGGCAGCATGAACTTCGTTCCTATCTGAATTTCCATAAATTTGGCCTGATACATGAAACTCTGGTTACAGAAAACAAACGCAGTTATGAAATCATATACACAACGTTGCGTGGTATATCTGAGAATCCACTGCCGAAAATAAGTAATTTTGGGGAAATGTGGCAAACATCGAATCAAGAACACGTTCAATATATAGAAAAATTAGCGAATCATTATTTACAAAAAAGCCGAAATGACCATAGTGGACAATCAGCATCTGTTGCCAGTCAATATCAATCCATTATCAGCTGATAATGGCTACGATGAACTTATTATCGCTCAAAAAAACTACGGTTTGGTTTGGTTTAGAGTAGAGTAGTAATAAAGGTTATTTTAAGTTCGATAGCTACAGGGCCGGGATATAAAACGACCCTGTGGCCCAATCTTTTAGTTTCCACCTATCGCTAGAATAAACAGGATTATCAACCAAGCCTGTATCGAAGCAAATTTAGCGATGACGACTCTATCAGGGCAATTTGCAACCACTGTTGATCATGCCTGATTGCGATCAGCTTCCTGATAAAGGTATTTAACCATCGGTGTGAAATTAATAACCCGTACTCCTTTAACCCCGTCGAACTCTGCTTGAGAGGGGCTACCGATTGCTGGTTAGCAAGATTATTCAACAATGAATATGACTAGTTAATATCCACCAAACTAATTTGACTAACGTCAAGCGCTCTTCCCAGGAATAATTCGGCAACACGTGCGAAACGATCTGGTCCATCGGTTACCAAACAATGTAATTCTCCAGGTGAAGATCCTGCATTCAAACTACCCTGTGCTTCCAGACTTGATTTTAAAACCTGTGCGGTAGTTTCAGCCGAATCTACCAGCGTTATATGTGGACCTACCACATTGGCAATAGCAGATTTCAACACCGGATAATGGGTACAACCAAGCACCAGAGTATCCGGGTGGTGCTCAGGATCATTGAATAAAGGCGTCAGATAACGAGCGAGTATAGCCTCCAACAAACTGCCTTCTGTCCAGCCCTCTTCAGCAATTGCAACAAATAGAGAGCATGCTTTAGTGCGGACTTCAGTTTTGGGATTTAGTTGATGAATGGCTCTTACATAGCTACCACCTGAAACCGTACTTTCTGTCGCAATGACCGCTATTTCACCATTCTGACTATGACTTACTGCAGCCTGTGCTCCGGGTTCAATAACACCTATTACAGGAATATCGGGATAGAGTCGCTGTAACTCCTCTGTGCCAACCGATGCAGCGGTATTACAGGCAATAACCAGTGCCTTAACATCGTGTTTTAGCAAGTGATTTGCAGACTGTCGAGTGTATTTTAATACTGATTCTTGAGACTTGGTGCCATAAGGTACTCTCGCCGTGTCGCCTAAATATACGATATTCTCATTGGGAAGCTGCTTTTGAATTTGACGGACAACCGACAATCCGCCTACTCCCGAGTCAAAGACTCCAATTGCTCTTTTATCTGACATCAGTTTCTAACACCTCATTAACAATAGCGCTATTGTAACAGACTAAATACGAACAGGAAGCGACACAACGGATGGTTTTATTTTAAATGAGTTCTTTCTATTTCGTGATCAAAAATACTATCAATAGTTTAGAAACGGTTATGGCTTTTTCTAGATAAAACAAAAAAAACAACCTGCATCAGGCCGTTTTATAACAACAAAGTTATAGGGCAATGAAAAGTAAGACCTTGAACAGTCACTCTCATTATACGAATCTTATCTTTGGGCTAATGTAATAATTTCAACATAATTTATTGACAAAACAGCCACATAGTCAGTTGAGAGCACCCCTATATGATGCCCAAATCATCATGATCGATTGTCCGGAATGTGTCGATGCATATTAATAAATATTAACAAAGCCATTGCCAATACATAAATGGTGTCAACCTTGCCTGCCTTTATTTTAATTTGATAAAAACAACCACTTTCCTGCATTGTCGCAATCAGTGTTAACTTATTGATTTGAAGCTATATAGTAAATTAAACACGCTCTTTCATACAAAAATCATTCATCTTTTTTTTCTCCAGCCGATAGCGAAATCATGAACAGGAGAACTCAAATGAAACCCGTTATACTTGGCAAAAATCTTTTATCTGATTCTGAATTGATCTGGCATTGCCAGGGGCGTGAAAATTACCGAAAACGGCCGATATCTGAATTAAAACAGATTGCAGTTCAGGCGGCACTTATTAGTTCTATGTCCATTATTAAGATGACAAGACCTGGTGTTTTTGCCGAAATTTCTGCTCAGACGCAAAAAACCTAATCCCATACAAATTTTATTAATGCGTTGAATTATAATTTATCTTGTTTGATAGATTCACAATGACAGCCTAATCCTATAATCTCACCTGCCATTCAAGTACACCAAATTAAGAGGTCTATCGAATGGCAAGTTCACTTCAAAAAACTCCACTGCATCAGTGCCATATCGACGCTAATGGTAAAATGGTCGATTTCGGTGGGTGGGAAATGCCCATTCATTATGGCTCTCAAGTTAAAGAACACGAATGGGTAAGAACTCACGCCGGTGTCTTTGATGTTTCTCATATGACAGTGGTTGATATTGAGTCTGTTGATACTGGAAAAACCGCCTCTACAGACTTCCTAAGAAAACTTCTGGCGAACGATGTCGCCAAGCTCGATACCGTGGGCCGAGCACTATACACCGGCATGCTAAACGAGGAAGGCGGTGTTATCGACGACCTGATTTGTTATCGCATGGATTTTGGACACCGTTTGGTTGTTAACTGCGCTACGCGTGAAAAAGATTTGGCCTGGATCAAAAAACAGGCTGAAGCTTATGACATTTCTATCATCGAAAGACCTGAACTCGCCATGTTAGCCATTCAAGGTCCAGAAGCCAGAAAGCTGACCGCTACGGTTGCAACTGAAGCTCAGGCAAATACGATCAACGAATTAAAACCGTTTTACGGGCAGTTTGCTGACGACTGGTTTATCGCGCGCACCGGATACACTGGCGAAGACGGTCTGGAAATTGTATTGTCTGCTGAAGAAGCGGTTGCCTTATGGGATCGCTTATTAACAGCCGGTGTTGCTCCTGCAGGTTTAGGTGCTCGAGATACTCTGCGACTAGAAGCGGGTATGAATTTATATGGCAGTGATATGGACGAGAGTGTTACGCCGTTGCAGAGTGCCATGGGCTGGACAGTTGCCTGGGAACCGGAAGATCGTGACTTTATTGGTCGTGATGCATTAGTTAAGCAAAAAGAAGCCGGTGTGCCTAATCGACTGGTAGGTCTAATATTGGAAAGCAAAGGTATTATGCGTTCTCATCAGGCTGTCGTTTTTGCAGGCAGTGACATTAAGGGTGAAATTACCTCGGGTGGATTCTCCCCTACTCTGGGTCATTCTATTGCATTGGCACGCATTCCTGCTGGCATGGAAAAAACTTGTGAGATTGAAATGCGCGGCAAACTGCTTCCAGCCCGAGTGGTTAAAATACCCTTTGTACGCAATGGTAAAAAAGTATTCGAATAACGGGTTGAATGTTTCCAAAATTTCTAGCCATATTGGGAAATCGGGTTAATAATACTCAACCATAACTAAATTCAATAAATTATAAATTTAATAACGAAACAGGGTTCTACTATGAGCAATATTCCAGGCGATCTGAAATACACCTCTTCTCACGAATGGATTCGTGAAGAAGGAAATGTCATTACCGTTGGTATCACAGACTTTGCACAAGCACAGTTAGGTGACGTGGTATTTGTTGAATTACCTGAAGAAGGTTCTGAAGTTACCTTAGGCGATTCCATTGCCGTTGTAGAATCGGTAAAAGCTGCCAGTGACATCTATGCACCAGGCACAGGAACCATAGTTGCTATTAACGAAGCTCTGGTTGATAGCCCGGAATTAGTCAACGAAGATCCTTACGAAGATGCATGGTTCTTCAAAATGGAACTCAAAGCCGGTGAAGAAACCGAAGTCTTCATGGATGCTGATTCCTACCAGGATCAGTGCACAGACTAGTAATTGGTCTGGCGTTCGGTTGCTCATTTCCAGTTGATATGGGTAACCGGGTCAATATACAGGTTCAATATAACCCTCTTCTTTTCGAATTTTCTCAGGCATTGTCATGACACATACCACTCCATCATTATTATCTCTGATAGAAGACACCAAGTTTACCCGCAGGCATCTGGGTACTGAAACTCAAGGCATCCAGGACATGTTGCTAAAAGTGAATGCTGAATCACTGGATGATCTGGCGGCACAAATTGTTCCTGCTAATATTCTAATGAAACGTCCACTGAATTTACCTGCTGGAACTTCTGAAGCCGAAGCACTTACTGAGCTAAAGGCCATAGCACAGAAAAACAAGGTAGCTAGAAATTATATTGGTATGGGTTATCACGAAACACTGACACCCAATGTTGTATTACGAAATGTCCTGGAAAATCCGGGTTGGTACACGGCCTACACACCCTACCAGCCCGAAATTGCACAGGGTCGGCTAGAAGCACTGTTAAATTACCAGCAAATGATCATCGACCTGACAGGTATGGAGATGGCAAATGCCTCTCTTCTAGATGAAGGCACGGCTGCCGCAGAAGCCATGTCTATGGCAAAACGTTCAGTGCGTAAAAATAAAAGCCAAACATTCTTTATTGATGAAAACTGCCTGCCACAAACCATCGATGTCGTAAAAACCCGCGCCGGTTACTTTGATTTCGATATTGTAGTTGGTGAAGCCAGTTCAGTAGTTGACCATGATGTTTTCGGGGCGCTATTCCAATACCCGGGTAAAAATGGTCAGGTACAAGACTTTACCTCCCTGATCACCACCCTGCATGAGCGTGACGCATTGGTTGCCGTTGCGGCCGACATTCTGGCATTGACCCAGTTAAAAGCACCGGGTGAAATGGGCGCAGACATCGTGTTAGGCAGCACCCAGCGATTTGGTGTCCCCATGGGCTTTGGTGGTCCTCATGCCGCTTTTTTTGCCACGCTAGAAAAATTCAAACGTTCTATACCGGGTCGAATCATTGGTGTTTCAATCGATACCAAGGGAAAGCCGGCTCTAAGAATGGCACTTCAAACCCGTGAGCAGCATATACGCCGTGAAAAAGCGAACTCAAACATCTGTACCGCGCAGGTGTTGTTAGCCAACATGGCAGTTTTTTACGCCATTTATCATGGTCCAAAGGGACTGGATAATATAGCACAGCGTGTCAATCGCCTGACCTCAATTTTAGCCACGGCATTACAACAACATGGTGTTTCCCTGGTTAACACTAGCTGGTTCGATACATTAACCATCGAAGTAAACGGACAGGTTGATAACATCATTAGTCGCGCAGAAGCCAGGCTTATTAACCTCTGGCCAGATGCCGAAAAACAAACTATTTCTATTAGCGTCAGTGAAACCACCTCTGTTGATGATATCCAGGATCTGGTATCTGTTATCACCGGCAACGATGTAGAATTGGACATAGAGGCTTTGGATAACACGGTGCAATCGTCAGCCGCTTCATTCGATGACAGTATTAAACGCTCAACAGATTACCTGACTCATCCCGTGTTCAATAGTTATCATTCAGAAACAGAAATGATGCGCTACCTTCGTAAACTGGAAGGACGTGATCTGGCATTGAACCAGGCAATGATCAGCCTGGGCAGCTGTACCATGAAACTAAATGCGACGGCCGAAATGATTCCGGTGACCTGGAATGAATTAGCCAATATTCATCCCTTCGCACCTGATAGCCAAACCCTGGGTTACCAGGAATTATTGACCAGTTTTGAAGCCATGTTAAAAGAGATTACCGGCTTTGACGCCATTAGCATTCAGCCAAACTCCGGTGCTCAAGGCGAATACGCCGGCCTGATTGCTATCCGTAAATATCAGGCATCTATCGGTCAGGGTGAGCGGAATATCTGTTTAATTCCAAGCTCGGCACATGGTACTAACCCGGCTTCTGCTCAGATGACCGGACTTAAGGTTGTGGTTGTTAAATGTGATGACAAGGGTAACGTCGATTTTAATGACATGAAACAGAAAGCAGAACAACTTTCTGACCAGCTTTGCTGTCTGATGATGACCTACCCTTCTACTCACGGTATCTATGAAGACGGGGTGAAGGAAATCTGCGATTTGATTCATGAACACGGTGGCCAGGTCTATATGGATGGTGCCAACCTTAATGCTCAGGTAGGCCTTACCCGCCCTGCAGACATTGGTGCAGACGTTTCACACATGAACCTGCACAAGACTTTTGCTATCCCTCATGGTGGCGGTGGTCCCGGTATGGGCCCCATTGGTGTTCGTAGCCATCTGGCTCCGTTCCTGTCGAGCCATGTCGTCAAGCCTGTGAATGGCTTACCGACTCAAAATGGTTCTGTTTCAGCAGCACCTTACGGAAGTGCCAGCATTTTACCCATCAGCTGGATGTACATTCGCATGTTGGGCCATGATGGACTAAAAGCTTCGACCCAAATGGCATTACTGAATGCTAATTATCTCACCAGGCGCTTGTCTGAACATTTCCCTATTCTTTATAAAGGACAGGGTGACCGTGTCGCTCACGAGTGTATTGTTGATTTACGTCCTATTAAGGCAGAAACAGGCATCACCGAAGTTGATATTGCCAAGCGATTAATGGATTACGGTTTCCATGCTCCCACCATGAGTTTCCCGGTTGCGGGTACATTCATGATTGAGCCGACCGAAAGTGAATCAAAAGAAGAAATTGATCGCTTTGCTGATGCCATGGCAATGATAATGGCTGAAATTAAACAGGTTAAGTCCGGAATTTGGCCTTCAGATGACAACCCGTTAGTTAACGCCCCCCATACTCAGGGTGATCTTTATCAGGCTGAGTGGAAACATGCCTACAGCCGTGAAATCGCTTGCTTCCCTACGGCCCATAGCAAGGACTTTAAATTTTGGCCTTTTGTGAATCGTATTGATGATGTCTATGGAGACAGAAACCTAATCTGTAGCTGTCCTGACATCTCGGCTTATGAGGAAAACTAAATGAAAGAATTCATTCTCACGCTACTTTCAGATGATAAGCCTGGCATCGTCGAAACACTGTCATCTACAGTAGAGGCAAATGGTGGTAACTGGCTGGAAAGCCGTATGACGCAAATGGCTGGTAAGTTTGCAGGTATCGCGCGTATTGCCTGTGAAGACAAAAATGAGCAACAGCTGGCTGATGCACTCAATCAGCTGAAATCTCAAAACCTGAGAATCACCATTGATTCCGGTAATGGCGACGTTCAAGGCAATGAAAACCAGATCGCACTCATGGTTACTGCAAATGACCGACCTGGAATTGTTCGCGAAGTGTCTAACTGCCTGGCGAAACTAAATATCAACCTTGAAGACCTGCATACCGATTGTGATGCCGGAGCCATGTCTTCAGGGCCAATATTTAAAGCGTCTTTTATAGCGGTAATGCCTGAAGGTTTATCAGCAGAACAGGTTATTGAGAGTCTGGAGTCATTGTCGGACGATTTAATGGTCGATATCGACACTGATTACTAATTTGTTAGCGTTTCAATTAATAGTAAAGGGCCTTAAATTAAGGGCCCTTTTTACTTTAAGTTTCTTTGCGTTACTTTTCTTTTCTTCGCTTTACTTTAGTTTGGGTGTTCCAACTACCCGCACTAACTTTTGGTTGCAAGCTTAAAAGCCAAACTGGTTTTCACTACCGGCCATTCCTGATTAATTATGGAAAACACCACAGTATCCCGGTATCCGCCATCTGGCATCATTTGGTGATTGCGTAATACACCATCCTGCTTGGCTCCCAGTCGAAGAATCGCCTTTCTTGAAGCCAGGTTATGCCAATGGGTTCTAAACTCGACCGCAATACAATCAAGTGCCTCAAAGGCATGAGTTAATAGCAAAAACTTACACTGGGTATTTACCGCGGTACGCTGAACCGATTTGGCATACCAGGTATAGCCAATCTCAACACGCTTATTATCATGATCTATATGGCAATAACGGGTAGAGCCTAGTATATTGCCCGAATCAGGATCAAAAATTACAAAGGGTATCGACTGCCCGGCTTGTTGCTGGCTTAACGCCATGTCGACATAGCTTTCGACTTCTGAGGGGCCAGGGATATGGGTATACCAGAGGTTCCATAACTCACCATCTGAAACGGCCAATTTTAGGCCTTCAACATGATCGTGTGTCATTGGTTCCAGAACAACATGTTTCCCCATTAGTTGAACCGGTTTAATCCAGGCATTCATTGACTTATCCATTTAGGTTGCTGATGATATCATCTTAAAATTATCACAATTTTTCAGCTGAGAGAATTCATTTTCCAGGAGACATTATGACACTAAGAACAGGGGTAATTGGCTATGGATTCTCAGCAAAGGTTTTTCACCTGCCCTTTCTGGAAGCTATGAATCAATTTGAATTTTCGGCAATTAGCACATCAAAAGCACCTGACAGCTACCTAACTGATCGTAATATAACTGTCTATAGCAGCGCAGACCGGCTAATTGATGACTCAGATGTTGAACTTGTCATCATTACCGCTCCCAATGATTCTCATTTTAGATTGGCCGAGAGATGCCTTAACAATAATAAACATGTGATTGTTGAGAAACCATTCGTCATCACATCAGATCAGGGAGCTAAGCTAACTGCACTGGCAAAGGCAAAGAACCTCAAACTCTCCGTTTACCAAAACCGACGATGGGATGGTGACTTTCTTACCCTGCAAAATCTAATACAAACCGGTGCTTGCGGCGACATCAAATACTTTGAATCACATTTTGACCGTTTTAGACCTTTGGTACAGGATAGATGGCGTGAAAAACCGGTTGAAGGTGGCGGCATATTGTACGACCTTGGTCCACATCTGATAGATCAGGTTATGGTATTATTTGGTACACCACAGGCCATTACTGCGCGGTGCCTTAACCTTAGAGAAAACGCTGAGGTCACCGATTACTTTCATATCCAATTGCATTATCAAGGTCTCGAAGTAGTGCTGCAGGCAAGCCCCTACTCGGCGGGACCCAACTTGCGTTTCCAGCTTCAGGGTACCAAAGGCAGCTATGTTAAATATGGTCTGGATCCTCAAGAAGATCGGATAAAAGCAGGTAAATTGCCAGTAACTCCAGAATGGAGTCAGGAAACTCCAGATGCTTTTGGAACACTATATCATAGCGAAACACAGAGTCCGGTACCCACGCTACCCGGAGGGTATCAGATTTTTTACGAAAAAATGTACCACGCAATTAGGAATAACCAACCTGTCCCTGTAGACCCGGAACAAAATACAGTAGTTATAAAATTGATCGAACTAGCACTGGAAAGTAGTCATAGGGGACAGACACTAATATTTGAAATATAAGGGAAATCAGGCATTTTGCCTGGTAGCGGTGCATGGGCGTAACCAGATAGTGTCCAGGTTACACTCATCACTAAAAAGCAGGTAGAGCAAACCAACTTCTTGGCTTTCTCTATCCCTTGTTGCAAATATTACATCAGGCTGTTTACACTCTTTGTAGAAAATAGGGATGGTTACATCCTGACACAATGTTTTACAGAGAAAGCGAGCGAATGTTTCCAGGACAACCAACAAAGCATAGATTAGCTGATATGACTGGCTGACATTGAGGAGCATGTAGGCCCGTCATTTTTTGGGGGGGGTATCCTGACACCAGAATGACTTAAGGCTATTAGCAATTACGATAGAGAGTAAAAGAACAAACGAATTCAAACGGGAAATGTATCAAGAAACCTGTGTTACAAGTCTTAAAAGTAATTGCAGTTTTCTACCAAATAACTTGCTGATTTCATTGAAGGCATATTGCTTCATAGTTTCGAAGACTCAGCACCATTTGGCGAAAAAACCAGGTCTTAATTTAACGGTAGCAAATAGCCATAACCTCACTGAAAATCATTAGGATTTATGCTGAAGCCGTCGGAGAGAAAACCTGTAAATCAACGGATGCGCAGAGTTATTTGCAGGGTCTACAGGGTCGTAGCGGGCTATTGACAACAACCCGCTTATAACCTTACATACAACCAGAATCCATTTTAGTTTCAGCCAGCTAACAACTGGTCTTATCTATTTGGTCCTGAATTGTTTAACCAGTTCTTCCTGTTCAGAAGCCAGTGTAGCCAGTTTTTCGCTGGATGCAGCAATCTGGCGACTTCCTTCGCCAGTTTCTTCTGCCTTGGAGCTGATTAAGCTAGCACTGTTATTAATTTCTTCAGCAACCGCACTTTGCTCTTCTGAAGCACTGGCAATCTGTGCTGTCATGTCAAATATGCTATCGACCGAGCTGCGAATATTGCTAAAAACTTCTCCAAGTTCAATTGTTTGCGACTGCATGCTAGTAGAATTTTCGACACCGACTTTCATTGCACTTATTGATTCATTAGCTTCAGTCTGCAATTTGCGAATCATACCTTCGATTTCGCCAGTAGAAT
>Ga0224506_10000831_pt1 | contig 24069 bp, 32 predicted proteins | sample SF_Jan12_sed_USG_2_FD_169108 | JGI IMG/M metagenome (GOLD analysis project Ga0224506, IMG submission 169108) | Sediment microbial communities from San Francisco Bay, California, United States - SF_Jan12_sed_USGS_8_1 | ecosystem: Environmental > Aquatic > Marine > Sediment | place: USA... | reverse complement strand
CAAAAAATTGGCGAAACAAATGAAAACATTGGATGACATGATTCGCGCAAAAAAACGCGAAGAGGGAATAATCGAATAATAAATTATGGGTGAATTTTTTGCAAAACTTGGAATTATACGTGATATTACTCCGCTAGAACCGGAGACGATTTTTAGTATAGCTGGGTTTCCAATTGCAAACACAACGATAACCATCTGGTTGATTACCTTGATCTTTATTGTGTTGGCATTGGTGGTTGCTGGGACATTTAAATTGCGACCAACAAAATTCCAGGTGTTTATCGAGATGATATACGAGCAAGTCGTCGGGTTAGTTGACCAGATTACTAACGATAGATATCACTCGAAAAAAATCTTTCCTATTATTGGGGCTATATTTGTTTACTTGGTTGTTGCGAATCTAATTTCAATTATTCCTGGGCTGACAGAGATAACATTAAATGGGGCTCCTATTTTCCGCTCACCAACTGCTGATTTCAACACGACATTTGGTTTGGCGCTGGGGGCTGTTATTGCTATTAATATTGTCAGTATCCGCGATTGGGGGTTGTTGGGACACCTGGGTAAATTTTTTCGATTCCGAGAAGTCTACCAAGGTTTCCGCCAAGGGATGGCTAGCGGGTTTACTGCATTGATTGATTTCTTTGTGGGGTTGCTGGATATTATTGGTGAAATAGCCAAGGTCGTATCTCTGGCTCTGCGTTTGTTTGGAAACATGTATGCCGGACAAGTGTTGATGATTATTATATTTGGTGCGTTGGCATTTGTTATTCCGTCAATATGGCTTGCTATGAATATTTTCGTCGGTATACTACAGGCCATGGTATTTTCTGCTTTGGTTGCTGCGTATTATATGTTGGCAATCAAGCCCACGTCAGACGTGGCTTCGCGCGAAGATGGGGGTAAAAAAACCGAAGTCGCGTTTGACGCTATTCAAGAGGCGTAATACCGCTGCGTCACATATGTGGCGCGTCGATATCACGTCTTTTGTCGTCGAAAACAAAAGAAGTGGGATTTCACATTACTAGGTAGCAAGTAGCAGATAGCAGGTAGAAGATAAAAAGTAAAAGTAATTTTTCTTTCTTTCTACTTCTTTCTTTCTACTTCTTTAACTTATGGAAGCAGAAGCAGCAGCACTTATCGGAAAAGGTCTAGCAACTTTTTCTATGTTCGGTTCAGGTATCGGAGAGGGATATTTGATCGGAAAAGCTCTAGAGGCAATGGGTCGTAACCCTGACATGCAGGGGGTTATATTTACACGTATGATTATTGGTGTAGCGTTGGCGGAATCAACAGCGATTTACGCATTGGTTGCGTTTTTCTTGATCTAAGCACAACCACTGTCATCCTGAATTTATTTCAGGATCTCGTGGGTGTAGTTGCTTGATCTTAGGTCCTGAAATAAATTCAGGACGACAGAAGATTGAGCGGTGTGGTTTCAACAAACTTTATTATGAACATATTAGAAATTCTTGGAAAAATTGGATTTGATTGGCCGGTAGCACTTGCGAACTTGGTTAACTTTCTGATCATTTTTGTTTTGTTAAAATATTTTGTTTTCAAACCATTGGCGCGTGGAATAGAAGCTCGTCGCAAAGAAATTGACGAAGGTCTAGATAACGCAACATCAGCAAGAACAGCATTGCAAATGGCGGAACAAGAAAAAGATGGAATTGTTATGGATGCAAAACAACAAGCAAACATAATAATCGCATCTGCAAAACAGCGCGGTGATGAATTGTTGTCTGGTACAGAAATTACAGCCCGCGAGCGTGCCGAAGCCTTGGTAAAAAAAGCCGACAAGGAAATCGCGCGTAGCAAAAAACGTATGGAATCAGAATTACGAGGTCAGGCTGTCCAGCTGGTGGTATCTTCGGTTGAATCTATTTTGAACGAAGAGTTAACACCTCGTAAAAGTCGTGAATTTGCAGACCGAGCGTTGAATATGATGCGTAAATAATTATGACTTTTGATTCCGAAACAATTGCAAAGAGTCTCATAGCCATGCTATCCCAAGGTAAAAATCCTGTAGATGTTGCAAAACATCTGGAAAGTTTTATTAAAAAACATTCTCTTGCTGGGCAAATCCCAAGCATAGTAAATTACTTGGATGTTTTTGATGGGCGAGCAAAATCTTTGGATACTTTGAAAATTGTTGGTGGAAACAAATTATCAAACAAAAATTTGGAACGTATTAAAAACATAACCGGAGCTGAAATTGGCACGCAGACTGAAATTAATACAGACCGAAAGCTTATGGGGGGGTTTATAGCAACGTATAATAATGTACGATATGACGCCTCGGTCAAGGGTCAGATAGAAAAATTACAAGAGGCATTACTCACTAACGGAAATTAATTATGGCAGTCGATAAATTGATACAACAACTGAAACAAAAAATCGAAGGATTTGAAATCGATCCACAACAAACAGAAATAGGAATCGTCCGTTCTGTGGCTGATGGAATTGCACAAATTTCTGGACTGGCTGGGTGTATGGCATCTGAAATGCTTGATTTTGGAAATGGTATTTCAGGGATTGCCTTGAACCTCGAAGAGGACACAGTCGGCACCATTATTTTGGGTGATTTTACAAAGGTCCACGAAGGGCAAGAAGTAAAACGTACAAAACAAATTTTGTCGATTCCTGTTGCGGATGACGTAATAGGTCGAGTCGTCGATCCATTGATGAAACCTTTGGATGGACACGGAGAAATGAGCAAGGGAAAAATGCGACCAATCGAAAAGATTGCTACGGGGGTTATGGCAAGACAGCCAGTTGACCAGCCTGTGCAGACAGGTGTCAAAGCCATCGACGCATTGGTTCCTGTTGGACGTGGGCAACGCGAATTGATTATTGGTGACCGTGGAACAGGAAAAACAGCCGTTGCAATCGACACAATATTAAACCAAGCCGACCAAGACATGATTTGTGTGTATGTTGCGATTGGTCAAAAACGATCCAAGGTAATGCGCGTAGTTAATGAATTGCAGAAACATGGAGCAATGGAATACACAACCGTTGTATTGGCTGGAGCATCTGATTCAGCATCTATGTTATATCTTTCCCCTTATACAGGGGCAACTATTGCAGAACATTTTATGGCACAAGGAAAAGATGTATTGGTTGTGTATGACGATTTGTCAAAACATGCCGTTGCGTATCGTGAAATCTCACTTTTGCTTCGTCGTCCACCAGGACGCGAGGCGTATCCAGGGGATGTATTCTATTTGCACTCACGTTTGCTAGAACGTGCTGCACGTTTGAATCCAGAACATGGAGGCGGTTCTATTACCGCGTTGCCGATTATCGAAACCCAAGCGGGGGACGTGTCTGCATATATTCCAACTAACGTGATTTCGATTACTGATGGACAAATTTTCTTGGAATCAGGATTATTTAACAAAGGAATAAGACCAGCTATTAATGTTGGATTGTCAGTATCACGTGTTGGAGGTTCCGCACAAATTAAATCAATGAAGAAAAACGCCGGCCCCATGAAATTGGCTTTGGCACAATTCCGCGAGCTGGAAAGTTTTGCACAATTTGATTCAGATTTGGATCCAGAAACAAAAAAACAATTGGACCGCGGAAAGCGTACTGCAGAATTGTTAAAACAACCACAGTATTCTCCTGTTCATGTTGCAAAACAAGTCTCGTCACTGTTCGCTGTTAACAACGGATTTTTGGATGATGTTGCCGTTAATAAAATAGGGGATTGGGAAAAAGATTTTTACCAATTTATGGATGCATCAAAATCTGAATTGTTAAAACAAATCGAGGGGGGATGGAGTGACGAAATCGTCGAAGCTTTGAAAAGCGCAGTCGAAGAGTTCAAGAGCGGGAAATAGACAGAAAACAAATCACTAAATTTATGGCACTTCAAGCAAAACATATAAAAGAAAAAATAAAGGCCGTTGGTAACATCAAGAAAATCACCAAAACAATGGAAATGGTGAGTGTTTCAAAGATGCGTCGAGCGGTAGCCAAAACGACTTCTTCGCGTGAATTCGGGCGTTTTGCTCTGGAGCTGTTAGTTAACCTGGGCAAGGACCGTGGAGTCGAACACCCACTGATTGCCACGCGCGAAACAGGTAAAACGTTGATGGTTGTTGTTGCGTCAAACAAAGGTCTAGCTGGTGGATATAATATAAATATCGACAAAGCTGTGCGGACTTATAAATCTCGCCATAACGATTCTGATGTTGATGTAATAACTATTGGAAAACAATCTGAAAAGATAGCGCGTCGTCAGGGGTTGAACATAGTTGCCAGCTTTACTGATTTTTCCGAGAGCTTGCGTGGTGACGAGGTCCGCATCATGGTTAATATGTTTATCGACAAATATTCGGAAAACGATGAATATAAAAATGTCGTTGTTGCTTATACACAATTTATCAAGCCGGCAGAATATAGACCAACCGTTCGTCAAATTATTCCAGTTCACCCAAAAGTAATTCGTAACATTATTGAAACTCCCGAAGATGGGCGTAGTGACGAACGCTTTGAAAAAGATTCACTCAAGGAATATTTATTTGAACCAAACCCAGAAGAAGTTTTGGATGTAACACTGCCTTCTCTTTTATTGTCTGTTATGTTTCAAATTTTATTAGAATCTACCGCATCCGAACATAGCTCACGTATGGTCGCAATGAAAGCCGCAACTGATAACGCCGGGGAATTACAAGACGAACTAAGCCTGTCGTACAACAAAGCAAGGCAAGCAGCAATCACACAGGAGATTGCAGAGATAGTTGGAGGAAGTATAGGAAGCTAATCTTGTTTATGGATAACAGTTCACGAATATTGCGTGAATTGATATCCGGAAATAAGCCGGAGCAACGCATTATTTATTAGTATTATTGGAAACAACTATGAGCAAAGAAACAAAACAAGAAAAAACCCAAGAGGGAATTGTAACTCAGATCATTGGCCCCGTTGTCGATGTGCGTTTTGCTGGTGGAAATCTACCCGCTATTTACAACTCTCTTGAGTTAACTTTTGGTGATAATCAAAATCTGACACTAGAAGTTCAACAACACATTGGAATGGACGAGGTACGCACCATTGCTATGTCGTCAACAGACGGTTTGACGCGTGGGCAGGTTGTAACTGACACAGGGACACCAATATTGGTTCCCGTCGGTAAAGAGGTCCTGGGACGCATGTTTGACGTCACAGGGAAACCTATCGATGGCAAGGCAGCACCTGCTACAACAATGTACAAACCAATTCACCGCGAAGCCCCATCATTCGAGGAGCAGTCTACTGAAACTCAGGTTTTGGAAACGGGGATCAAGGTTATCGATCTGATTTGCCCCTTTCTAAAGGGTGGAAAAGTTGGACTATTTGGTGGTGCCGGTGTTGGTAAAACAGTTATCATTCAGGAGCTGATCAACAACATCGCCAAAGGACATGGAGGATATTCCATGTTCGCCGGTGTTGGTGAACGTACCCGAGAGGGGAATGACCTGTACCGTGAAATGGCCGAAGCCGGCGTTCTGGATAAAACTGCGATGCTCTTTGGACAAATGAATGAACCACCTGGTGCCCGTGCCCGCGTTGCTCTGTCTGCTCTTACTATGGCGGAACATTTCCGCGACGAAGAAGGAAAAGATTTATTGTTGTTCATCGATAATATTTTTCGATTTACACAAGCCGGGTCCGAGATTTCGGCGTTGCTTGGGCGTTTGCCATCTGCTGTTGGTTATCAACCGACTTTGGCTAGCGAAATGGGAACATTACAGGAACGTATTACGTCAACAAACAAAGGTTCGATTACATCAGTTCAGGCTGTGTATGTCCCCGCCGATGACTTTACCGATCCAGCTCCTGCGAACACATTTGCTCACTTGGACTCGACCGTTGCATTAAATCGCTCATTAACCGAGATTGGAATTTATCCTGCGGTTGACCCACTGGATTCATCATCGACTATTTTGGATCCGCAAATTGTTGGTCAAGAACATTATGATGTTGCTCGTGGGGTTCAGCAAATATTACAACGATACAAAGACCTGCAAGATATCATTGCTATTTTGGGGATGGATGAATTGTCAGACGATGACAAGCTGGCCGTTATGCGTGCCCGCAAGATTCAAAAATTCTTGTCACAACCATTTTTCGTTGCAAAACAATTCACCGGAGCCGAAGGTAAATACGTATCATTGTCAGAGACTATTCGCGGGTTCAAAGAAATCTTGGATGGTAAACATGATGACAAGCCAGAACAAGCGTTCTATATGAAAGGAGGAATCGATGATGTTGTCGCTTAATAACAATTACAATGTCAAAAACAAAAATACAACTCCATATAATTACAGCAGAAAACACCATGTATAATAATGATGCTGTTGATGCGGTGGTGATTCCAACACGTGATGGGGAAATTACCGTGTTGCCAAACCACATGCCGCTGGTATCTGCTCTGGCTGTTGGTGAAATTCGCGCCCAACATGATGGACATGAAATATCATTTACTGTTGACGATGGTATTCTCGAGGTTCGTCCAGACAGTCGTGTTGTTATTTTGGCACATAGATCAGAACGCTCGATAGATATTGATATTGACCGCGCCGAGGAAGCATACAAACGTGCAGAGCAGGCAATGGACAAAGCTGAAAATCTTTCTGATACACAGTTTGCTCATTTCAAAGGTCTTATGGCAAAAGAACTGAACCGAGTAAAAATAGCAAAAAAATGGCGTAAATAATAAAAAAACCTTCGCATTAATGCGAAGGTTTTTTTATTATCACAAATTAGTGATAATAATTAGTTAGGTAGTTTCCAAATAGGAAGCCCAGACCAATCACCAGAGGTGTTCCGCCAACTGGGAACAAAAACCAGCTCACTATTATTGCTATACCAAAAATAAGGGACCCCCACTCTTTTTTTTCATCATTAGCGTTAGTTTTGTATATCATTTTTTAACTCCTTTTTATTTTTTGGTTTATTAAATAATATCTGGTAGGCAACAATGTCACCAATCCAGTATATCGTATGTAATAACATTCCAGCCCCAAAAAAAATTGGAGCAAGTATAATCTTATGGATTTTTCTTGTGCCAGTTTTCTTTTCCATAATTTTTTCAAATTTGTTTCCTTTTTAGAATACAGGGATAATGTATTTTTTGCAACACAAAAAATACATACATTGTGGATTGTAATTATTTCATGAACTAATGTATAATGGTGCCAGGTATTAGTTTATTTTTTTATTTATGGCAATTATTTTTCTTATAGGACGTATTCTATTCGCTGGGCTATTTTTGTTTTATGGTATAAATCATTTTGCAAAATTCAAATCAATGACATCGTATGCAATATCCAAAAAAGTTCCTTTCCCTAAAGTCGCAGTTATTCTTACGGGACTAGCTTTGATTGTTGGTGGTTTGGGTATTTTGCTTTGGTTCTATGTTCCAATCGCGGCAGCATTGTTGGCACTATTTTTGTTCGTATCGGCATTTATGATGCACAATTTCTGGGCGGATACTGATTCACAGACAAAAATGGTCAACATGAATAATTTCATGCGAAACTTTGCATTAATTGGTGGTTTGGCTATATGTACAACGTTTTATATGGTACTTTACACACTGTCTAGTACGGCATAATTACAATACATACTAATGTCAAGACCGCTTTGCTTGCACATGGGCGGTCTTTTCATATATGATAAGAGTATATTCGTTAAATTAGCTTGTAGCATATGGAAGAAAATAACACTATGAACGATGGAAACCAACAACAACCAGAGCAATCACAACAACAATCACTGCGTCGCGGTCGAATTATTTTTAGTATTCTAGGGGGATTACTATTTTTAGCAATCATCCTGGCTATAGTTTTACCAAAAGGTAAAACTAACAAACCTGATGACAGCGATGTAATAATCAAAGACGGATCATCTGTTTTTCAGATGACACCAATAAGCCAGGGAGAATTCACGTATGATTTTGATGGTATCGAATGGGTTTTTGATACCACAGAACAAGGTGGCGCTCGTGTTCCCGAAACACAAGTTGCATTTTTCTTGGATAATTTCTCACGTCGTGATGGTTCTCCTGTCCGTTTTAACAATCCATATCGTCTTGGTTTATACCAGGGAACATGTGGCACTGTTGAAATATTGGAAAAAATTGATAACACAGAAATTACTCCATTGTCATTTGTTCGATGTCAGTGGGAAAATAGCATTTCTGAAATCGCATTATTCCAAGACGGAGTTAATGTAATCGCAAAAAATCGCCGTTACGAAGTTGATAAAAAAATACCAGATCTTACAGAAACATATTCTATTGATATGACAACAATCGTTCAATAGAAAACACGTCAATCAAAAAACTGCCCAAAGGCAGTTTTTTGATTGACGAAAACAAAGTAAGGGAGTACAGTACAAATAAAATAAATAGATATGAGATTAATAAAAAATTATTTATCTACCAATGGACTTACTGCTTTGGTAGTCATACTGGCTATAGGAATGATTGGTATGATAATATACGCCGTTATTGAAAAATTATAAATCACAAAAAGTCACGCAATGCGTGTCTTTTTTTTATTTACATAAGATACAGTATGCGTATACTGTTGGAATGACTGACGCACAAAGAAAACAGCGCACTATACTAGCGAAAAAGCTACTGAAAAAACTGGCAGAATTATTCCCCGAGAAAAAGACCGAATTGGATTCTGGTTCGCCATGGGAATTGTTGGTGGCGGTTATTTTGTCGGCGCAATGCACTGACAGCAGGGTGAATATGGTGACGGAAAAATTATTTAAAAAATATAAAAAAATACAGGATTATGCCGGCGCAAATATTAGTGAATTCGAGTCGGATATTTACAGTACTGGATTTTATCGAAATAAAACAAAAAATATTATTGGTGCCGCGAAAAAAATCATAGATGACTTTGCCGGACAAGTTCCAAAAACTTTAGAGGAATTGATCACTATCCCCGGCGCAGGACGCAAAACTGCGAATGTTGTTTCGCAGAATTTGTGGGGGATTAATCACGGATTTGCGGTGGATACCCACGTTCGCCGTTTCGCCATTCGATTTGGTTTGACCGACTCAAAAAATCCAATTATTATAGAGCGAGATTTAATGGAAATAATCCCACAATCCCAGTGGCGCAACGCTGGATATTATATGAAGCAATACGGACGTGAAATAGCCCCTGCACGAAAATACGACACATCTGTTGATCCGCTTGTAAAAATATACCCACCTGCTGGTAAAATTTTTAGAGTAAAATAAAAAATCCGATACAAATGTATCGGATTTTAATATTATGATTTTGTTTCAGGAAGATATCTTTCTTTTTCTTCGTCCCAAAACATTTGCCACATATCTTGATACACCGCAAGAATAATTTCATCGTGATATTTACCATTTCGATAAAAGTGATTTGGGATTCTTGCTTCTTCGTTGTAGTGACATTTTTTAGAATAATTGGCACTTCGCTCATTAAATTCAAGCACCTTGGAATAAATCTTACGTAAATTTAGTTGGTTAAATGCAAAGTCCAATAAGAGCATTTTGGCATTAGTACCGAATCCTTTTCCCCAGCAATCTTTCTCACCAATCATGGCTCCTGTAGTTGCTACTCTATTGATATGGTCGATATCATGTATTGCCATATTACCAATGAGTCTGTCTTGTTTATTATCCCAAATACCAAACAAAAAATGCTCTTGTTTATCCATTTTTGCAAGTTGGCTATCCAACCATTCAATCTCTTTTTCCCGTGAAAGAGGGGAAACAACGCTAAGGTACTGTGATACCTCCGGATTGTTTCTCCATTTTAAAATAAGATCAAGATCCTGCTCTTTGTCGAGCAACACGAGTGAAGCCTTGCTTCCTCGGGCAAAGAAAATTCTTTCTTTTTTCATAATTTATTAAATTTTAGGTGAACAAAAAACTGCTGTGAATACCACAGCAGTTTCTGGTCACGAGAAAATAGATTTATACATTCATATCACAACCACAAAGCGCCATGGCATTCGCCGGCATAATTGAGCCCAAAAGGGCAACATTTGTATAGTTGTGACATTTCTGTATCTTCATACCATCTATTTATAGCATTTTCTTTGACGAAAGTCAAGTTTCTGTTATACTACCGGACATGAATGAATCTGGAACACTCTACGTTTTGGCAACTCCTATTGGAAACTTGGGGGATATTTCTGTGCGCGCCGTAGAAATACTGAAATCGGTTGATGCGGTAATTTGCGAGGATACACGTGTGACGAAAAAATTATTGAATCATTTGGAAATTTCTAAACCAGCATATAGTTATCACGCTAATACATCGGCGGGTGCCGAGGACAAGATTCTGAAAATGTTGGCAGGCGGGCAAACACTGGCGTTGGTATCAGATGCTGGGACTCCGGCTATTTCTGATCCTGGGGTACATATTATTGCGCGCGTGTACGGCGAGCTTGCCGATGTTTCTGTAATTCCTATTCCTGGAGCCAGCGCGGTTATCACTGCGTTATCTGCGTGTGGAATCCCCGCATCAGAATATACATTTTTGGGATTTTTGCCCCACAAAAAAGGACGTCAAAAATTATTTACCGAAATTGCAGAATCAAAGCGGACAATGGTCTTTTACGAATCAGTCCACCGCATTGAAAAAACATTGGCTTCATTGACCGAGGTTCTGGATGATAATCGAATGGTGGTGGTGGCGCGCGAGCTCACAAAAATATACGAGGAATTTGTACGAGGAACTGCGGCCGAGGTCCAGGATTACTTTGTAAATAATCCAGATAAAATACGTGGAGAATTCGTAGTGATTGTTGGCGGGAAATAATTTGGTGAAAAATCCCCTGCGGGCCCCATGGGCCCGCAGGGGATTTTTTGAATAAGTGTTATAATAATAACCATGAAATATGCAAATCTGATTATTATTTTAGGGTTATGGACCATTGCAGTTCCATTTTTGGGAATTCCATTGCCGTGGAAAATATTTTTTATTGCTGGAACGGGGGCGGTGTTGGTTATTGTTGGTGTTGTCGGGCGAGCATTCGAGATGCGGTCTAAACCAAAACAAAAAAAATCACGGGCGCCAGCTATGTCTGCCGTCACAACAGCAGACAAATCAAAAAACAGCAATCATCCTGTGATGGATGAAATATCGCAACGGTTAGGATTTAAAAAAAATAACAAAGATACACAGGAAAATGCATCTATATTATCAGAAGAAAAATCTTCCAAATAATTATGCGTTGGGTATTTGGAATTTTGGGAATAGTATTGGTTGGTTTGGCTGGATTTTTCGTTATGAATTATTCGACAGCTTTGCAGCCTGTAGACGATATTCCAGACGAAGAAGCTTTTGATCCATACCAAGAAAATATCGACATAGTCGGCATAGAAGCAAAAATAGCAAAACATAAATCTGTACCAGATTCTGTTCGTGCTGTTTATATGACCAGTTATGTAGCCGGGTCATCACGCGCTCGCAATCGGGTTATCGATTTGATCGAGAGCACTGAACTAAACTCTGTGATAATAGATATCAAAGACGCAACAGGGTACATAGCATTCCCAATGTATGACCCGATGATTAACCAAGTCGGAGCGACATCAAAACGTATCACAGACATAGAATCATTGTTGGAAAAATTACACAACAAGGGAATTTATGTTATTGGGCGTGTCCAAGTTTTCCAAGATCCTTTTTTAGCAGAAAAATGGCCAGACGAAGCCGTGCGGTCTATTTCGACCGGAGATGTTTGGCGTGATAACAAGGGGATAGCTTGGATGGATGTTGGCTCAAAGGCTACTTGGGATTACACAGCACGAATTGCTAACGAGGCTTATGATCTAGGGTTCGATGAAATAAATTTTGATTATGTCAGGTATCCATCAGACGGAGACTTGTCAGATGTCTTTTATCCAATTTCTGGCAGTGATATTCGGGCAGATTCATTGGTTAGATTTTTTCAATTCATGTATGATAAATTTAATGACACTGAAATTGTAATATCCGCAGACGTATTCGGGCTGACGGCTGTCGAAAAAAATGATATGGGTATTGGACAAATCATAGAGCGAATTGCTCCGTTGGTTGATTATATTGCGCCTATGGTGTATCCATCACATTACGCAAATGGATTTCGTGGATTTGCTAACCCAGCAGATCATCCTTACGATGTTGTATTTCACTCTATGAACACTGCTCGCAAGAGGCTCGAGGCAATTGGCGAGGACCCAAACAAACTACGCCCATGGCTACAGGATTTTGATTACAAGGCAACGTATACCGCCGATATGGTGCGTGCACAGATACAGGCAACATACGACGCAGGGCTGAACTCATGGATGATATGGGACCCACGCAATCAATACACAGCTTCGGCATATAAAAGAAAAGAGCTCGTGTTACAATAATCAAAGATGAATATTCGTACTCATAGAAAATTTTGGCAACAATTTGTTATCGTCACTATATTGGCGGGGGCGACTTTTGGGATTGGATTTTATGCTGGGGCCGGACAAGACGACACATATGTTGTACGTCTAGAGAGCTCGGATACACCAGACACATTGTTGGCTGATTTTGGTCCATTTTGGCGAGCTTGGGGGGTTTTGAATGCGAAATTTCCATTCGAAGACACAGCCCCAATAGAACAAGCCCGCGTGTGGGGAGCAATCAAGGGGTTAGCAGACGCATACGGTGACCCGTACACAACTTTTTTTGACCCACAGGAATCAGAACGCTTTGAATCAAATATCAGTGGGGAATTCGGTGGTGTTGGTATGGAGGTTGGTTCACGCGATGGATTGATTACTGTAATTTCTCCGCTAAAAGACACCCCTGCATACAAAGCTGGAATAAAAGCTGGCGACAAGATAATTCAGGTTGACGATACTGTCGTTGTTGATACTCCAATTGATGAAGTAATTTCTTTTATTCGTGGCGAAGTCGGTTCGGACGTCAAGCTGACAATTGTGCGCGACAGCCAAGACGAACCTTTGGAGATTACTGTTACTCGCGCAATTATAAATGTGCCAACCATTGAAACTGAACTTAGGGATAATGGAGTTTTTATAATCTCTCTTTATAATTTTTATGCTCAGTCTCCTGAAAAATTCCGTGATGCGTTGGCAAAATTTTTAGAATCAGGTTCTGATAAGCTAATCATCGACGTTCGTGGAAATCCGGGTGGATTCTTGGAGGCTTCAGTTGATATTGCTAGTTGGTTCTTGTCCGAAGGTAAACCAATTGTACGCGAAGAGTTCGGGGGCGACGAGCAAGAAATAGTTTATCGATCCAAGGGCTACAATGTTTTTAATAACAATTCCAAATTAGTTATGTTGGTTGATGGTGGATCAGCATCCGCATCCGAGATTTTGGCGGGGGCATTATCAGAACATGGTATTGCCACATTGGTTGGAGCAACAACATTTGGAAAAGGGTCAGTCCAGGAATTGGTAAAAATCACACCAGAAACATCTTTGAAAGTAACCGTTGCAAAATGGTTGACCCCAGATGGTAATTCTATTTCCGAGGGGGGAATTGAACCAGATTATATTGTTGAATTTACCGACGAAGATATCGAAAATGATATCGATACGCAACTAGAAAAAGCCGTAGATATTTTGTTGGGGGAATAGTCTATATTCTCTCTCCTCTTCCCGGGCAGAGGCCAAGGGATCCAGGAATATTTCTTACGTTTCTTTTTTCTTGGCAAATTACTCCTCTTTCAGGTATTATGGTAAATATGAAAGTCATTCTGCTAAAAAAGATAAAAAATATAGGGCAACCAGGGGACGTAAAAAACGTTGCCGATGGTTATGCTTGTAATCATTTGATTCCAAACAAGCTGGCTGTCCCAGCTGACGACGCACACATAAAACAGATTAATGATGCAAAAAATAAACAATCAGAACAGTCAGAGCAAAAAAAGCAAAAAATCTCGGATACTTTGAATAAAATAAACAACAAGAAAATCGTGATTGAAAATCAATCGAATGGTTCGGGGGCACTGTACGCACAAATCGGAGTTGGAGATGTCACATCAGAGATAAAGAAACAATTGGGGGTTGTTATTGACGCCTCGTGGGTGCAATTGAAAAAACCCATCAAAGAAAAAGGGAAACATACGGTTGTTATCACATCAAATAAACAATCAGCAGAAATAGTCGTGGTCGTTTGACCCCGGCTTTTTTTGCGTGTAAGATGAAAGAAAAACTAGAGATTATGAAAAAATTAATATTCCAGCTTCTTGTTAGGCTAAATTACACTTTTAAAGAAAGAGACTTGTCCTTCTTCGAACAATTTGATGTTATTAATCCGGGGCACGTTTTATTAAATCCCGATGGAACAGCCACAGTTAAATTTGATTGTTATATTTTTGAATCTGCAAAGAAGAATAAGATGGGCGAAATCAGCATATTGTTTAAAAACAAAAAGACAATCGAATATCTTTCCGAGAGAACACCGGAAAAATATACAAAAACTACTGGTGATCCCAGTTTGTTTGTTTCTTGTCCTCTTGAGGTTATTCCTAATAAAGGAGGGTGGAAGTTTGAGCAGATGGCTGATAGTAAGGAAATTTTCCTTGGGGTTTTTTATTATGGGGCCAAAGCTCCACTATCGAGCATATCAGCCAGCTCGGTATAAGTTCCACAAACAACATGTTCACGATCACATACCTGGTCAGCAAAATCGAGTAGGGCTTGTAGGTAGACCCCGTCATTCCATAATGCAAAGTGGTGGCCTATGTGTAGTGGCGCGCGAGCTCCGTTATAATTCGTATTGAAATAATTCATATAAGAATTATAGACATCGGAATAATATTTGCCCCATTCTGGGGTTCCGCGCTTTGCTGTTGATTTTGCTTTTGTCTGAAGAAAGAAATGATTATAGTCCATCGACAATGAACGATATCCTCCAACACGTAATGACGCTAGTGGAAAATGCCAAATTCCAAATGAATCTTTCCATGGCCATGTTGTCATACTGGCGACACCACTGGCGTCATAGCGATGGCCCGTATCAACCAGAGCCCTGTAGGTGTCTTTGTTTACAGCCAATAATGGGGCGCGAAATCCGACAATGTCTTTTTTGGAAATGTTCAGTGTTGTGGGTAATCCTGCATTAGATTCTGATTTCAAGAAAAGCTCATCAAATTCATCAAATTCTTGGACCCATTCATCGTAGCTCCAGGATGCTCCATCCCAATGGCCATTCGCATGTGATGCTATTTCGTGCCCATCAGCAAAAGCGGTATTAATCCATTTGACACGCGTAGCTATATCTTGACGAGAATCGCTGACTCCGATGTCGGAACGACCCGCGGAACGACGAGGAGGATTATAAAAAGCGCGATTACCATCATAGGTAAAATAAACTCCACTCACAAAAAAGGTAAATCGAATATCTTTGCCGGTAGCTTTACGTGCCCGAGAATGGTTCACCAAAGTTTCCCACATATAAAGTGATTTTGAGCCATCAAATGAAATAGCAATAAATTGGGTTTTGTTTGGATCAACGGTTCCTTGTTGTTGGGGTGGAGTAATTGTTTGCGGAGTCACCACTTTCTCAGCCTTGGCATGTTCTTCGTATTCTTTTTCTATTCTTTTAAGATCCGCATACCATGATGGATAATAGGCGTATGGATCAGGGGCGGGAGGATTTAGGGTCATGTCTGCCTTATCTTTATATTCTAGTATCATGGCTATTTTTTTACTATATCCAGAAAAAGTTGAATAATCCTTTGTGGATTCAGATACATTTTTAGATTCTGTATTTTTAGCTAGTACATTTTGTTTGAGGTATATAGACAGGATTATAAAAATTATAATTAACCCAAACACAACAAATATTTTTAAAATAAATAAGCCAATATTTTGTTGTTTTGTAATATGCATATTTTAATATTTAGCAATATTCTTTCTGTTTGAATTATTTGTCTGAACCATTATAAAATCAATCTGACGTCGTTCCAGGTTTACACGTTTTACCTTTATTGCAATAACATCTCCCAGTCTAAATGTTCGTTTTGTTTTTTTTACCGACAACAACTAGCTTCTTTTCATCATATTCATAAAAATCACCAGGAAGATCACGTAACATTATCATACCCTCGGACCTGGTTTCGCGCTCGGCAACAAATATTCCTTTACCTGTCATTCCTGTAACAACACCATCAAAAGTCTGTCCAACACGCTCGGACATATATTCAACTTGTTTGAATTTGATTGAAGCCCATTCTGCTTGTTGAGCATCTTTTTCGCGAGATGATGAATGTTCTGCTAATTGTTTGTATGTGTTGATATCATCTGGAGCGACGACTTGTCCAGATAAACATAAATCAAGAAGTCGATGAACCATGATATCGGGGTATCGACGGATTGGGCTGGTAAAGTGTGTATAGAATTTGAAAGCCAGTCCATAATGTCCGATATTTTCTGTGCTGTAAATTGCCTTGGACATGCTACGGATTACTGCAGTTTGAATTGCATTTTTTGTATCGCTGTCATCAACCTCGCGCAATAGTGAGTTGATTTCGCTAGATGGGATTACTCCATCTTTGGTTTTTATGTCATACCCCAAAGCTTTCAAGAATATTTTTAGATTTTCAGTACGGTCTGGTGCTGGGTCAGGATGAACACGATAAACAAACGTCCCATGCTTTTGTTGGGTGCTCATAAATTTTGCAACGCGACGGTTCGCGAGAAGCATAAATTCCTCGACTAATCTGTTTGTGTCGATTCGATGTTTTACATTTACTTTGACAGGTTTTCCCTCGGCATCTAGCAGAAATTTTACTTCGTCTTGATCCATATCCAGAGCGCCTTCTTTCATTCGGTTCACGGTGTAGACTTTACCTAGTCGATTGACATCAGCTAGCTCGTCATAATAGAGTCCGTGACCATCGTCCAGGATATCTTGGGCTTCTTCGTATGTGAATCGTTTGTCACTGTGAATTACTGCGTGGCCAAACCATTCATTGATAATATCACCAGTTTCTGGGTTGATTTCGAAAATTGCAGAATAGGTGAATTTGTCTTCGTTGGGGCGCAGGGAACACAAGTCGTTGGAAATGGCCTCTGGGAGCATTGGAATGGTCCTGTCGACGAGATACACCGATGTTGCGCGGTCTTGGGCTTCTTGGTCCATTGCTGTCCCTGGGCGCACAAAATATGATACGTCAGCAATATGAATACCAATTTCCAAGTTTCCATTGGGAAGCTTTTGATAAGATAACGCATCATCAAAATCTTTGGCGTCTGCTGGGTCAATGGTGAACGTCAAAATATCTCGCATATCACGGCGATTTTTGTATTCAGATTCAGGCATTCCGCGTTTGTGAATTTCGTCTGATTCGCTCTCGACTTCATCGGGGAATTTGTCATCGAATCCTTTTTCCAAAACGAGACCTATCATTTCTGCGTTGCGGTCTCCTGCATCACCTAGGACTCGGTCAACAGAACCAATGGGGCTGTTGTCTTTCCATGCTGTGATGGTGACAAAAACACCATCGCCTTCTTTTCCTGCGCCTAGGTTTTCGTTTGGAACCAATATTTCTGGGTCACGAAAATCCATTGGCTTCAGAAACATATGTTCGCCTTTTAATACAAGAGTTCCTGCGTACCCGCGTTTTGTGCGAGTCACGATTTCTGTAACACGACCAGTAGTTGATTCTGCACTACTGGTGATTTCCACAATAACAGTATCCCCGTTTAATGCGGTGTTTGTTTCGTGCGATGGGACCTCTATAGATGTTTCAAAGTCCTTGCTGCGAACGTAGCCTATACCATTGCGACCGATTGCCATGCGACCAGTCAGAGTTTTTGGGAGATTTTCTTTATTATTTGTCATATATTATTTACCTATCAAACCATATTTTGATGATAATTACAAACTAATAACTTGCGCAGGTGTTCATTTTGGTGGTATAGTAATGAATTCGAGTGGGTAGCCACATCGAATAATATTTTTGTACTTTTTAAATAAAAAAAATGATTGATAAAACTGTTGAGAAAAAACCGTTCAAATCACAAATTACGAGTGATTATTCTGTAAATTTTTTTAATGTAGAAAAACCAGGGCACCTGGATATCTCAGAGGAGATGTATCGTGTGGTAGAAGGGTTAAGCATATCTGAAGAATTGGATGGAAAAGTGCCGGAAACTTCTATCCATGAAAAACTTTTATGGCTCCAAAATAATTCCCTGGATCAAAGTGCAACCTCTGACTTTAAAGGATATAGGATTTCTCAGAATGAAATTTTTATGGAAAGACGATTAAAGCAAGTAGGAATTATTACGATAAATTTATCGGGATTCAAAGGGGCTGATTTGCTTGATTGGATCAAAGCAATTGATGGTGCAAGACGTCCATTATTGTCGGAAGCTGTGTTTTTATATCATGCTTTACACAAAGGTAATAAGCATGGTTTTATTATTCCATTTGTGAAGGCATTTCATGCTGGAGAAAAAGGTTATATTTGCCTACATCCAGGTTATGACCCGCAAAAGAAAGACTTTATTTTTTACAAAGAAGATGTGGAGATTAAAGTTGAAACACAGATATATTTTGTGGTTGTTGATGAACAGCAATAAAGAGTTTCTAAGGCCCAGCGAGTTTCGCTGGGCTTTTTTGTTGACAAAAATCTCAATTCTGCTAAGATAGCGCCTATGTTAAAGATTAGATTACAACGCATTGGACGACGTCACGATCCCCATTTTCGTATGGTGGTGGTTGACTCTCGTCAAGGACCAAAATCAGGTAAATTTGTTGCCAAGGTTGGCTCATATAACGCAAAATTAGGAGATATCCAAATTGATGCCGAGGCCGCTAAAAAATATTTAGACACCGGGGCTCAGCCTAGCGATACTGTGTACAACATGCTTGTAACTCATGGAATCCTAAAAGGCAAGAAGAAAAACGTTCTTCCAAAGAAAACTCCCATTGTAAAAGAAGTTGCAGAGACTGCCGCAGAACCAGCCAAAGCCAAAGAAGCTCCAGCCGTAGAGGCTCCAGCAACCGAAGCTCCTGTAGAAGCTCCCGCAGCAGAACCAGCAGCAGAAATTGAATCAACAGAGGAATAAATAAAAAACTGCTTCCGAGCAGTTTTTTATTACACCATGGGATTGCGAGCTTGACAAGCGTCTTGAAATTTGCTATACTGGTAATAACGGTGCACTGTCGATGTTGTACTGATATGTTGTAAGTCTAAGTTCTACAAAATTTGTATGAATCACACTCCAGAAGAATTTGTAACGTACGTTATTCAATCATTAGTTGATAATGTTGAGGACGTAAAAGTTACTCGAACAGTCGACGATATGGGGGTCCTGTTAACCGTTGATTTACATCCCGATGATATGGGAAAAATAATCGGCCGCAAGGGATCAACCGCAAAAGCCATCCGAACATTGGCGCGAGTCAACGGTATGGCAAACAACGCGCGAGTTAATATCAAAATTAATGAGCCTGCCCGAGCTGACGGTGGATCATCTAGCCCATCATCCGAAATGGATGCTGCAATAGACGATTTAAAAACAGATATTTAATATATCTTGAACCAAACAAAAAACCTCCTCGGCGGTTTTTTGTTTGGCTTTGCACAAATTGACTTATTTTTAATGAGGTAACGAATATAAAAATAGAAATACTCCTGTGGTGCGAAATGGCGACTAACACAATTTGCTCATTTTTGACATTGCGCGGCAAATTCGTACAATTAAATAAAACAATTAAATTATGGAAAGTAAAAAACAAAATTTATTTAAAAGAAATAATAAAATACTTGTGCCCGTCATATTGTTCTTGTCTCAGTGGCTTACCATATTTATGATTTTAGCTGTGACTTCTTCGGGTGATATTTTAAAGGTTAATCTATTCACACTTGTGGTGACTTCATTATATGGAGCTTTGGTTATAACGGCTGGTTTTCTTTATGTTAATAAAAATGAGAAAAGTTATATTTGATGCTGATATATGGGTTTAAAACCAAAAATAATTGACAAAACACTAAAAATATTACAGACTGCATGCAATCGCATGTAGTTTTTATTTATGACAACATTTCATATCATCACAATTTTTCCAGACATGTTTACCTCGTACCTTGGCGAGTCTATTTTGGCGCGCGCAATTGCGGATAAAAAAATCGCTGTAAAGTTTTATAATCCACGCGACAACGCCACCAACAAACACAACCGTGTTGATGACAAACCATACGGCGGGGGACCCGGAATGGTGATGCAGGCTGAACCTATTTTACGTGCTGTCAAAAAAGCTCGCGGACGAAAACAAAACGTCAAAATTATCATGACCAGCGCCGGAGGCAAAGAGTTCACCAATGCCTATGCGAAAAATGTTTCTAAAAAACATGATCACATTATTATTATCTGTGGTCGCTACGAGGGGATTGATGCTCGCGTTCGCAAGGCTTTGCATGCCCAGGAAATAAATGTTGGTGATTATGTACTGACCGGAGGGGAATTGCCTGCGATGATTATGATTGATGCAATGTCACGACAAATCCCAGGAGTTTTGGGAAAATTTGAATCTGTCGAGGAAAACCGCATTTCCAGCCACGAAACATACACACGCCCAGACACCATAACCTTTGAAAAGAAAAACTACCGCGTGCCACCAGTATTATTGTCTGGTCACCAGAAAAAAATCGACGAGTGGCGATCGGGAAAGTAATTTATACCGGGTCTGTTATACTATTTTACATTATGACTCAATCGCAAGCTTTAGATATTTTGAAAATGGGTAAAAATGTCTTTCTGACTGGTTCTGCTGGGACAGGAAAAACATACGTGATTAATCAATATATTGATTGGCTGAAACAGCACGGCGTTGCTGTTGCTATTACCGCATCTACTGGTATTGCAGCAACCCACATCAAAGGGCAAACGATTCATTCCTGGTCAGGTCTGGGAATCAAAGACAATCTGTCAGAATGGGATATTGATAATTTATCCCAAAAAGAATACCTGGTAAAGAGGTGGCAATCAGTACAAGTTTTAATCATAGATGAAATATCTATGTTATCAGGAGATATTTTTGATAGTTTGGATAGGCTGGCGCGGGCGATGAAACAAGATGATGAACCATTCGGAGGCATGCAGTTGGTTGTTGTTGGTGATTTTTACCAATTACCCCCAGTTGGACGAGGTAGCAATCGTCCGGCTTATGCGTTTCAATCTGATGCTTGGAGGAATTCTGGTATACACAGTTGTTATCTACAAAAATCACACCGCCAAGATGATGATGCATTGCTAAATATTTTGAATTCGATTCGTTCGGGAAATTTTGATGAATCTATTTATACAACACTGGGTGAACAGGATGAAATAACCGTAGATGATGTGCAGGCAACACGTTTGTATACACACAATGTTGATGTTGATGAAATAAATAATCAGGAATTAGAAAAACTAGATACAGATATGCATGTATTCGATATGATAACCACAGGAGCAAAAAAACATATCGAAAACATAACCAAAGGATTACTGACGCCTCAACGTCTGGGTCTCAAAGAGGGGGCTCTGGTTATGTTTGTAAAAAATAATTACGAGGAAGGCTATGTAAACGGAACATTGGGGACAATCACTGAAATTCGCGATGGCTTGCCGGTGGTTGGGACACACGATGGTCGGGATATTCATGTTCGCCATGAATCATGGAGTATTGAAAATGATAATGGCAAGGTTCTGGCCGAGGTTCGTCAGATTCCATTGCGTTTGGCATGGGCAATTACGGTTCACAAGAGCCAAGGTATGACACTGGACGCGGCAGAAATTGATTTATCCAAGGCATTCACGCCAGGGCAGGGATATGTTGCATTGTCACGTGTAAAATCTTTGTCGGGGTTGAAATTGCACGGTATAAATCAAAATGCACTGATGATGGATCCGGCGGTGCATGATATTGATGGTATGTTTCAGTCGGGTTCAGAAAAACTAGCACGTCGTTTGGATATTACCCCAGCAGACAAACTGAAAAAAATACAAGATGATTTTGTCGTATCTGTTGGTGGGGAACTGGACACCAAAAAAGTCGCCAAGAAAAAAACTGACAAGAAAAAATCAACATATGAATTGACGTTAGAATTGATTGGTAAAAAAATGGATCTGAAACAGATGGCGGATGAACGTGGGTGTACCACAGGGACTATCGTTAATCATCTGCAAAAATTATTAGACTTGGGAAAAATAAAACACGCAGATATAAAACAGATCAGGCCAGATGATAAAAAAATCAAGAAATCAATGTCAGAATTAAAAAACATCATCGAGGATGACCCAGCTATTGGGCTGACTGCTCTAAAGAAAATGTTCGATGATCAATTCTCGTTCGACGAGCTCAAAGTCATGATGCTATTCGCCGGGGAATAAAAACCCCCCTAAACCCCAATGGCTCACGCGTGAGCCATTGGTTTTTTGTGTCAAAATCATGGTGGAATAGGGGGTTGAGGTAGTCTAAAGACAATGATGTTATTCGCAGGGAAATAAAAAAAGCCAGCATCTTTTGATGCTGGCTTATGTCTACAGGCTCTCGAGGGCTTCTTTTAATATATCGAGCTTTTCTGCTAATGCATCAACCGTTCTGTTGTGATCGGCAAAGTCGAAATTAGATTCTCTCTCTTTTACCGTGAACCATGACAGGTGTCCAAATATTTTTTCAGATTGATCTAGGATATCCTTCCTTTCTTTCTCTGGAAGACCTGTTGCAAAGAATAAAATAAATTTATACATATTTTTTACAGAATCATCTCTCTCGAGAGCTGCTTGTATTTCTCCTGGATTTTCCTCTGTCTCTCTAATCGTCTCTGTTTTACTTCTTAGAAAATCAACAAGATCTATAAAATCAGAGCAATATTTGGAAAAACGAGTGTCTTTTTTATCAGGAGGGGGATCCTGTGCGTAAAATAAGTCGTGGTATTTCATATTCAGTTTTTCTTTAATTTACCCAATTTTGGTGGGTTTATCAATATTTACAGGGGAATAAAAAAACCAGCATCTTTTGATGCTGGCTTATGTCATAGATAGGCTCTGAAACTATCTAAAGATACCTTCAAGCGGTCTATTTCTTTGTTGTGTTTTCTAAAATCAAAATAAACCTCTCTTTCTTTTGCTGTGAACCACTCGATAGATCTAAATATTTCATCAGTTAGTATTTTGCATTCCTGCTGAATATGCGCCTCTGTAAAAGCTTCTCTGGTAAGTTTTGGGATATACATTTCCAGGTCAGATATTTTGTCTCCAGTTTCGAGTATCATTTTTATAGCCTCTGGGTCTCCCTCGATATTTCTTATTTGGTCCAATTTGTCATCTATGAAATCAATAAAAATAAGGATAAAAGACGCTTGGCTTCCTTCTTTTGTTGCTTTATTTGACGGTTGGTCATCATATAGATCTTCTAACATAATATTCAATTTTTCTTTAGTATTATTGATTTTAGGGATTTTGTCAATTATTTATTTTATTATAAAAAAACTTATGTATAAATATACATAAGTTGGTTTTATATTTCCTTTTTGATTTTTCTATCAAGCCTGCTAAGCAACCCCTCGAGCCTGTCGACTTCTCCAAGGTGTTTTACATAATCAAACTTTCCCCGTACAGATTCAGATGAAAACCAAGAAATTAGTTCAAATATTTTTTTGGTAATATTGTGGTAATTTTGATAATCAAGATCATCCAGGTTCTTGATTCTACCAATGAGATATTCTTGCCACTTTTCTATATCATACCCGGATACCTCGATGGATGTTTTTATTGATTCTGCATCATCGTCAGCATTTCTTATCAAATCTAATTTATTTGATATTTTGGCGACAAGTTGCTGTAATCTACTTAACAGCTTTGCTTTTGCTATTTTATAATCTTCTCCTGTTGCTTCCATGACATATTTTTTAACTTTTCTTTATTATCAATGATTTTACCCGGTTCGTCAATGTTTTTCGAGGTATAAAAGATAATTCCATTATCCCCTTGACCTTTTTTGGCATTCTGATAGAATATCGGACATTACACACGACTCTGTTATTCCCGCCAGGTCTGTATCTATTAACTAGTGTGTG